>Ga0268299_1000859_pt1 | contig 74028 bp, 50 predicted proteins | sample NOBtaG_FD_193484 | JGI IMG/M metagenome (GOLD analysis project Ga0268299, IMG submission 193484) | Activated sludge microbial communities from bioreactor in Nijmegen, Gelderland, Netherland - NOB reactor | ecosystem: Engineered > Bioreactor > Aerobic > Activated sludge | place: Netherlands... | reverse complement strand
ACGGACCCGGACCCTCCGGATGGCGAACGTACACGCGCATACAAAAAGTGCCCCTCGAAAAACAAGCATCGAGGACGCATTCACGGAGAGGGTGCCTTGACTTTTCACTTCATATAGGTGCCACCCATCATTGGGCCTGTGTCCCGGGTTTCGGGTCACACCACTATATCGGGATCATAGACGAACGGCGTCGAGTTTCAGTTCACCGTCCAGGTGTCGCCCTCGTTGAACAGCTTCTCCAGCGTCCCGCGGCCCTTGGCCAGACCGGTGTCGATCTGCCGCTGGACCTCGTTCTCGAAGATCGGGGCCTCCACTGCCCGGAAAACGCCCATCGGCTCCGGAAAATGCGGGTGGTGCATGCGGCTGAGGGCGAAGGCCAGGCCCGAGTCCGGCGCCTTCTCGTCGTGGAAGAGTAGATCGTCTTCCTTGATGTCACCGCCCAAGGTCACGATCTCTGGGGTCATGCCGTTCATGCGGATGCCCTTCTCGCGGTCCTTGCCGAAGATCAGCGGCTTGCCGTGTTCGAGCATCAGCGTGGTGTCGGCCTTGGTGTCCTTGCCGCTGGCGTAGTCGAACGCGCCGTCGTTGAAGACGTTGCAGTTCTGGTAGATCTCGACAAACGAGGTGCCCTTGTGCTCCTGGGCCCGCTTGAGAACGTCGCACAGATGCTTGACGTTGGTGTCCATGGTCCGCGCGACAAACGTCGCCTCGGCGCCGAGGGCGAACGAAAGCGGGTGGATCGGGTTGTCGACCGAGCCGTAAGGCGTGGACTTGGTCTTCTTGCCGAGTTCCGACGTGGGCGAGTATTGGCCCTTCGTCAGACCGTAGATGCGGTTGTTAAACAGCAGCACCACCACGTCCAGGTTGCGGCGAATGAGGTGCATGGTGTGGTTGCCACCGATCGACAGTCCGTCGCCGTCGCCGGTCACGATCCACACCGCCATGTCCGGCCGGGCGGTCTTCACGCCGGTCGCGACCGCTGCCGCGCGGCCGTGAATGCTGTGGATGCCGTAGGTGTTCATGTAGTACGGGAAGCGGCTGGAGCAGCCGATGCCCGACACGAAGACCATGTTCTCCAGTTGAAGACCCGTCTCGGGGAGGATCTTCTTGACCTGGGCGAGAATCGAATAGTCACCGCAGCCCGGGCACCAGCGGATGTCCTGGTCGCTCGCGAAATCGGCTGCCTTGAGAACTGGAAGCGTGCTCACTGTGCACCCCCTGAAAGTACTTCACTGATTTTCATTTCAAGCTCACTGATGAGGAACGGCTTGCCCTTGATCTTGTTGTAGCCGATCGCGTCGATCAGGAACTCGGATCGGATGATGAACCGCAACTGACCCATGTTCAACTCTGGGATCAGCACCTTCTTGTAGCTTCGCAGAACCTCGCCGAGGTTCTTCGGCATCGGGTTGAGGTACTTCAAGTGAGCATGGGCGACGGACTGACCGCGCTTCTGGGCGCGCTGGACGGCCGACTTGAGCGCGCCAAAGGTGCCGCCCCAGCCGAGGACCAGCAGATCCCCCGATGTCGGCCCCATGACTTCCAACTCAGGAATCGCCGAGGCGATGCCCGCAATCTTCTTGGCCCGCAGGCGGACCATGCGCTCGTGGTTGTCGGGGTCGTAGCTGACATTGCCGGTGATGTCCTGCTTCTCAAGACCGCCGACGCGGTGCTGGAGTTTCGGCGTGCCGGGAATGGCCCACGGTCGGGCGAGTTCGTGGTTCCGCTCGTAGGGCATGAACTCATGCCCTTCGCGGAACTCGGCGTACTTCACTTCGATCTTCGGCAGGCTCTTGGGATCGGGAATCGCCCACGGCTCCTCGCCGTTGCCGATGTAGCCGTCGGTCAGCAAGATGACAGGTGTCATGAATCGTGTGGCCAGTCGCACCGCCTCGACCGCCATGTGGAAGCAGTCGCCCGGCGAGCAGGCCGCGATCACGCAGACCGGGCACTCGCCGTTGCGGCCGTACATCGCCTGAAGCAGGTCGGCCTGCTCGGTTTTTGTCGGCAGGCCGGTGCTCGGTCCGCCGCGTTGAACGTTGACAATGACCACGGGCAGTTCGGTCATGACGGCTAGACCGATGGCTTCCGCCTTGAGAGCAAGGCCCGGGCCGCTGGTACCGGTGACGGCGATGGCGCCGGAGTAAGACGCGCCGACGGCAGAAGCCATCGCGGCGATTTCATCCTCGGCTTGGAAAGTCTTTACGCCGAAATTCTTGCGGCGGCTCAGGGCGTGCAGCACGTCCGAGGCCGGGGTAATCGGGTAACTCGCGTAGAACAAGTCACGGCCGGCTTGATGTGCCGCGGCGACCAGACCGAGCGCGGTGGCCTCGTTACCGCCGATCTTGCGATACTTGCCGGGCGGGAGTTTGGCCTTTCCGACGTGGTATCGAACCGGGAAGAACTCGCAGGTCTCGCCGAAGAAGTAGCCGGCCTTGAGCACGCGGGCATTGGCCTCGGCCACCGCCGGATCCTTGGCTGCGAACTTCTCCTTGATCCACTTCAGGGTCGGCTCCATGTCACGGCCGAAGAGCCAGTAGACCAGGCCCAGCGCGAAGAAGTTGCGGCTCTTGTCGGCCTGCTTCGAGCCGATTTCCATCTCCTTGACCGCCTCGCGGGTGAGCTTGGAAATGGGCACGCGGTAGAGCAGGTATTTCGACAGGCTGCCGTCTTCGAGCGGATTGTTCTCGTAGCCGGCCTGCTTGAGGCGGCCCTTATCGAACGAATCCTCGTTGACGATGATGATGCCGCCTTCGCGAACATCCTTGAAGTTGGTCTTGAGCGCCGCGGGATTCAGCGCGACCAGCGCGTTGACGCTGTCGCCGGGCGTGTGAATGTCGCGGCTGCTGAAATTGATCTGAAAACCGCTGACGCCGAACAGCGAACCGGCCGGGGCGCGAATCTCGGCGGGGTAATCCGGAAATGTGCTGATGTCGTTGCCGAAGATCGCAGAGCTTGTCGTGAACTGCGTGCCGGCGAGCTGAACGCCGTCACCCGAGTCCCCCGCAAACCGTACCGCGATCTCTTCCATCTCCTCGACCGGTCTGACCGGGGCTGTCATTGTGCTCATAACTGTTTTGACTACCTGCTGATTCCAACCCGACTCTGTTACGTCACGGCCACCGGGCCGATCAATCCGGCGAAACGACTTCACAATCCATCAGCGATCGCCCGCGGGTTCTTGGGGCTGAACCGCATGATTGTCTTCGGTCAGACGGGGCTTTAACACCGCATCCAAAACCGGCGGCAATCGGCCGTATCCGCCGACCCTCCTGTCCGACTGCCGATCCTTCGCGGCGTGGCGACACCGGTAGCCTCGACCGAACCGCCCCACCCCTCGGAGTGGTCAAGCCGGCCTGGGCTTCCTGCTCGGACGCCGTTGGGATTGCGACTCAAGACAGTCGACAAAGGATAGCGATTCCGGCACGGGCTCGCAATGTTATTTGACCGTGCGACAAACTCCGATTGGCGTGGCAATCAGGCTATTCGAAGCGGCAGACTGCTGCTTGGTTCGCGATCAAACAGGAACCCCATCGGCTTTGGCCGTCTCGCATGATTTCCTGCGGAATTTGCCGCCTGGCCGAAGGCGACTGCATGCTGCCGGCTTTGTAGCGTTAGTATTTAGGATTCGGATTATCCGCAAATCGTCATTTCGTTGACCCCGGGGTGGCCGAACCGATACCTTGGGGACTCAGAACCAAAGGCCTAGGGCAAGCAGTTCCGAGAATCGTTGGATACCGACACTTTCGAATTGGTAAAACGTTTTATGCAACCCAAAAAGCGATATCGGCGGTACAATTCAACTTCGTTTCTCACCTTGGCGTTTTCGATCGTTGGCGCGACGGCCGTGACGGCGGCCCCAACGGCGGTCGAACACGTCCCGAGCGGCCACACATTTGGCGAACCGGCCGACATCACCCAGCGCGAGCCGGCCGTGCCCCGCGAGGACGAGACCGTCACTCTTTTCTTCCGCGTCTCATTCCAGTTCACCTATGACCGGGTGGCCTTGTATTACACCGCGGACGGCACGGAACCGAACGGCACATTCGGCTCCGGCAACGTGGGCACGCTGGTCTTGTCCAACGCCGGGGGTCAAATCACTTTCGTCCGCAATGAGAATACGCCGGAAGGCACGCGCGACTGGTGGAAGGTGGCGCTGCCGGTCTCGACACGCGGCTATAACCAGACGATCCGCTACAAGATCGGCGCGTGGGACACCGGCGGCGGCGACGAGGTGCAGGCCGTCAACGGCGGCGCGGGCTACGCCTTCACCAATAAGCTCGCCTGGCCCGGCGCGGGCGCCGGTTCGCCCAATCCATCCGCCGGATACCCGCCGGTCAATTTCTGGAAGGAAGAGGCCGTCGTCGGCAACAACTACATCAACGCACAGATCGATCAGAACGGCACGATCTACGACGTGTACTACCCCGGCGCGGGCGCGGTGCAGGGCGTCGGCACGAAGAACGAAGGCTACGTCGGCGGCAACGACACCTTTCCCGCCTTCACCAGCGGCCGCGGCCAGATGCATGTCAACCAGTTCATGGGCGGCATCCGCGTGGACGGAACGACCTACTGGTTCAGCAATCAGAACGGCGTGGGCTACACCGATGTCACGCAGGTCTACCATCCGACGAGCAACTCCACGGTCTCATCGCGTCGCCTCAATGCCGGCGGCAACAACATCCTCATCGCGCAATACGATTTCTCGCCGAAGATGGAGAACGGGCCTCTCGGTTACCCGCAATACACCGAAAACGCCCAGCAGAAGCCCAACCGCGGTCTGTATGTGCAGCGCTATGTCCTGGTGAACCAGGGCGCAACCGCGAAGGATGTCAATTTCTATTACTACGGCGACTGGGCGATCAACGGCGGCGACGGGCAAGACAGCGCCTACTACGACACCGCGATCATCGACGGTGCACCCATCAACGCCATGATCGGCTATGACAACGCCAACCTCACCGCCAACCAGCGCGGCGAATACAACCCCACGTTCTTCCCCGACTACAACAAGGCGGTATCGATCTTCCTTGGCGCCGCGATGAAGCAGTGCGATGCGCCCGGCAGCGCCGCGGGGTCCGCCGCCAGCGACGGCTGGGCCGACACCAGCAGCGACACCGGGCAGGGCTGGATCGGACGAAAGGTCACGCTGCAACCCAATACGCCCGTCGAAATCGACCTGCTGATCGCCGGCGGCTTCCGCAATACGCCCAATCAGGCCGATGTCGGCGATGTGCAGATCCGCCCCGCCTTCACGTGGTTCATGCAGAACGCCATGCAGGATGCTCACGGCCAGACCGACGCCTATTGGACGCAGTGGCTCAACGCAGGCGTCACGATCGACACGCCGGACGCCGCATACGACGCGCTGATGAATCGCGGCCTGCTGGCGACCGCGCTGCATGCCGACGGCGCGAGCGGCGCGATCATCGCCGGCTTCCACAACGGGGCGTATCCATTCTGTTGGCCGCGCGATGCGGTTTATGCAGGCGTTTGTCTTGCTCGCACCGGCCATCTCGCGGAATCGGCCGCGGTCTACGCATGGATGCGCGACACGGCCTACCGCGACAACGAATCGTGGGGCAAGGGCTTTTGGAAGCAGAAGTATACGACAGACGGCTACACCATCTGGTCGTCGCCGCAGATCGATGAGACCTCGGTCTTCCCCTGGGGCGTGTATTACCACTACCTCGTCACCGGCGATGCGGCATTTCTGGCGTCGCATTACGCCTCGGTGCGGGACGCCGCCTTCACCATGAGCAGCAATCCCGGCGACCCCTCGCTGCTGCCCTTCCTCAACTACAACGCGACCGAGCGGCTGATGTGGTCCAACAACGTCTGGGAGGACAGCTACAACTTCTTCATTTACTCCAATGCCAGCGTGGTGCGCGGTCTGCGCGATGCCGCATCGATTGCGACCATTCAGGGCCAGGCCGGCGACGCAGCCGATTTCACCAACCGGGCCAACACCATCAAGGGCGGTCTCGACGATCGTCTCAACGCCAACCGCGAGCAGACCGACATCTCGCAACTGGGCATCGTCTATCCGTTCAAGGTCTATTCGCCGGTGGAGCCGCTCGCGGTGCGCTACATCGACCGCGTCAACGGCGTACATCCCGATGAGTCGGGCCAGAATCACCCGCTTGTCAATTTCACCAATCGCTACAACTGGCTCGATCTCATCAACCGCTATCACTGCGATGGGTACTGGGGCAACAACTGCACGCCCGGCGGACAGGCCTCGACCCCCTGGGGCGCGGGGCCGTGGTTCCTTTCGACCCTGTGGTACGGCCTTTATTACGCCGACCGGCAGGACCACATCGCCGGCAAGAGTGACATCGACAATCACAAATATCGCATCGACCTGTCGATCGCCAAGCTCGGCCCGGCCGGACTCGGCGCTGAGCAGATCGCCCCGTACTGCGCGGACAACTGCCCGGCAGGCGACTGCCCGAATTGCGGCAGCCTGCAATACGCAGGCCAGGGCGATTTCACGCTTCAGACTGCGTGGCCCAACGCCTGGGAATCGATGTCCACGTTTGTCGATGCGATCATGGCCTTCATCGATTACACGCCCGATGCGCCCAATAACACGATTCGCATCGCCCCGAAACTGCCGACCGCGTGGACGACGATGACCTTCCGCAACCTGCCGCTGGCGGGCAAGAAGGTGAGCGTGACGATCAACGAGACGCCGCAGTACGTGCAGACGCTGGCGACCAATGAACTCGGCGGCGCGATCGGTCTCGCATCGACCATGCGCATTCCCGTATCACCGGGCATCGTCGCCCTGCTCGCAACGCGCGACGGCAACGCCACGTCGTTCTCGTCAGCGAACGCCGGCATCGGGGCATGGGAAGTCACGGCGGCGCTCAACAGCGACGCGGCCAGCGCCACCGACCTGCGTGTCTATTACGGCCGGCGCGGCGACTGCTCCGGCAATGGCGTGATCGACACGGCAGACATCCCCTGCCTGGTCGCCGTCCTGCTCGGCACGGACGGCGACCCGCTGCATCAGGCCTACGCAGACCTGAACGCCGACGGCTCGCCGGACGGCCGCGACATCGCGCCGTTCGTTGATGCGATTGTGCCGTGAACGGTGGGAACTCGTTCAGTACGCCGTTGAATGCATGCTCCCTGGCTCGCATGAACGGACCGGCACCGGCCGCACGACTCAATGACGATTTATGTTATTACCCGGAGCAGAATATTGTGAACGGTCTTTGTTACGCTATTCGCTAATCCATGGCGGTCGCCATGGAGCCGTGATGTTCAAGATAGACCGCTCTCATAAATATCTTCGAAAAGTAGATTGTACCCTGAGATTTCCTGAGATTTCGGAGATTTCGGGCGGATTGACGTGATTGTCGACGTGTCGGTCAGTTTCGTGGCGGCGGCTGAACCAGGCAAAGGCCGCCACCCCCCCCAAGAGGGGGAGAGTCCGGTTTAGACAGCGGACTAGAAACTGCGACCCCGCTCAAGGCAGGAGCAGGTCGACAAACGCCGCCACGTCGCGGCCGTTCGTCATCGTGTCGCCGTTGATGTCGGCGTTGCCGAGGTCGCAGCCAGGGAACGCGACCTGGTATGCGGCCGGATCGACCAGGGCCTGGACGAACGCCGGGATGTCGGCCGGCGACAGGGTGCAGTCGCAGTTCGCGTCGCCGACGACAGCCGGCACCACAGTCAACTGCACATCGCTCGGGCCGACGCTCACCTGGAAGGCCTTGCCGTCAAATCCGCAGGGCAGGTTTAGATTGGCGAAGTTCCCGGTCCTGTTTGCATAAGTCATGATGGTGAATACCGTGCCGAGCGGCGGGCTGTAATCGCCGGTAAGTGCGACTCTCAACGAACCGTTCAGTGCGGCGGTACCCGTGACTACAAGACGGTCGTATTGGGTGCCCAAGCTTGAACCGCCGACCTCGATGAACACTTCGCTCGCGGCCTGCTGCACCAGGCTGTTGATTGTAAGAATGCCGGCTGAGTTGCCCGGCCTGATGGAGCCTGCGTTGGTGACCGCGGCGGTGACGGTTCCAGCCCCTTGCAACACGCCGCCTTGAATCTGCACGCCGCCAACCGCGGTCAGAGTGCCGTTCACGGACGTGACGCCGCCAGTCTGAGTGTAGGGGCCGCCGAGAATGGTCAGGGACCGCCCAGCGTCGACTGTCACCATGCCGGCATTGGTGAACAAGGTGGCGGTGTTGATGGCGGTCGATCCTGTTCCGGTGACATGCAAGGAACCTTGATTTGAGAATCCGGCCCCTGTCGGACTAATCGTCAAAAAAGTGGTGTCATTGCGCACTATACCCTGATTGACAAAGGCTCCATTGATGAGCCCCCGCCCGCGAACAAGATGATCGGGCCCGTTAGTGCAAATGAACCCGGATGCACTCCCAATGGTTGAGTTGTTGTTAAGCATGTGGATCTCACCATCACCCGCGAGAGACACGTTGGCGGCGAATTGAATGGTGGTAGCGGTGGTGGTTCCGCTCCCAATCTCAATGATGCCGTCATTGTGCAGGGTGGTACCGGCGACGGTCATTGTGTTTCCATTTTGGACTTGCAAACGGCCGAGATTGGTCACGTCGCTGATGGTGGAAACCTCTGCGCGGATCAGGCCGGCGCCGAGCGTATTGAGAGTGCCTCCAAGGATGGAAGCGCTGTTTTCAATGCGAATCTCGCCTTCGTTTCCAAGAAGAGTGCCGCCGTCATTGTTCAGGGAGATGCCTTCGATTTCCAGAAATCCGCCGGCGACCGATTCAATCAGACTGCTGTTGATTTTGTTGTTCGTTGCCAGGTGGAGGAACGGCAGCTCACATCGAATCGTGCCCTGATTAATCAGAGAGGCGGATATCGTACCCTGGCCGTGAATCAGGTGTCCGGCTGCGTGGGTCAGCGTGATGCCCGGGTCTGAGGAAATGGTCGAGTCGCTATTACGCATGTGAATCCGGCCAACACCGGTGATATCGACGCCGGCGACACCGCGAAGGGTCGTAAGGGTGGTCGTCCCATTCCCGATCTCGAGAATGCCGTCATTGTGCAGGGAGGTCCCGGCGACGGACATGGTGGTCGAGTTTTGAATCTGCAGGCGGCCGAGATTGGTCACGTCAATGAGGGTGGAGAGTTCGGCGAGGATGAGGCCTGCGCCGTTGGTGTTCAAGGTTCCACCGATGATCGTCGCGCCGGATTCGAAGTTGATTTCGCCATCTGCCGCCTGCAGCACACCGCCGGTGTTGTCGAGCGTAATGGTCTCTAGTTCCATGGATCCATTGTTGGATGCTTCAAGCGTTCCAGTGTTGGATTTATTTTCTGTGTTCAGACGAAGCAGCCCGATATCCGATCGGATGGTTCCCTGATTGGCAAAGGCGGCCGAAATGACGCCCCTGCCATGTATGGTGTGATCCGAACCGTGAATGAGCGAGAAGCCGTTCGGACAGGATATGGTGCTGTTGGTGTTGTCCATAAACACGTCGCCGGCGCCGAGCAGCTCGACATCTCCGGTGAAATTCAGCACCGCCGTCGAAGTCCCGGAGCCAAACACGAATGATCCATCATTCGTGACGACCGGCCCGGAGAGGTTCAGTTGCCGGCTGGGATTGATGGTGAACACGCCGGTGGAATGATTGAAGATGAGACCATTGATGGTGCCGGTGGCATTCGCGGTGACGTTGCCATGATTCTCAAATCCGTCGCAACGGATGAGACTTAGAGTCTGATTACCCAGCAAAACGCTCATGCCCGTGGCCCGCTGCCGGAACATTTCGACGGTTGGCGAGATATTGAGCGTCAGCGTTCCGACTGCATTGCTGGGCACGACGGCTGATTCGGCGGCCGAGTCCGGCACATCGGTCGGCGACCAGTTGGCGGGTGTGCCCCAGCTGCCGGTGCCCGCGCTCCACGTGCGACCCTGCCCCGGCGGCGGATTGAAGCACGGATCGCAGGCGTCGCCGATGGTGTCGAAATCGGCGTCTTCCTGGAGGGGGTTGGCATCGTCCGGACAGTTGTCGCAGACATTAACGATATCGTCGCCGTCGGCGTCCGGCTCGTCGGGATCGCAGCAGTCGCCAAAGCCGTCCTGATCGGTGTCGGTCTGATCTGGGTTGGGCAGGACCGGGCAGTTGTCGCACCCGTTACCCACGCCGTCGGCATCGCCATCTTCCTGGCCGGGGTTGCTCAGTGCAGGGCAGTTGTCACAGGCGTCAGCGAAGCCATCGCCATCGGTATCGGCCTGAGACGGATTTGCAATCGTGGGGCAGTTGTCGCAGGCGTTTCCACGGCCATCGCCATCGCCGTCCTGCTGAAGTGGATTGGCGAGGTTAGGACAGTTGTCAATGTGATCCGGGACTGCGTCATTGTCGTCATCCGCGAACGGTGGTGTAAAATCCAGGCAGTCGATCGATACACCGTTCGGCGGGTCCAGGCTGGCGATGATTCGCACGACGGCGATTGTTGTTCCCGCGGGGGCGGTGACAGTAAGCGTGTCGTGGGGCATCGTGGTATTGGAGGCCGTGTCAATCAAGTTCATATTCCGGTCATAGGCCTCCATGAGCGGCAGGCCGACACCGTTATCGATGAAACAAAAATTGGCCGTGAAGCTGGTTATGTACCGCTGAGCGCCTGGCGTACCGGGACCAACTCCTTCAGCGAATGCATATCTGATATTGCTCATAAACGATGGCAGGCCGCCTGACCGGCAAAGCGCGCCGCACAAGGGATGGTCGTCGCGGATATGAATGTCGTGTCCGGGCTCGCCCACGACGAGGCCAAAGGTCTGCACGAACTGGGTGCCCAAGAGCGTGGGTCCGCCCGTGCATGGGTGGGCGTTGCCGAAGTCGTCCGGAGTGACGCCGAAGTCAATCAGGCAGGGCCCATGGGGCAATGGCACGTCGATTCCGCCGCCAGGGTGGGTCGGCGTGGACGAAGTCTGGCCCACCAGTGTGGTATTAAGCGCGGTAAGAATAAATAGAGCTGTCACAAACCGTCGAATGAAGCGCGAGGCGCTCATATCCCCTCCTGCAGTTCAAACTTAATTTCCCCAGATGCTGGCCCATTCCGGGCGAAGCAGGTCGCCGGCATGAGTGTTTATCCGTTGATTGTAACCCCCAGGAGGGTCTGTCTTACGTCAGAATTGCCCATTTATGAAAAATCCATCAGGAGGGTGCGTGTGAATGGGATATAGGGAACATTCCACCCTGGATGCCGGACAACCGGCCATTGGCCGGTGCCACATCGCCGCTCTGACCGCTCATGTCCAAACACCAAGTGTATTCGCAGATGACGTCAGTCACGCCGGGTTCGACTTTGACCAACCCGTCGATCTACTGCACGAGGTTCCATCCGGCGTAGACGAAGCGTGTGTCCGAATCCGGCGCTCCCATCCAGCCCTCCGTGTCCACGTCCCACGGATTGGTCACGTTCCGCATCCGGCGGTCCATGTCATCGCACCCAAATCGAGGGGCCGTACGCCGGTTGACGCGGGTCGCGATTCATTGGGTGTGACACCGGGAGTCGGGTGTTCGATCGCATTGCCCGCCGGCAGCGAATCATCCGCCCTTGCAACCTGTCGCCGAGGGGCTACACTTTCCCGGCTGTCCGGGGAGGCGGCACGATCGTCCTTCCCACACCCGCGGCCATGGCGGAATTGGCAGACGCGCTAGGTTCAGGTCCTAGTTATCGCAAGATAGTGGAGGTTCGACTCCTCTTGGCCGCAGTTTTCCCGCCCACACAATAGATTCTTCACCCTTGGTTTCGTCCCTCCCTCCGGGGTCAATCTGCGCCCATGAGCAGCCGCCGGCTTGCGTTACCATGAGCGGTGTAAGGTGCGTTCATGCCCAAGACCATTTTCGTGATCATCCTTCTGGCAGGCGGCATTGTGGGCTACCTCTCATGGCAGCAAAGCCGGCCGCGGCCGTTTGTCGTCTCGGGTTTCATCGAAGCCGACGAGATTCGCATCGGCTCGCGCGTCGGCGGGCGCGTGGCCCAGGTTTTCGGCGTTGAGGGCCGGACGATAATAAAGGGCGAGCCGCTGCTGGAGTTGGACCCTTTCGACTGGCGCGAGCAACTGGCCGAGGCACAGGCCCAGCTCGCGGCGTCGCAGGCGGAGTATGAGCGGATCAAGACGGGTTTTCGCAAGGAGGAGATCGAGCAGGCCCGGGCGAAGCACGATGCCGCGCAGGCCGCGCTCGATCAGGCTGTCGCCGGCCCGCGTCCGCGCGAGATTGAGGTGGCCCGCGAGGAATTGAACCGGGCAAAGGCCGATCTCCAATTCGCGACGAGCGAACACGCCCGCATCGCAAGACTACGCGAGTCATCGCAGTCGTCGCCCGTGGAGTACGAAGAGACCATTCGTAAGCTGCGAACCGCCGAGGCGGCCGCGGCGGCTGCGGAGCAGAAGCTGGCGCTGCTGACCGAAGGCACGCGCAAGGAGGAGATTGCCTCGGCGCGCGCTAAGGCGGCGGAGGCGGCACAGGCGTTGAAACTGCTCGAGGCCGGCTACCAGCCCGAGGTCATCGCCGAGGCCGCCGCGCGGGTCGATGCAGGGAAGGCCCGCGTCGCGGCGATGCAGATTCGGCTCGACGAATTGACGGTGCATTCTCCGTGCGATTGCTCGATTGAGACGCTTGACTTGAGACCGGGCGACCAGATCGCCGCGGGCGCGCCGGCCGTGGCGCTGCTCGATCTCAGCCACCTATGGATTCGCGCCTACGTGCCCGAGGCACGGCTGGGCGAGATCAAACTCGATCAGCGCGTGGTCGTCCGCGCCGACAGCCGTCAGGGCGAGGTGCTGATCGGCCGGATCAGTTTCATCGCCCGCGAGGCCGAGTTCACCCCCCGCAACGTGCAGACGCCGGAGGAGCGCAGCAAGCAGGCCTTTCGTATCAAGGTCGTGCTTGAAACCGGCGTCGACCGGGTTCGCATCGGCATGGCGGCGGATGTCTGCTTCGACGAGCCGGTGCCGTGACGACGGCCGTTGCCGCCGGGTTGCGCGGTCCGAACGGCCACTTTCTACTTTCGCCGTCCCATTTCGACGCCGGCCACGACGCCGGCACCCACGTCTACGACAGCCCTTGTCATACAATCCGCCTCAATCGGTCAACGGCGCCAATCCAGTAGAATACAAACCGCGAAGCACCGATTCGCCAGGAGCGCGCCGACATGGCTGCCGACACGCCCATTCATTCGACAAAAGCAAACGCCGGCGCAGCGGGCCGGTCAGGGCTGTCACTGGTGAAGGCGTACGCGTCGGCAGCGCTCATCATGCTGCTTGTCACGCTGCTGCGCATGCTCATCGATCCGTTCCTGGGCGACAACGTTCCCTACATCACATTTTCCCTCGGTGTCTTTCTGGCGGGGTGGTTTGGTGGATTCGGTCCGGGCATCGCCGCCTCTGTCATGGGATTCCTGATCGCGTGGTATTACTTCATACCCGAGCGATCCTCCTTCGAACTGATCCGCGAGGGTGACGGCATCGGGCTGGTGGTCTTTGCGATCATGTCATTGACGATCGCCGTGTTCAGCAGCAGTTTCGCCGCCGCGCGCCGCAAATCCCAATGGACCGAACGACTCGCCCAGGAACGGGCGGAACTCCTTCGGGCCACACTTCACAGCATCGGCGATGCCGTCATCACCACCGATGCATTCGAACGCGTCACCACGCTCAATCCAGCCGCAGAGGCGATAACTGGCTGGAGTCAAGCCGAAGCCGTGGGAAAGCCGCTCGATCGTGTTTTTCAGATCGTGGATGAAAAAACCGGGCAGCCGGTCGCCAATTCAGCGCGGAGCGTGCTCATCGACGGCAGGACCTCCACGGCCACGACCGAGTGGGTCCTGATCTCCCGGGATGGCACTCGAAAGTACATCGAACAGAGCGCCTCGCCCATTCTCGATGCCCATGACCGGCCGATCGGCGTCGTGATCGGCTTTGACGACATCAGCGAGAGTCGTCGAATTCAGCAGCAACTCAAGCAGAGCGAAAGCGATCTTTCGGACTTTTTTGAGAACGCAACGATCGGGCTGCACTGGGTGGGCCCGGATGGCATCATCCTGCGGGCCAACCAGGCGGACATGGATCTCGTAGGCTATTCGCCGGATGAATACATTGGCCGTCATATCGCCGAGTTTCACGTCGACCGGAACGTAATTGATGACATACTGAGACGACTGACCGCCGGAGAGAAAATCGCCAACCATCCGGCCCAGCTCCGCTGCAAGGACGGATCAATTCGCCATGTGCTCATTGATTCGAGTGTGTTGTGGGACAACGGCCGCTTCGTGCACACCCGCTGCTTCACGCGCGACATGACCGAGCGCAATCGGGCGGACGCGGCCCATCGACAACTCGCCGCGATCGTCGAGTCCTCGGACGACGCGATCGTCGGGAAGAGCCTCAATGGCGTCATACAAAGCTGGAACACCGGCGCCGTGCGACTGTTCGGCTACACCGCGGAGGAAATGATCGGACAGCGGATCGAACGACTCATCCCCGAGGATCGCCTGAACGAGGAGCCGAAGATCATCGAGCAGCTCGCGCGTGGACAGCGCGTCGATCACTTTGAGACCGTTCGACGGCATAAGGACGGACGGCTGATTCACGTGTCGCTCAGCATTTCTCCCATTCGCGATGGACTCGGTCAGATCGTGGGCGCGTCGAAGATTGCACGCGACATCACCGATCGCGTGCGTGTCGAGTCCGAGCGAAAGCAACTGCTTGAAAGCGAACGCGCCGCCAGAACCGAGGCCGAGCGCGCCATGCGCCTGCGGGATGAGTTTCTGGCCATGGTCTCACACGAATTGCGCACGCCGTTGACCGGCATCCTCGGCTGGGCGCAACTGCTCAAACTCAACGACGCCGAAGACAGCCGGCTTGAAGCGGCCGAGGCGATCGAACGCGGAGCGCGCGCCCAGGCGCAGTTGATCGAAGACCTGCTCGACATGAACCGCATCATGAGCGGCAAGCTGAGCCTGGATATTCAGACCGTCCGGCTGTCTGAGGTCGTCGAGTCCGCGCTCGCAACGCTCCGTCCGGCCGCCGAAAACAAGTCCATCCGAATTCAGACAACGCTTGATACCCGGGCGGCCCCGGTCAAGGGCGATGCGGCGCGCCTGCAGCAAGTCATGTGGAACCTGGTGTCCAATTCCATCAAGTTCACGCCCAAACAAGGGTTGATTCAGATCGTCGTCGAGCGAATCAATTCGCACGTCGAAATCAGCGTGGCCGACAACGGGATCGGCCTCAATCCGGAGTTTCTGCCGCATGTCTTCGATCGCTTCCGCCAGGCGGACGTCGGCCCCACGCGCCGGCACGGCGGACTCGGTCTGGGCCTGGCGATCGTCAAGCAGATCGTCGAGCTGCATGGCGGTTCGGTCTCGGCTGAAAGCGCGGGACAGAACAAGGGCGCGACATTTCGGATTTGCCTCCCCATTTCAATCATGCACCGGCCCGACATAGTTGAGGCGCAGCCTGTCGCCGCCGCCGGCGATGGCAAGATTTCGTTACAGGGCGTGCGGGCCCTCGTCGTCGATGACGATCGCGCCGCCGGTGAAGTCGCGAAACGCATGCTTGGCGCATACGGCGCGGAGGTCTCCGCCTGCGAATCGGCTCGCGATGCCCTCACATTTCTGGAAACCGGCGCCCCGGACATCCTGCTCAGCGACATCGGCATGCCTGAGATGGATGGCTACGAATTCATCCGGATGGTACGCGGCAAAGGACATCAGATTCCCGCCATTGCGATCACCGCATTCGCGCGGCCCGAAGATCGCGTGCGCGCGCTGCAGGCGGGCTACACGATGCACCTCTCGAAGCCGGTGGATGCGACCGAACTTCTGACCGTTGTGAATGCACTGCTGAGAAACACGCGCTATCGTCGATCGTGACGCGCTGGCGTCGGCCGGCTCATTTCAAGTCAGGTGAATTCTCCAGCCAGATCGCAGCCTTCATGTCATGGCCCCTTCCCGGCTCGGCGGCATGCCATTTTTCATACATTTGCCTTGTTTCGTCGCGCATGTCCTTGCATGATGGGTGGCACTCGCCCAGCCCCATCACCATCTGCTTCCGGCCTTCGATCAGGTTTGCCTCCGCCTCTGCGAAATGACCGAGATCCCTGCGACAGCATCCGACGACGCACTCGACAAAACCCGCGAGAATCGGCGACATGTTCGCCGCCCGAATGTCCTTCAATGCAGCCTCGCACAATGGCAGTGCCTCTGCAGCCCGGCCCAACCGGCGAAGGAGGTCTGCCTTCACCGCGCGGGCCATGCCGGTCTCAGCGCCTGTTGCATTCACGGCTTCAAAGCCTTCCAGACAGGCGTCGATCGTCGTCAGTGCTTCCGCCGGCGTCGCCGATCGGCTCTCAACCACTGCCAATGAGAAAATGGCATGAATCGTGCGCCTATCCTTCTGACCAAACGCGTCCACCGCCGCGGTCACCGCGCTGCGGCCCTGAGTGAGTGCGTCCGTAGGTTGCCCAGCCAGATTGAGCAGTCGGGCGCGCTGGATCAATGCGGTGATGGTGTCTGGGTGACGGGGTCCACGCGCCCGATGCAGTCGATCCAGAAAATCGCGCGAATGCGTCTCGGCCTCTTCGTATTTACAGCGCTTCTCCAGCAGCATGACCAGGCCGCCCAGGAAGCTGAGAGTCTGCTGATGATCGCGACCAAATACGCGAGATCCGCGCTCAACAATGTCGCGGTACATCGGCTCGATCTCCGCGGTTTCTTCAGGCGTCTCAGCGAGCATGGCGATAAGACTGGCGCATGTGATCGTCTGTGCATGGTCCGGCCCATGCAGCCGGAGCGAAGCGTCATAGGCTTCGCGATGAAGCGCCGCGGCCTCGGCCCTGTTCCCGCGCATGCGCAGCACGATCGCAAGATTGCCGATGCACTTGATCGTGTCGTCATCATCAAGACCGCGGGCAATCCGCCAGCCTGCCACGGCGTCGCGGTACAACCGCTCGGCCTCATCCAGCCGGCCCGCTTCTGCGTTGAGCACGCCCAGGAATTGGCGGCTGGTCAGGGTGTCCGGGTCATTCGCGCCGAATTGGCTGGACTGCACGCCGTGCGCCCGGGTCAAGGCGGTCAAGGCCTCATCGGCCCGGCCATTGTGAGCGGCGGCCTCAGCACACCAATATTCAAATTGCAGGGCCTCGCGCGAGTCGGGTCCGTATATGGTGCTCGCCAGCACCCGTCCCTTCTGAAAATGGGGCTCGGCTTCCGGGTACATGGTCAGGGTTCGATAGGCCGTGCCGATGGCCCGGCGCAGACCCAGCGCTACGCGCGGTTGATCGGCGAAAGATCGATCGAGTTCCGCTGAGGCGCGTTTGAGCACATCGACCACCGCCACCGTCGGACCATCTGCCGCGGGATCGACGGACGCGAACATGGATGCCAGAAACCGATTGATCTCCGCGTTGACCGCGGATTCATCCAATGCCCGCCGTTCAGCCGCAGCTGCCCGGTAAGCCTGCCATGCCGCGACGACGAATCCAATGCCAAGTGAGGCAGCCACGCCAACCACTCCCGCGACCAGAACTCGATTCCGCCGGGCGAACTTCTGGAGCTGGTAATACGCCGACGGCGGGCGCGCGACGATGGGCTCATCCGCCAGATATCGCTCAAGGTCTTCACTCAGCGCTGACGCACTTTGATAGCGGGCATCCGGCGATTTTTCGATCGCCTTCTGCACGATCGTTTCGAGATCGCCGCGCATCTTGCGGGCCAACTCCGGATTCCCGGCTCCCTCACTGAGTCGCTTGGGGGCCGATTCGCAGATTGCCTGTACGCTCAGTGGAATGGAACTTGGATTGATGTTGTAGGGCAGCGAACCGGTGAGCATCTCAAACAGGATGACTCCAAGCGAGTAGACATCGCTGCGAAGGTCAATCTCATCGGAAACGCCCCGCGTCTGCTCGGGACTCATGTACGCCAGCGTTCCAACGAGGCGCCCCGGTTCCACCACCATGGAGGCCCCCGTAACGTCAGCCCCGGTGATGCGGGCCAATCCGAAGTCAAGGACCTTCGGATTGCCGTCCAGCTGTACGAGGATGTTGGCAGGTTTGAGATCGCGATGAATCACACCGTGACGATGGGCGAAGCCGATGGCCGAACAGATCTTGAGAAACAGGCGAAGCCGCCCGAGTAAGTCAAGGTTGTTGCGACTCAGGAATTCGGACAGCGGCACGCCGTCGACGAATTCCATCGCATAGTATGGGCCGTCGTGAGTGATGCCGGATTCAAAGATCGCCGGAATGCCGTCATGGCGCAAACGGGCCAGCACATGGATCTCGCGATCAAACAGCCTGCGGCGCTCCTCGCTCGCGGAGTAATCGCCTCGCAGAATCTTGATCGCCACGCGACGTACCGGACGCCGCTGCCGAGCCTCATACACCACACCCATGCCGCCCCGGCCGATTTCGCGAACGATCTCGAACTCGCCAACCGTGGTCGGCCCCGGTCGAGCCGGGGCCAACCGAGTGCGCAGGCCGAGGCCTGACGATCCAAGTTCATTCAGCAACGAAAGGTTGTCCGAAAGCTCGGCAATGCGGAGTCGACAATCGGCGCATGATGACACGTGATCGCGCAATGGCGGCGCGACAAGGCCCCGATGCGATGCATAGCTTTCGAGCTGCTCGAGGTCTGGACAGGCCGCGCTCACACTACTGCTCCTCTTCACAGGCGGCACACAATTGTCGAAGCCGCGTGGCTACGCGATGCTTGGCAATGAACACGGCATTGCGGGTCATGCCCAACTGCTCCGCGACCCTGGCCGGTTCCCTGGCCTCAACCGCGACCAAACGAAACGCCTCGTACGTCTGGGGCGCGACTTCCTCACGCACCCGCGCCAGACATTGCATCAGGATCGATTCCCGCCATTCTCGATCCCAGGCCTGCTGCAGTTCGTCAGCACCAGGGACATTCGCCATCGCTTCCGACGCGTCCGCCTCATAAGAGAATTGCCGCGCCGCCGCCCCGGTCTTTCTTCGAGCGTGCTGAATCTTGTGCCGGGCGATGCCAAACAGGAATTGACTGAGTTGCCCGCGTCCGCGCTGATAACCGCCCCGTCGATACGACTCCAGGAAGGCCATCATGGTTTCCTGGGCCACGTCGTCGGCATCCTCCTGCGACAGCCCGGTCTTTCGGGAAAACGAGGCGATCGGGCCCCGATAGCGCTCGACAAAACCGGTCCAGGCGGAGTGGTCCCCGGCATCGCGCAGTCGATCCAGCACGGTCGTTGTTGTCATCCACTCCATGGTCTTGGGATCCTGTGTAAACATGATAATTCCGCACCGAGCAAAACGTGCAATTCACCTGAAAGACCGGCGGCCGCCCTGGGAATATCTTCGTGGAGCGGGTCGGACACCGCCTCTACGGGCAGCGCCCAGCCTGATGCGATGAACTGGACGCCCGAAGCGAAATAGGAGAGGAAACACATGCGAAAAAGTCATACTATTGCGGCCACTCAATGCTGTTTTCTGATCCTCAGCATCCATGGATCACTCCACGCGCAGATCACCATCACCGCGGGATCCGCATTCTCGACGTCCACCGGTTCAGCCGGCCGCATGGGCAGCACCACGGGTATGCTGAACGACAGCCCGGCCAACGCAACCGGTACGACCGGCGTGGTTGCCAACAGCTCTCATATCGTGGGCGGTCCGGTGCCTCCCGGTACGCCCCTTAACCTCTTTCCCGGAACTACCTGCGTAACCGAGGCATCACATTCGTCGAGCATGCACTTTCAGGGAGGACCGTCGTTCATGACGGTGGACGGACACTCCAGTTCGGTCGCAAGTCTGACGAACATGGATGGTGGAGGGCTTTCTGCCGTCGCGAGTAGCAGCGGCAATTTCGAATTCACTTTCACCGTGACGACCAATACGCCCTACAAACTGTACGGTATCGCTGCCATTGACAATGAAGACGCAGGCGGCAGTGTTCGTATGTTTCGCGGCATCATTCCATTGCACGGTGTCTTTAATACCGCAAATGGTCCGTTCGAGTTCAGCGGCACCCTGACCCCGGCCACTTACCGGGTGCTCGGAAACACGTCAGTCTATTGTGCCGCCGGAACCGGCGCGAATGGCGTCGGAGATTTTGGTGACTTCAGCGAGTCCAGCACGGTCACCTGCACGCTGGTCATCGGCTGCGTCGGCATTCTCGCTCAACCACAGAATGCGGAGGTTTGTGCAGGCGGACAGGCGGGGTTTGCCGTCGCGGCCAATGGAACCGCGGCAGTTACACATCAATGGGAGATCGAATCCGCGCCGGGCACATGGATCGCTCTGAGCGCCACGCCGGTCGCGCTGCCGTGCGGTGGCCAGGCAATCGCGACATCACCGACCGCTCCCAGCACCCAAATCAGCGTGACCCCCTGCGCCGGCCTCACGCAATACCCCATTCGATGCGCACTGACCAATTCATGCGGGACCGCAACGACTGATGTGGCCGAGCTTACCGTGCATCCCACCGGTTCAGGTGACGGCAACGCCAGCGGCGCCGCCGACGGATTGGACATTCAGCAGTTCGTCGACATTCTGACGGACGGCGGCGTTTCCGGCGCTGCCTATTGTGCATACGACATGAACGGAGATGGCGTCGTAGATCTCACCGACATTCCCGGATTTCTGACGCTGGTCACGTCGTCCTGATTCGGCCGGCCTGCGGCCCGATTCGACGTCCCGGTCCCCCGTCCCGCCGTCGAGTGGTCGATTCGATGCGGATGGTCGCGTTTGTAGCTCAACCGGTGCCCGCTTAAATTCTCGCTGATAAGCGAGGCACCCATCCATGAGCGAATCGTTGGGCGACTACCACGTCGCCGGCATTGAACAGAAGTGGCAGGCGTATTGGGAGGAGCACAAGACCTTCCGCACGCCCAACCCCGGCGACGAGGGCTTCGACAAGTCGAAGCGGAAGTACTACGCGCTCGACATGTTCCCCTATCCCAGCGGGGCCGGGCTGCACGTCGGACACCCCGAGGGTTACACCGCGACCGACATCCTCTCGCGCTATCGCCGCATGCTCGGCTACAACGTGCTGCACCCCATGGGCTGGGACGCCTTCGGCCTGCCCGCCGAGCAGCACGCCGTCGACACCGGCACGCATCCTCGCATCACCACCGAAAAGAACATCAACAACTTCCGCCGCCAGCTCAAGCTGCTGGGCTTCTCCTACGACTGGGACCGCGAGGTCTCCACCACCGATCCCGACTATTACCGCTGGACGCAGTGGATCTTTCTGCAACTGTTCAACAGTTGGTATGACGACGCGGCGCAAAAAGCGCGGCCCATCGCGGAGCTTGAGAAGGAACTCGAATCCGGCAAGCGCGTCGTGCGCTTTGACGGACAGACGGAGATCGCCGGCCAGTTGGGCATGCAGCCCTACAGCGGCATCCCCATCGGCACGCGGAACTGGCATGAACTGACCGCGGCCGAGCGTGCCGATGTGCTCGCTGAGCATCGTCTCGCCTACCTCGCCGAGGTGCCGGTCAACTGGTGTCCGGCGCTGGGCACCGTGCTGTCGAATGAAGAAGTCACCAACGAAGGCAAAAGCGATCGCGGCAATCACCCCGTGTTCCGCCGTCCGCTGCGGCAGTGGATGATGCGGATTACCAAGTACGCCGACCGACTCGCTGAGGACTTGGAGGAACTCGCCTGGCCCGAGAGCGTCAAGCTGATGCAGCGCAACTGGATCGGACGCAGCGAGGGCGCTCAGGTCCGCTTCCGCATTGACGGCCGCGATGACGAGATCGAGGTTTTCACCACCCGCCCCGACACGCTCTTTGGCGCGACCTACATGGTGCTCGCGCCGGAGCATCCGCTGGTCGAGCAGATCACCACGCCGCGTCAGGAGAAAGCGGTGCGCGAGTACTGCATCGCGGCATCGCGAAGGAGCGATCTCGATCGCACGGCGGATGCAAAGACCAAGTCCGGTGTCGACACCGGCGCGTACGCGATCAACCCGGTCGATGGCGATCGCATCCCCATCTGGGTGGCCGATTACGTATTGATGGGCTACGGCACCGGGGCAATCATGGCGGTGCCGGCACATGACGAGCGCGATTTCGAGTTTGCCCGGCAGTTCGACCTACCCATCGTCGCCGTGGTCATGCCGGACGACGCGTGGCTGAAGGCCCATTGGCGGTTCGAGCCGCTCACGTCCATCGACGCCCTGCGCTCGGAGTACATGGGTTCGCCCGGCGGCTTCAAGTCGGCGTTCAGCGGCGAAGGCGTGGCGATTAACTCCGGCGACTACAACCTGCAGCCGACCGCGGAGTTCAAGAAGAACATCATTGCATACCTGGAGAGGGAAGGACTGGGCCGCCGGGCGGTGAATTACAAACTGCGCGACTGGCTCTTCTCGCGGCAACGCTATTGGGGCGAACCGTTCCCGATTCTGCACGGACCGAATGGCGAGATCGTCGCCCTGGATGAAAGCGAACTCCCGCTCACCCTGCCGGACATCGACGACTACCGACCGACCGTGAGCTTCGGAATGGACGATAACGCTGCGATGCCCGAGCCGCCGCTATCGCGGGCGAAGGATTGGGTAACCGTTCAGCGCGATGGCAAGACCTGGCGGCGCGAGCTGAACACCATGCCGCAATGGGCCGGCTCATGCTGGTACTACCTGCGGTTTCTAGACCCGCGTAACGATCGGGCGTTTTGCAGCCGCGAGGCCGAGAAATACTGGATGGTGTCGCCGCGCAAGGATGGCACGCCGCACGTCGGCGGCATCGACCTGTATCTTGGCGGGGCCGAGCATGCCGTGCTGCACCTGCTTTACGCCCGGTTCTGGCACAAGGTGCTCTACGACCTCGGCCATGTGTCCACCGTCGAGCCGTTCGGGAAGCTCTTTAATCAGGGCATGATTCGCGCCTTCGCCTATCGCGACAGTCGTGGCATTCCCGTGGGCTACGACGAGATCGACTTCCGCGAGGATGGCGCTCACCACCGCGAGACTGGCGAGAAGCTGGCCGGGGCGGTCGAGAAAATGTCCAAGAGCCTCAAGAATGTGATCAACCCCGAGGAGGTCGTACGCGAGTACGGGGCGGATTCGCTACGCTTGTATGAAATGTTCATGGGCCCGCTGGAGGCCAGCAAGCCGTGGAACCCGCGCGATGTGCCCGGTGTCTTCCGCTTTCTGCAGCGCGTCTGGCGCATGATCGTCGAGGAGCAGTCGGGCAAGCTGGTGCCGAGCATCGCGGAGAGCGTTTCATCCGATTCACCGGACTTCAAGCCCGCGCCCGCGTCCGACCCGCTGGAGCGCACGCTGCACAAGACCATCAAGAAGGTGACCGACGACCTGGAGCGGATGGCCTTCAACACCGCGATCAGCACGATGATGGAGTTCGTAAACGAGGCCCACCGCGCGAAGACGATTCGCCGCGATCAGGCCGAGCGATTCGTGCTGATCCTCGCGCCCTTCGCGCCGCACATTGCGGAAGAGCTGTGGCAGCGCCTGCGCGGACTGCATTGGAAAGAGAGCCTGACCTACGAGCCGTGGCCGACTTTTAATATGGTGATGGTGGTCGACGCCCAGGTGGAAATCCCGGTGCAGATCAACGGCAAGATGGCCGGTCGCATCACGATCGCGCCCGACGCCGACGAGCCGACCGCCCGCAACGCGGCAATGGCCGATGCCAAAGTGCAGGAGAAACTCGCCGGACAGAGCATTGTCAAGGTGATCTACGTTCCGGGCAGGATGTTGAACCTGGTGGTAAAGAAATAGAATCGCTCATTGCGAGCGCGGCATTGTGTTCCTGAGCACCGAAGGTGCGGCTCAGCTTCAGCCCGGTGCAACGCACCGGAGAATGCGAGTTGAGCCCTGAAGGGGCGCGCTCATGCACGGTGTGTCGCGAACGTTTCCACTTGAATCGCCCTTTCAGGGCTTGCATGCGTCCTCTCGACTTGTACCCAGTGCGTTGCACTGGGCTGGAGCTAATGCGCACCGTTGGTGCTGCACGGCTTGTCTGATAGCGCTCATTCTTGGAGCAACGCTCATCGGGGGTTGCGGTGAGCCCAGCAAGTCCGCGTCGCCCCCTGCCCGGACCTACGCCCCGTCGGCGGCGCGCGTCAAGAGTGACGATGGATACTCCGCCCCCTACGGCGTCAACGGCAATCCGTATTATTTCAATCACAAGACCGAGAAATGGGTCTATTTCGACGAAAACGGCCGCGAGTTGGAATCGCCGCGCCAGCCGCCGAGTCCGGGCATGCGAGCACGAAAAACAGTGTCAATTCCCCACTATCCCCGCGCCGGACTTGAGACTCCGCCGCCTCCCCGATAACGCATTGTTCATGCGACAACGTCGTTCGCTTAACATTGGTCAACATGGAACTCGAATGCAAACTCGCCGTCGACTCGCATGAGCCCGTGCGCGAGGCTCTGCGCAATGCCAAGGCCACGCGCGTCGGGCGGGTGCTCGAGGTCAACCGGCTGTTTGACCGCACCGATGGCTCGCTGCGCGCGGCCGGCTGTGGGCTGCGCATTCGCCGCGTGACCATTCTGGATGGCGAGGGACCGGGCGGCAGCGTGACGTTCAAGGGCCCGGTGCGAAAAGGCGCCTTCAAACTGCGCGAGGAAATAGAGACACCCGTCGCCGATCTAGACGCGATGGAGCGGCTGCTGGTCGCCCTGGGCTTCAAGGTGCATGTGGCCTTCGAGAAACGCCGCGAGACCTGGCGGCTGGGCGGCTGCCTGGTGGAACTCGACGAACTGCCGCGGATCGGCGAGTTTGTCGAAATCGAAGGGCCGGACGATGCGTCGATCCAGCGCGTGATCGAGCAGTTGCATCTGGCGGACGCCATTCAGATTCGCGAGAACTATGTGACGCTGGTCGCCCGCACGGGCGAGGCTGACGCGGAAAGTTGCATCACATTGTGCTTCGACAAATGAACTTCACTACCGGGCAATTGGTAGAGGGAGTGCAGCAATGAGCGAGCGTGTGCCTGAAAATGCACCTGGTGATTTTTATGTCGTGCGCGACAGGTGCTTGCGTTGTTGCCTACCGCACCACGAGGCTCCTGAACTGATGAATGACTGCGACCAGGAGTTTCACGAGTGCTATTTCCGAAGACAGCCAAACACGCCAGACGAGATTAAACAGGCCATCAAGGCGATCTGGGTCTCGGAAATCGAAGGTCTGCGATATGGCGGAAATGACCAAGCCATCATTCGCCGCCTGCATGAGTTGGGTAGTGGCCAGTGCTGCGACAACCCATTGCGCATGGACTAATTGATTCGCTCACGTGAAAGTTACACGTGGCATTCCGTTCTACTTCTTCGCCAGCGCCGCCTTCGCCTGCTTGGCATGCTCCGAGCCGACCGGCGCGAGGTCGTTCACGATCTGCCACGTCGCGTGCGCACGATCGACCAGCCCGAGATTCTGCAGCGCCAGCGCGAGGTTGGCCTGAAAATCGACATTCTCCGGATTGCCCCGCGCCGCGGCGCTGAACCGCTCGACGGCCAGCTCGAACTGATGCCGCTGAACGAACAGCAGCCCCAGTTGATAGTGCAGATCGACATACTCGGGATGAATCTGCGTCGCCTTGATGAAGACCTCGATGGCCTCCTTGTCCTGGTGGATCTCGCGCAGGGCCAGGCCCAATTTGACAAGGGCCTTCATGTAGGCCGGATTGATCTCCACGGCGCGGCGGTAGCAGGCGATCGACTCCTCGACCTGCCCGCGGTTGCGGAGCAACAAACCGAGACGGTAGTGGATATCGGCATGGTTGGGCCGCTGGGCCGCCGCCTGGCGGTGCCGCTCGATCTGCTGCGAGATCAGGTCCATGTCCGAGCCGATGGATCGCGCCCGGCCGGGATCGACTTCATCGACAACGGCCTGCAGCGCCGACTCGGACTCCCGCGCCGCCGCCGCCTTCAGTTGCATGCGGGCCACTTCCGAAAACAGCAGCGTGCTGTTGGGCTCGATGTTGCGGGCCTGATCGAATGACTCCAGGGCCTCGTCGCACCGCCCGGCGGCATGCTGCGCCACCCCGAGGCCGACATAGGCGCCCAGCAGCCGATCGTTCAACTCCAGCGCCGCGGCAAACTGCTTGGCCGCGTCTTCGTGCTTGCCGGCGCGGAGGTTCTGTGTGCCCAGTTTGACGTGGGCCTCAAGATAGTCCGGCGCGATTTCGACCGCCGTCGCATACTGCTTCGTCGCCGCGGCCTCGTTGCCGATCCGGGCGTACAGATCGCCCAGCCGCATCCGCGAATCGGCGTTGCCGGGCTCCTTTTCGATGCGCTCGTGCATCCGCTCGATGGCCTCGCGGATCAAACCGGCGCTTTCCAGCTCGCCCACGTCATCATCGCGGGAGGCCCAGTTGTCCGGCTCGCTGGCAATGGCGGTGCTGAACGCCTTGATCGACGACGTCGCGTCGCCGCGCCGCAGCATCAGCGTGGACAGGGTCAGTTGCAGGTCGGTCCGATCGGGATCGAGTTTGCACAAATCGCGATAATGCTTGATCGCTGCGGCCACGCGATTGGTCTTGACGTAGATCGCCGCGAGGCGTTCGTGGGCGTTGCGCAGCGTGGGGCAGGCATCGAGCGCCTCGCGGTAGTAGGTCGACGCCTCCAGCGTGCGGCCGCAGCGCTCGTGGGCAAAGCCCATGCAGAAGATCACCGCCGGGCCCGCCGAGCCGCCCTGATAGATGATCTGAAACTCCGCCAGGGCGTCTTCTATTCGACCCATGTCGTCCAACGCACAGGCCGCACCGATCCGCGCAGCCGTGTGCTGGTCGTCGCTGATCAGGATATCCCGGAAAATTTCCAGTGCGGTCGTCGGATCGTCGGCGCGAAGCAAGCGGCCGCCCAGTCGAATGCGGGCATCCACGTCGTCCGGATGCTGTTCGACCAGCCGATGCAGGTCCTCCCGACTCTCGTCGGAATCCAACCCCAGCACGGACGTAAAGGCCCCGTCGAGGCGACCCAGCAGACCGCGGCCCAGCGATTCCAGCAAATGCGACATTCCCCCATCCCCCATGCCGGCCCCCGCAAGCGCAGGGGTCGATCAAGTACGACCACTCAAGACTGCCTCAAACCCCGACCAACTCATCCATTGCAATTCGCGCCACGTCATAATTCGCGTTCAATTCCAGCGCCCGGCGATACTCGGTCAACGCCGCCGACGGCTCGCCGCGCTGCTGATGCAGACGCCCGAGCATGTAATGCACGTCCGGATAGTCGCCGCCGGCCGCGATGGCGTCGGTCAGGCGATCGACCGCCTCGTCGCGCCGGTCGGTCTGCTCGTAGAGCCGGCCCAGTTGAATCAACGCCTGCACGTACCGCGGATTGATTCGCAGCGCCTCAGAGGCCGCGTCGATCGCGGCATCGGTGCGACCCAGCCGCTCGTACACCCGCGAGCAGTGGTGGTGCAGGTCGGCATAGTCGGGCTGGCGCTCGAGGGCTATTTCCAGCGTGCGGGCCAGCATGGCGAAGACATCGGTATCAATCGGCGACTCAGGCAGCCTCAGAAACGCCTCAACAAAATCAGGCTGCGACGCCACCAAGTCGCCCAGGGCATCGAGGTCGTCATCAGTCCGCACGGCGCCGGCCGGCTCGATGAATCGGGCATCGGCTTGGGCGTGTACACCGGCGGCGTCGTATGCGACGGCCAGCATCCATGCCACGTGCGCGTCGCCCGACCGCAGTTTCTGGCAGGTCTTCAGCGGGGCCAGCGCCTCGCGCGGCAGACCCAATGCCCCCAACACCAGGGCATAATTCATCAGAATGTCAACATTCAGCGGGGCCAGTTCGGCCGCACGGGCCAGGTGAACTCGCGCTGATTCGAACTGATCATTCCCAGCGAGGATTAGCCCCAAGTGCTGATGCAACGCGGCCCGCCACGGGGCGGCCTCGATCGCCGATTCCAGCGAGGCAATCGCCCGATCGATCTGACCGTCCTTCACCAGCACATACGCGAGACGAATTGCGTCGTCGTGCAACGCGATCGACGTGACATCGGCCGACGCCTGCGAATCGTCGCGTCCGCGCTCGAGTTCGTCGGCGGCCAGGTCATACTGCCGATCGCCGACGTAGGCCGCCGCCAGGAATTTCGACAATCCGGTCGAATCGGGATTGATCCGCCGCGCCGATGACAAATGCTCGGCCGCTGACTTGAAGCGTCCGGCTCGCAAGTCGGCAAGCCCGCATCGGTGGTGGGCCTGACCGAGGTAGAAGCGCGCCAGGGTGCCGGGCAGACTCCGCTCGGGAATGGCCGCCAGCCGCTCGATCGCGTCGGCATATCGACCCATTTCGAAATCAGCCAGGCCCTGCTGATAGAGCGATGCCGCCTTGAAAGGCGACCACGTCTGCGTCCGCGGCATCCGATTCATCCCTGCGCTCCCGCCGTGCGGCATCGCGATCCCGGCAGGTCCGAAAAGACCGGAGGCGCGGAATCTGCGATACCACTGGGGCTATCGGTTCATGCGGGAGCGCTATTGATATGTGCTCAACGGGCCGCCTGAGGAATACCGCCGCCACCGGCGCTTTCAGGCCCGCACCCGTCATTCGCCGCGGTGACGAATGAGCTTGCGTGACCGACTTGCAATGCCGATAAATCGGAATCAAACGGCTCATTTGCCGGATTCCCAATCTCGGTCTAGACTTTCATCACCTATGGACGTGCTGACCACCACTCCCGATGCGAATTGCCCGACTGTACGCACGCCGGCGCGGACACTGGGCGCGGGTGGCGCCGTCGTCGCCATGGCGGCCGTGCTTGGCATGGCCGGGCCGATCGATCTCGCTTCGTCGATGGTCAACCCCGATGCCGCCGTCGGCATGGCCCGCGTCCTGTCGCATCCCGACGCGGCCCTCGTCGCGCCCAGCCACGTCGTGGCCTGGACCAGCATCACCCTGGCGGTCTGCATCTTCCTCTCGCGGCATGCACAAATCGCCATCGCCCGGCCGGTGCGGTTGCACCTGGCCCTTCGATCGGTCACTGCCCCGCGGTTCCAGTTTCGCCCCTTCATTCGCACATGCCGCACCGGCGGCCTCTACGGCGGGTAACACCCACGGCCTCACCGGTGGGATACTCGTGATGTTCTGATCTCCCCCCGGTCGCTGCCGAAGCGCTTCAGACGCTCGAATTTCATTCACCCCCGTTTCGTCGATTTTCTACATTCTGCATTCTTCATTCTTTCGGATATTCCCATGACCAATCCCCTCACCGTCGTCGGCGCCGCCGCTCGCAAGATATTCGGCTCCCGCAACGATCGCCTGCTCAAGGCCTACCGCCGCACCGCGAACCAGATCACCGGTCTCGAAAGCCAGATCCGCGGCGACTACGACGCCCGCTTCGCCGCGGCTTGCGAGTCGCTGCCGTCCGATCTGGCCGATGCCGAGCGCCTGGTGGCCCTGCAGAAGACCCGCATCGAGTTGAGCGGGGATTTGCGCACCCGGACCGAGGCCCTGCGCCAAAAACTCGCCGCCGGCGCGGAGGTGTCCGCGGTGCTGCCCGAGGCATTCGGCGTGCTGCGCGAGGCCTCGCGCCGGGCGAAGAACCACCGCCATTTCGACTGCCAACTTGTGGGCGGACAGGTGCTCTTCGAGGGCAAGATCGCCGAGATGAAGACCGGCGAAGGCAAGACCATCGTCTGCCACCTCGCGGCCTTCCTGAAATGTCTGCAAGGCAAGAAGGTCCACATCATCACGGTCAACGATTATCTCGTGGAACGCGACGCCTCCTTCGCGCAGGCTGTGTTCGAACTGGTCGGCATCACCGTTGGGTACATTCAGTCGCAAGTCGACCCCGGCGGCCGCGAGGGCATACGCCGCAAGGCTTATGCCTGCAACATCACCTACGGCACGAACAACGAGTTCGGCTTCGACTACCTGCGCGACAACATGAAGGTTTCGCTCGAAGAGCAGGTGCAGGGCCGGCTCGATTTCGCCATCATCGACGAGGTTGACAGCATCCTGATCGACGAGGCGCGCACCCCGCTGATCATCAGCGGCCCGGCCGATGACGACGTGGCGCGCTATCGCACGGCCAACGCCGTGGCCAAGGTGCTCATTCAGCGGCAAACGGCGGCACAGAACGAGACGGCCGCACGGATCAAGGCGTGGGGCGACAATCCGCCGCGCGAATTCCGCGACCATCCCAAGTTCGAAGGCGCGGTCAAGAAGTTCAAGGTCGATCCCAACTGGATCACCGAAGACGAGGCCGAGTCGATCGGTCACAAACAGTTCTACACCGTGCAGAAGGAACGCAAGAGCGTTGCGGTGACGCACGACGGCATCACGGTGGCGCAAGAGCAACTCGGCGTCGGGTCGCTCTATGTCGGCGCGAACATGGAGTGGCCACATCTCATCGAGAACAGCGTGAAGGCGCACGTGGTGTATGAGAAGGACGTGGACTACGTCGTCAAGGACGGCGAAATCATCATCGTCGACAGCTTCACCGGCCGCCTCATGCATGGCCGGCAGTGGTCCGACGGTCTCCACCAGTCGGTCGAGGCCAAGGAAAATGTGCGGGTCAAGGAGGAGTCTCAGACGCTCGCCACCATCACCCTGCAGAATTTCTTCAAACTCTACGACAAAATCGCCGGCATGACCGGTACGGCCATGACCGAGGCCGACGAGTTCATGAAAATCTACAAATTGGAGGTGGTGGCGATTCCCACCAACCGTCCGGTCAACCGACAGGACTGCAACGATCGCATCTACAAGACGGTGGAAGACAAGTACAACGCCATCGTGGACGAGATCAACGACGTCCACACCAAGGGCCGGCCGAGCGATCCCTTCGTGCTGGCCCCGGCGCTGAAGAAGTTGAAGCCGATCATGGCGCAGATGGGCAAGCCGGTCGATCGGCTCGACCGGGCGCTGGCCAGTTGGGACAAACTCGGCGATCCGCCCGGGGCAAAGGCCGATCGCGCCACTGCTGACGCGTGGCAGAAGCAGCACGACACCACGGTCAAGGAGATCGTCGAGGTCTACGACGACGCGATGGGCGACCTGGCCCGGGGGCGACCGGTCCTCGTTGGCACCATCTCGGTCGAAAACTCGGAGAAACTCTCCAACCTGCTGACGCGCCGCCACGGCATTGAGCATGAAGTGCTGAACGCCAAGCAGCACGCCCGCGAGGCCGAGATCGTCATGAAGGCCGGCCACACCCACGAATCCCTCCGCGGAAAGTCGAAGGAGCAGCGCGGCAACGTCACCATCGCCACCAACATGGCCGGCCGCGGCACGGACATCAAGCTGATGCAGGACGTGGTGTATTCAAAGTGCATTGGCGATCTCGGCCCGCCACCGAATTCTGACGGCCGTAAATATGCCTGGAACGAGCCGGGTGTCATCGGCACCAAGTGCTGCATCAACTGCCCCGATTACGAGCCCAAAACCAACTGCGCCCACTGCTGGAAGCCGAAGGTCGATCCGCGCTTCCCGGCCATCGGACGCGGCGTCTGCCCGCTGGTCACGCCGTGCGGACTGCACATCGTCGGCACCGAGCGGCACGAGTCCCGCCGCATCGACAACCAGCTCCGCGGCCGCGCCGGACGCCAGGGCGATCCCGGCAGTAGTCGATTTTTCCTCTCCATGGGCGACGATCTGCTCAAGCTCTTCATGGGCGAATGGATGCTCAAGATGATGGAGCGCATGGGATTCGAGGAGGGCATGTCCATCGAGGCCAAGTCGATCAACAAGGGCATCGCCAACGCCCAGAAAAAGGTCGAAGAGAAGAACTTCTCCTCGCGCAAGCACCTGCTCGAATACGACGAAGTCATGGACCACCAGCGGCAGGTCTTCTATTCGCAGCGGCAGGAAATTCTCGGCGCCGGCCGGCCGGGACACTCCAAGCAGCTCGTCGCCCGCATCTGGAAGATGCTCGACGACACCATCGACGCCGCCGCGCGGAAGTATCTCGATCCGATGTTCTCGCGGCAGACCGTCTGCGACTGGGTCCGTGCGGAATTGGAGTGCCAGCTCGAACCGAAAAATATCGACGTCGAAAATCGCTCCGGCCTCGACGCCTACGTTCGCAGCTCCGCCAAGGAGGAGGCGTTCAACACCATCCAGATGACCGTCGGCGAATACATGGACCCCGACGCCGACAAGGAGCTATGGGACATCAAGGGCCTGGCCAAGTGGGCCGAAACGCGGTTCTCCGCAAATATCTCGCAGAATCACCTGAAGGCCATGTCGCCCGAGCAGATCAAGGACCTGCTGGTCGAGGCGTCGGAGAAGAAGATTGACTCCGCCGACCTTGCCCCGTTGGAGCGCTTCTGCGATCCACACTTCGGTGTCAACTCGTTTGTCTTCTGGGCACGGCAGCGCTTCGGCATCGAACTGCCGCCGAACCAGTTCCACGATCTCAGCCGCGACGAGGCCGAGAAACTCATGCGCGAGAGCGTGCACGAGGCCTACCGCCAGCGCGAGCGCTCCTACCCCGTGGAATGGGCGCTGGAGCGCACCGTGCTGGGCCAGCATGCCGAAAGCGCGTACTCGGTTGACAATCTTGTGCAGTGGGCCAATCTCAAGTTTGGTCTGAATTGGACGGTCGATTCGGTCCGGGCCCGGCCGCTGCAGGAAGTCGTCACCGAACTCTTCAACCTCAACCGCGAATTCCTCGCGAACGATCGCTTCAACGCCGAGATCGATCGCGCCGCCGCCAGCGGCGACCTCGAGGCGTGGGCCAAGCAGCGCTTCGGCCCGGCCTTCGACGCCGAGGGTTTCGCCACCGCGACCGACAAGAAGGCTGTCCTCCGCAGTTTCGGTCACGACTTGATCCGCCGCGAACTGACCATGTTGGAGCGGTACGTGCTGCTGCAAATCTACGATCAGTCGTGGAAGGAGCACATGCACGCGATGGACCTGCTGAAGGAGGCCATCGGTCTGCGCAGTTTCGCCGAACAGGATCCGAAGATCGCCTATAAGCGCGAAGGCTTCAAGATGTTCCAGGAGATGATGGAGAACATCCAGGAGAAGGTGACGTCGACGATCTTCAAGGTGAAGCTCCTGGACGACGCCGAAGTGCAGAGCCGCTACAACGCCACCAACGCCCGGCATGCCGAGGCGACCAACCAGGGCTTCTCAGGTCAGGTCGCCGCTGACCGCAACGCGGCGATGCAGGCGCAGAATGTGGAGCAGAAAGTCGAGACGATCCGCCGAGAGGAACCGCGCGTGGGACGGAATGATCCGTGTCCGTGCGGCAGCGGGAAAAAGTTTAAGCAGTGCCATGGGAAGTGATGAATGGAGAATTGAGAATGTGGAATGTAGAAAGTCTAAACTGCCCGCCGCGCCAGAAACTCCTTGAGTCTATAGAGGCCGCAATCATGAAGCGGCGGCGGACATAAAGTACGGAGCGCCTAGGTGAAAGCCGAAATCAAGATAATAAACGAGTCCGAGACACAAATGGTTAGATCTACCATTGAGAGGGTAGCGACGCCTTTCAACATTTATTTCCTGTTGGTCATGGCGTTGTGTGGCGCCATCTTGGTTCTCGTGGGTGTTGCGCTAAATGCGCTGGATGGCCTTGACCACCTCTCCGACGCCACGGGTTGCCTCGTCATCGGCATGGTCAGTTTCACGCTCTTTTTCCCGTGGTTCACAGCGCTGTACTTCGCCCGCTACTTCCTCCAATCTGTTTCCAGACTTGAGGCAGAGGTGGCATCTTTGCGGGACCAAAACAAATAGGAATCTCGTGAAGCCGGCAGGATTAGTTCGAGATTATGGAGTCGTGCCGATCCGTAGGAACTCCCGCATCATTAGCAATCGTCGTGTTTTTGCTTGAGTCGCGCCGTTAGTTCGGCCTTCGCTTCGTTCAGCGAGTACCAATCGCGCTGCTTTCGCCTCCCGCAAAAATCTCGTTGAGGGTCTTCCGATCCGCCTCCAAATCCTCAATCCCATAATTCCAATGGACACCCCGGCTGCCGAGCCAGGTCTCGGTCTCCCGGCGCGACAGACAGAGCAACTGCGCGAGATAACCGATGCTGATCCGTCCGGTACGGTAGCTCTCTATGAACAGGGCCTCCTTGGCGGCCTGTTCAAGATTGCCGCCCCACTCCTCACGAAGGCGTCCTCGGCTTCTTTCGGGATGTCAATCGAAACGGCCATGGCCAACCTCTTCAGCGATTATAGCACAAACTCGCCATTCCTGGCTCGCGTGGCGGCCCGCTCATCATTTCTACATTCTACCCTCTTCATTCAACATTCCCCTTCCACCTCACAAACGCCTCCAGCGCCTCGTACTCCGGCAGCCCGAGCCGGTCGTACAGTTCCGCCGTCGCGCGGTTGCGGTCCTCTGCCCGTTGCCAGAATTCGCGCGGGTCGGACGGGCCAGGAAACAGCGCCCGGTCTTTTTGTGACTGGTGCTTGAAGATCGCCAGCCGCTTGCGCTCCACCTCGTCCGGCGAGAGCGGCACGGCCATCTCGATCCGCTCGGGCTCCCACTCCTGCCAGGCGCCGCGGTAGAGCCACAGGGCACAATCATCGATCCACGCACCGCCGGCCGCACCACGTGCGTGATGGGCTATGATCTGCCCAAACGCCTTCGTCACCGACGCAAGGCACACGCGATGCGTCCCATGCGGGTCGCTCAGATCGCCCGCCGCGTACACCTGGTGTGGCTTCACCGTCTCCAGCAGGTTCATCACGATGCGAACATCGGCATCGCCCAGCGGACGCTTGCGCACGCGGCCGGTTTCATAAAAAGGCAGGTCGAGAAAATGGATCCGCTCGGCCGCCACGCCGCTGAATCGCGCTGCGGCGCGGGCCTCGGTCCGGCGAATGAGGCCTTTGATTCGCTGAAGTTCGGGCGCATCGACCATGCCCGGCACCTTCTTCATGGCCGAGCCGCGCACGGCGTCGTCGATGCGCTGTGCGTCCTTCTGCGAGATCAACTCAAAGGCGCGGCAAAACTCGGTGACGAACTCGGCATGGCGAATCGCTTCCTCGTCGAAGACCGCGATGTTGCCGGAGGTCTGATAGGCGACGTGCACCTCGTGCCCCTGTTCACAAAGGCGAATCAGCGTGCCGCCCATGGAGATCACGTCGTCGTCGGGGTGCGGACTGAAGACGACGATGCGCTTGGGGAAGGTGTCGCAGGGTGACACGTTCGCGCCATTCGGCCCACCACTTGCGTGGTGGGTTCTGATTGTCGCCGCGCTCTCAATGCGATTCGGCTTGCCGCCCGGCCAGCCGGTGATCGTCGATTGCATCGCCTTGAAGACTTCGATGTTCACGTCGTAAGCGGTGCCGCGCTCGCTCAGCAGCTCCTGCAGGCCATGCTCGTTGTAGTCCTCGCCGACGAGTTTCAGGATCGGCTTGTTGACCACGCCGGCCAGCCAGATGACAGCCCGGCGGGTGAGGGCGGCGTCCCACTGCAGACCCTGCGGTGCCAGCGGGCCGATCAGCCACGGCGTCTTGACTTTTGTCAATTCCGACGCAGCCGCTGCATCAAGCATGAACTCGGCGTCGCCATGCCGCTGCAAGAAGCTCGCGGCCACGGCGGCGGTGATGTCACCCTCGATCGCCTCGCGGATGATCTTCGCCTTGGCCTCGCCGAAGGCCAGCAGCACGATGCTCCGCGCCTCGAGGATCGTGCCCACGCCCATGGTGATCGCCCGGCGGGGTACGTTCCACTCGCCGAAGAAATCGCTCGCGGCATCCATGCGCGTGACTTTGTCGAGTGTGATCAGCCGTGTGCGGCTGTCGCGCGACGATCCCGGCTCGTTGAAGCCGATGTGACCGGTGCGGCCGATGCCCAGCAGTTGCAGATCGATGCCGCCGGCAGATTGAATGAGCCGCTCGTATTCCTCGCAACTTGCCGCGACGTCCGATTGGGCCGCGTCGCCATTTGGAATGTGAACGTTGGCCGGGTCGATGTCGACGTGGTCGAAGAGATGCTCGGCCATGAAGCGGCGGTAACTCTGCAAGGCGTCGGGCTTCATCGGCCAGTATTCGTCGAGGTTGAATGTCACGACGTTGCGGAAGCTCAGCTTTTCGTCGCGGTGCATCCGCACGAGCGCGTCATACACGCCCGTCGGCGTCGAACCGGTCGCCAGCCCGAGCACGGCCTGTTTGCCCGCCGCCGCACGGGAGCGAATGAGATCGGCGATGCGCCGGGCGACGGCCTCGCTGGCCGCGGTGCTGGAGTTGAACACCGAGGCCCGCGCGGCACGGCCGTCGCCTTTGCGACGATCTTTCGGGTTGATCTGAACGCACATCGGTTGTGAAGACATAGAATTCGACATTCTTCAATCTATCTCAATTGGGTGTACAACAAATTCATTTGTGGTACAGGCCAATGGCCTGTCGTGATTGACCGTGGGCCGAGTCCACACTTAACGGGCTTGCCCCCAGCCACGGCGCGAGCGAGATGCACGGAACGCCGCCCTGCCGCATCGACACCTCGGCGGCCAGGTCCTCCGCCACGCCCGGCGAAAGCGACCCGATGACCACACCATCGACGTGCAGGCTGTCGATTTGCTGCAACGGCAGCAGCCGCGCCCCGCGCCACTCCGGTGCCTCGGGCGTCGCATCCAGCACGGCCTGAATCTCGACGCCCGCCTCATCGAGCAATTCCAGCACCTGCTCGCAACCCTTGCCCCGCGACCAGACCGCGACATGGCGAATGGCGTGCCGCGCCCTCCAATCCATCAGCGTCCGCCGCGCGCGGTCCAATCCATACAATCCGCAAAACTGCGCCTCGGTCAGCGGCGATCGCTTGCGGCCCAGCCCCCCCGACGCCTCCGCCTCGACCAGCCCCTGCTCATAGCCGATCCACGCGTTCTCCTTGATCGCCACCCGTGCGTAACGCTCGCGCGTCGATGCACACAAATCGGCCCGCCGCTCCTCCGGCGCAAACCGATTCCACAGCCATAGATTGTTGCGCACCAGTCGCCGCAACATGTGACTGTTGTCGCGATTCTTCAGCGTCCGAGCATGCCGCACGAGCAGATCGCCGCGCGGCTCGATCACCCAGCCCTGCTGCCACATCCGGCAGGCCAGGGCATATTCCTCAACGTAGTACTCGTAGTCCGCGGGATACCCGCCGCCCGCCTGAAACGCCTCGCGCCGGATGAACGCCCCGCAGTTGAAGAACACACCGGGCACGCCGCCGGCATCGTGTCGATCGCTGTCGGCCAGGCGCACACGGCAGGCGGCCGCGCCCAATTCCGATCGCGCCGCGAACAATTGCACGGCCCGCTCGATCGTGCCCGGCTCCGGCCAACTGTCGTCATCGAGCATGAGCAGCAGTGGGGCCTGCGCCGCGGCCGCGGCCACATTGCGCGCCGCCGCGGCATGATTCTCATTGAGAAGAATCCACCGAACATCGGGGAAGGCCGGCTGCAGGTGCTTCGTGTCATCGGTGGAATCATTGTCCACAACGATGACCTCGCACCGCGGCGTTACCAGCGTGCGCAGCCGCCGCAGGGTTTCTGCCAGCGTCGCCCGCCGATTGCGTGTCGGAATAATAAGACTGACGTCAATTGACGACGGCATGACTCGGCCATCCTTGTTCGGCGTCTGCGTCATCCATGCCGGTGTCCACGTCTTCGCTGTACAGCTCCAGCCGGGTTCGCGCCCACTGATCCACCACCGTCGCATCCAGCGGCCCCACACCGAGATGACAGGCCTGCATGGCAAACGCAATACATCCGAGATAAGCCGCCTGCATCAACGGCGCACCGGTGCACATTGTCAGCGTCGCCACCGCAAGCAACGCCTCGTTCGACGCGAGTAGATCGGTCACCCGCGGCGCCAGCAGCGGCAGATACTCGCTCGACAACCGATCGCTCCAACCCGGCGACTCGGGGTCGTGGCTCCGCCGGTCAAACGCGACCAATCCGCGTTTGCCCATTGTCACGATGGCGCGCTTGGCCCGGGTCGTCTGCAGCAGCCGGTAAGTCGTCGCGGACAATCCGCCGGCCGGATCATTCAATGCAGCCCGAATCTGCCGCTCGTCGGCGCAGAGCAAATCGACATTGCGCAGCGACGTGATGTCGCCGTGTGGATCGGCCGCACCGCCGGTGATGATCGGCACCAGCCTGCGAAACGTCGCGCCAAGCCCGCGCAGCAAGCCGGGCGTCAACATGCCATAGCCGCCGTCGTAGAGGATCGTGGCGTCGGCATGGCCGGCGTGCGAGAGCACCAGTTCCACGCCCTCGCGCTCGCCCACCGAATCCAGCGGCGACGTCGCGCCCCGCTCGACCTTGAATACCTTGTGATCATCCGCCAGGAATCGCGTTCGCACGGGCAGATCGCCGCGCCGCGGCACTGAGCGCACGCGCACGCCAGACTTCGACAGCGTCTCGCTCACCCAGTCGGAGCCGGCGTCCTCATCCAGACCGGTGACGAGAATCACCTCGGCCCCCATGCCCGCCGCCAGCATCGCCGTCGCCGCCGCCCCGCCGACGTAGTCGCGGCTGTCCAACTCCTTCAGCGACATGACCGGCGACTCCACCGACATCTCGGCCGGGTCACACGCCACATATCGCTCGATCAAACTGTCGCCCACCACCAGCAGCCGCTTGCCCGCCATTGCCGCGAGCAAATCGGTCACACGCTCGGCATCGAGGCGATGCCGCCTGCACCACAGAGCCAGCCGATGCGCCGCAAGCTCCGCGGATTGCGGCAGGGAGCTGATGAGTCGCGTCGAACTGAACACGACCTGTCCGCTGGAGAAGATGACGCGACCGCCGCCGCGTTCGATCACCTCGCGCTCGGCGAGGAATCGCGGATCGTTGCTGGTCGCGTATTCCGCGCCCTTGACATAGACATCCGGCTGTATTTTCTGCAGCAACGCGCACGCCGTCGGATTAACGTCGACCACGACGTAATCGACGAACTGCAGCGCCGCGAGACTCTCGGCGCGAAGCTCCTGCGGGATGTAGGGCCGCGTCTCGCCCTTGCCGACCTCGGCGTCGCCGGTGATCGACACGATCAGCACATCGCCCTGTGCCCGGGCGAACTCAAGGTAGCGAATATGACCCGGATGCACGATGTCGAAGCAGCCGTGGCACTGCACGATCGTGACGGGTCGTTGATTCGGCGCGGGCCGCCGCAGACTCGCGACGATTCGCACCAACTGCTCGACGTCCACGATCTTACGGTGATAGTCGCGCGATTGTCCCGCCCCGTCGTCCATCATGAAGTTTCCCTGCCGGCCCCGCTGCTTCTCGCTTTACATTCGTCATTCTGCATTCTTCATTGTGCGGCCCTACCCCTTCGCCAGCTTCCACCCACTCACGATCGCCTTCACGCACAAACTCACCAGCAGGGCCAGCATCAGCCAGCCGACCGTCAGCGTCAGCACGGGCCAAGTCCGTTCGATCGACTGCGGCAGGCTGGGGACGATGGAGCCCATCAATGCGGCGACGGCGCCAAAGATCGCAATGGCCCCGATGTGATTGAAGACCTTGCCCGGCAGCGGCGCGAGGCGCACCGACAGGCTGTGCAGTAAATAGACGAACAGGAACACGGCCCAGCCCTTGCCCTCGGTCTGGCGGAGCGCGTTCAGGGTCGCCTCGGCCAGCGTGATCAGCTCGCGCAGTTGATCCCATACCGCGCTGAGCGTGCCGGGGGCGCGGCGGTCGACCAGTTCCTTGGGCAGTTTGTCGAGAATGCCCACGCCCATTTGCGACGCGACTGCATAGATACAAATTGCGAGACCGATCATCGGCACCAGGGCCACGATCATCGGTCCGACCACTGGAATCTGTGGTTGCGGGGCAGGCGGAGGGCTGTTGGGGTCCTTCCCCTGCGGCGGCGGGCCAGCCGTCGCGCCGGTCACCAGCAGACCGACAATCTGTCCGATCTGCTGAATGATCGTGCCTGGGAGCAGCACGCCATCGACCACCTTGGCGCGCAATATCGACGCCCAGATGCGATAGACCCCGTCCGCCAGCAGGACGACGATCACAAGCCACAGGCAGGTCGAAGCGTAAACCATGAATGTCGCTGACGCGAAACGTTCGAGTCGCTTCCCGGCCGCCGCGCACCGACTCCGATGCGCGCGCGAAGCGCTATCGGCGTTATCGGCAGCGGCGCGCGGGGCGCATCACCGGAACAAAGCGGAAAGCATCCGCGCGAGGTGCGGATGAACAGGGTCGATTCAGGCGTACGATTGAGTGTCGCGGGCTTGAATCAATGTGAATCCTGCCACGGCAACCGCGCACAAAGTGCGCGAAGCTGCGGCAAAGTATACAGTCCGGTAAACCATTCGCGGGAGTGGGTCACAACGCGGTCCTCGGCCGCCTGCAGCGCTGCGGTCAAGGCCCGCTCTGCATCAACCGCCAATGCCGGACAAAGATGGGCGATGTTCTGGTTCGCACTGCGGATCCGCTGGAACGCGACGCGCCGGCCCGCATGATCATGCCGCGCGTTGTCGCGCAGATTTCGCGCAGCGCCGATGGCGCGGTCGCGCTCGGCGAGCGCCGTCGCCACCTCGCCGACTACGTCAGCCTGAGGAATGAGCCGCTGCGGGTTGAATCGCGCCGTTCGGAGCCGATGCCGCGCGACTGAGACGCCATCGACTGTCCCGTTGGACACTGCATCGTTGAGGCCAAGCCGCGCCGTGGCCGAGACGCATGCGTACGCCGGCGGTTCCACGCGGAAGAAATCCCGGATGATCGAATCAGTGATGATGTCGTACTTCGCACCGCCAATGCCATGGATGAACAGGTCGCAAACGTATAGCCGCAGGTACATCGTGAGCAGCAGCGCCCGCGGTCGAATGAGCCTGTCACCCAATGCCGCGCGGAGTTCCTTGAGCGGATTTTGCAAGAGCCGATCTGAATCCAACGTGCAGACGACGGTCGAATCGGCAAACAGCGCGACGTGTCCGACTTGCCGCGCGACATGCAATCGCATGCGCGGCCCATCGGCACGTGAAACCCACATGGGCAACTCGACGCGATCGCCGTCGATCGCAAGATTCGGAATCGGGTGGGCCTCACCGCGGATGCCGCGCTGGGTTCGATATTCGACGAGTGCATGATTGTAGGAAGCCGCGAATTCGACGGCATGCACAAGCAGATGCGCGACAAATGGAAATGATCGATCGGATTCAGTCGCGCCATTGGACAGGAAGGTCTCGCTGACGCGCACCATGTCAATGGGCGATTCGCCGCAGGCCAGCGTAATCGCATCGATGCCGCGCTTCCAGCGACTGATGTAGTCATTCGCTTGACCCGCCGCATCACCCAAAAACCCATCGCGAAACACGGGTAACGCCGCGCCATCGCGACTCAAATCGCCATCGCCGAACAACGACTCCCAATGTGCGGACCCATGCGGTGGTTCCTGCTCAAAAGTGCGCGACGCCCCAACACCGAGCGCCACAACCTTTGATCTCCAACGGCTATCCACCCGCACCGGTCGCGCCAGCGGAATGCCATCGGTCAGATCGTTGTCGACACAGACAAACAATGCCCTGCGTTTCGTTGCGCGTGCCAGCCGTGCCGCGGCAACCAACTTGATCCAGACGCCGGGATGCATCATCTCCGGCTGATGACCGGTCGCGATGGGAAGCGGGCCAGATGCGACCTGCTCCGCCCCGGGCAGAGCCGATGTGCGATGCTCTCGCAATCGCCGATTCGCCTCCACCCATTCGAGAATCAGTTCTGCGGACGGCCAGACCAGTACGCCCCCGTCCAGGGCGGGCGCCGCGAGTTGATCGACATCCGTATCATGGCGGCTGATCAATGACATGTGTCGCTGTTGAAGTGTATCGATGACCCGCGCCGACGCCGTCGCGATGCCCGCGTCACCAGGGGAAGCCGCAGCATCCGCCGGCCGACTCGCAGGTCGCCTCGTCGGCGGGTTCGCCGCTGCAATCGGTCCGGGCCAGTTCGGTCTCAAACACGTCGAGATAGTGGGTCAGTCGCGAATCGGGATCGTCGAGCATGCCGCCGAAGTGGCGATTGGGATCGTTGTAGATGAGTTCGACCGGCAACTCGCGAATGGCCAGCCCCTGCCGCCAGGCCTGCACCCAGAATTGCAATGGGAATGCGTAGCCCGGCACGGTGAGGCAGAGTCGATCCATCGCCGACACACGATGGGCCTTGAACCCGCAAAACGCGTCGGTCAGCCTGAGGCCGAGGCGATCGTTCAGCATCTGTGTGATAGTCATGTTGATGCGTCGGCGATCGTCAGGGGCGGCCGTGTTGCCGGACATCGCCTTCAGATAGCGCGATCCCGACAAAATGTCGGCGTCATCGGATCGCGCCGCGGCGATGAATTCGGGAATGCGGGCCGGCTCGTGCTGCTCGTCGCAGTCGATGCTGATGACCCAATCATACTCCTGTCGCGATGCAAACTGGAATGCGTCGATCACGCTCTGGCCGTAGCCGCGATTCTCGGGATGGCGAATGACCGCGACACCGGGAAAGGTCCGCAGAATGGCGGGCGTCTCGTCGGTCGAGCCGTCATCGACCACCAGCACGTCGGCGCCCTGAGACTGCACCTGGGCCAGCACCTTGGCGAGGTACTTCGCCTCGTTGAACACAGGAATCGCAACCAACACATGCATGGACCCGCTCCTGTCGGACGATTCCGTTCGTCGTGGAAACCCCCGGCTGCAAGTTGTCTTACGGCTCCGAGCATGATAGCGCGGAGCGGCAATGGATGCCACAGGCAGCGCGGCGTGTCATGGACGGCGTGGTGTGCCACGGGCAGCTCGCTGCCCGTGCGAACAAACGTGCGCCCAGAGGCCGCCGTCAGCCGCCGAACCTGGCGGGCTTGCCCAACATGCGGCGAATGACCGTGAGCTGTCCGAAATGCCAGTAACCGTGCGCCCCCAGCAAGGCGACGAAATCCCCCTTGGTCTTGAACGGCGGCATGGGCTCGCCGGACACGTCTTCGGCTAATTGACGCTCGTCGAGACCCTTGATGTACGAAACAGTAGCCTCATTCGCCTTGGTGAAGAGCCGCCATGCCTCGCCCTTGGTCATGCCGTCGTCCTTGCGACACTTCGATCCACCCTTGTAGGTCTCATGCAACTCGGGGGAGAGCTTTGGCGGCTTCCCGCTGATCTTCGCGACCATTCCGTCGGCGCTCACCGCAAGGTGGCAGAGAATCCAGTTCAGGTGCGGACTGCCCTCAGCCGGGGTGAATTTGGCGTCGTCTTCTGAAAAGTCGTTGCTGAACTGCTCGAAAAGACTCTGGTTCATGGTCAACTGCATGGACACGACGTCGTGAAATCCCGCCATCACCGCACCTCCGTTGTGTGTCGCCGCGCCGACCCGCCGTGTGCGAGGCAAACTGCGCCGCGCCAAATCAATGAACTCAATGATAGTCACCCATTGGGGCGGTCAATGAGACAGACCGCGCTCTGGTCGCTCACCACAAAGCTGGCTATTGACCAGGGCGACCGAGGACCAAATATGATGGATGCCACCGATGGCGACACGTAACGCCACCGATCCAATTTCTTGCTCACCGTTCCCGAGAATTCGCTTGACAGCGTCCGTTCCGCTTGCAATACTACCTAAAACAAGCGCTTGTTTGGGGCAGGAACCCCCTTCCCGATAGCGCCGATGCGGATTTTGACCATGCAGGTAGCCGTACCGCGACTGGCCCAGATCGAAAAAACCGCCTCCCGACTCTTCCGGGAACGCGGATTCCACGGGACCAGCGTCCGCAATATCGCCGACGCCGTGGGCATTCAGGGTGGCAGCCTTTACGCCCACATCGATGGAAAAGACGATCTGCTCTGGAAAATCGCCAACGGCTCGGCCGACCGGTTTTTCGAAGCGCTCACGCCGATCGTCAACTCCAATGACGACCTGGCCCGCAAGCTGCGAAACGCCATCGTTGCCCATGTCGGCGTGATCACCGCCGACCTCGACGCCGCCGCGGTCTACACCACCGAATGGCGCCACCTCGAGCCGGAACGCCGACAGCGCATGGCCCATCGCCGTGATGAGTACGAAAGTCTCTTTCGCGGATTGATCAGCCGCGGCATCCGCGAAGGCATGCTCGCCCCAGTCGACGAGGGCGACGCGACGCTCTTCTGTCTGTCCGCGCTGAACTATGTCTTCCTTTGGTACAAGCCCGACGGACGCATGACCTCTGACGAAGTGGCCACGATGCTGGCCGGCTTCATCTTCGACGGACTGCGCCGACGAACAACGTAATGAGGACCAAACTCATGTTGCAGAACACCAGCTGCCCACACGACAAGCCCGGCGATCCCGAATACGCAGAGCGGCTTGCCCGTTTCGAAGACCGCATCAGCCGCGGCGACAAGGTCGAACCCGGCGACTGGATGCCGCACGACTATCGCCAGCAGCTCATCCGGCTCATCCATGTGCACGCCAACAGTGAGATCTGCGGCGCACTGCCCGAGGGCACTTGGATTCCGCATGCCCCCAGCCTGCGCCGCAAACTGGCCCTGATCGCCAAGGTGCAGGATGAAGTCGGCCACGGCCAGTTGCTCTATCGCGCTGCCGAGACGCTGGGCAAACCGCGCGACGAGATGATCGAGGAACTCATCAGCGGCAAGGCGAAATATTCAAACGTCTTCCATTATCCGGCCGAAACGTGGGCCGACGTCTGCGTCATCGCCTGGCTCATCGACGCTGCCGCAATCGTCAACCAACGCATGATGGCCGATGGCTCGTATGGCCCCTACGGCCGTGCCCTCAAGCGCATTTGCTACGAAGAGGCCTTCCACCTCACGCATGGCTACGACATGTGCATCTCGATGGCCACTGGCACGCCGCTGCAGAAGAAAATGCTGCAGGACGCCATCAACCGCTGGTGGAAGCCGATCATGATGTTCCACGGCCCCAGCGATAAGGAATCGAAGCACACCGAGCAGCTCATGCGCTGGAAGATCAAACTTCGCACCAACGACGACCAGCGGCAGGAGTTCCTCAAGAAGTATCTGCCCAAGCTCTACAACCTTGGGCTGACGGTCCCGGCCGAGTGGAACATGCGATACGACGAGACCACGAAGACGTGGAGTTACACCGAGCCGGACTGGAGTGAGTTTAAGAGCGTGGTCAACGGCAATGGACCAGTCAGTGCGAATCGTGTTGAGACGCGCCGACTGGCGCACGAGCATGGGCAGTGGATTCGCGATGCGCTGGCAGCGGCGGCGGAAGGTCGACCGGTGCGCATGCCGGCGGCCGCGAGTGCAAATTGAGTTTCCGAATCGGTGTGCCACTGCTCTATGAGCAGTGCGAGCGTGAGAAAGCGCACCGGGTCGACACACTGCTCACAGAGCAGTGGCACACAAAAACAGGCGAAAAGTAGAAATCGAGATGCCACCAAACTGGCAGATATACGAAGTATTCCACCAGCAGGCACGCGGCGAGCCGCACGTACATGTCGGCTCGGTCCACGCGACGGACGCCGAGGCGGCGATCCTGCTGGCGAAGGAACAGTTCGGAAGGCGACAGGCTTGCGTGAATCTGTGGGTCGTGCCGGCCGAGGCCATTTCCGCCACGTCGTATGACGACGCCGATATTTTTCAGCCCGGCACGGACAAGAGCTACCGCGAGGCATTCGGATACGAGACGACGAAACGCGCCCGCGCGATCGGCGATCACGGCGAGGCGTAGTGTTGGTGCCATGCCGACGGTCGTTGCGTCGGCATGTGGTCGGCCAAGTGCCCTTGAAATTGAAAGTTGGCCTACGTTCGAATTGCGACGCAACGGCCGTCGCCATGGCACCCGAATGGAACATGACAAATTGAGTATTCGAAAATGACGCTTATCACCGACCGATTCGAGACCGCCGACGATATTCAGGGCGATGACCGCAAGGCGCTCTGCGACCTGCTGATGCGGCTCGGCGACGACGCCCTCATGATCGGCCACCGCAACTCAGAGTGGACCGGCATCGGCCCCATCCTCGAGGAGGACATCGCCTTCTCCTCGATGGCCCAGGACAAGATCGGCCACGCCCTCGTCTTCTACGGCATGCTGCAGGACCTGGGCATCGGCGACCCCGACAGCCTCGCCTACCTCCGCGGCGCCGAAGACTTCCGCTGTGCGAGTCTCACCGTGCTGGAGTGCTTTCTCGACGACGCCGAGTCAGAGGCGTCTGCGGCGTTGTCCAACAACCCCGTGCGAGACCGCCTCGTGTCGGAAGGCGACTGGTCGCTGGCCTTCATGCGGCAGTTCCTCTTCTCCGAGGCCGACGCCCTGCGCATGTCGGCGCTCGAGAGCAGCACCTACGAACCGCTGGCCCAGTTCGCGCGCAAGGTTCGCGGCGAAATCAAGTATCACTGCATGCACGGCCGGATGATCATCGATCGCCTGACATCCGGCGGCGAGTCGGTCACCCGCAAGATGCAGCGCGCCCTCGACGAACTGTATCCCCATGCACTGGGCCTCTTTGAAAAGACCAAATGGAGCGATCGCATTGCGACCCTCGGCCTCGGCCCCGACGAGGCTACGCTTTGTGAGGCTTGGCGATCCGCGATCACCGGACTGCTCGCACCGACGCACCTCGCGCTGCCCGAGCATGCCCAGCCCATCCACGGCGGGCGGGCCGGTGAGCATCCCGCCGAGTTGACGCGGCTGCTTGACGCACTGCAGAAGGTGAACCGCCTCGATCCCGGCGCGAAATGGTGAAACGATGTCAAACGATCTTGAGACAATCTGGAAGACACTGGCGTCCGTCATGGACCCGGAGATTCCCGTCGTCTCGGTGGTCGACATGGGCATCGTGACCGACGTCTTCATGAAGGGCCGCGCCGTCACGGTGCAGATGACCCCGACCTTTGCCGGTTGCCCCGCTCTCGATTACATGCACAACGACATGAAGCAGGCGGTGCGGCAGGCGGGCTATCCCGACGTGACGGTCGAGACCGTGTTCGACCCGCCCTGGAGCAGCGACCGCATCACCGAAGACGGCCGTCGCAAATTGAAGGAGTTCGGCCTCGCCCCGCCGGCGCGCTGCAACGGCTCGCCGGTCACGCAACAGGCGCTCGCCGAAGTAGCATGTCCATTCTGCGACTCACGCGAGACGGTCCTTGAATCCCTGTTCGGCCCCACCCTCTGTCGCAGCATTCACTACTGCAACAAGTGCCGCCAGTCGTTCGAGCAGTTCAAACCCGTCGCGTGATGAACATCAAGCCGTTTCGCCGCGTAAGATCTCCATCAACAAAAGCACCGAAGGTGCGGACCAGCTCCAGCCCAGTGCAACGCACTGGGTTACGTGGCGACGTCGGTTCGAGCCCTGTAAGGGCGATTCAAGGTATGCTTGAAGCGCCCTTTCAGGGCTTGAGGGCAAGGCCTACGATGCAGACCCAGTGCGGTGCACTGGGCTGAAGCTGAGGCGCACCCTTGGTGCTCCCAAACAGCCCATAGGCAGCACTTGACTTGTGGGCTAATGGCTAACCGCTCAGGGCTAATCGCCTTCATGGACCATTACCACATCTGGTTTGACCTTAAGGACACCCGGCAGGACCTGGTCTTCTGCCAGCATCTGTCCGCCTACCTGGATAGCCTCAAAGCCGACAAGCGGATCGCCAATTACCGCCTGGCTCGCCGCAAACTCGGCTTCGGCCCGCCGGAACTGGGCGAATTCCACTGCGACATCGAGACGCAGAACCTGACCCAACTAGAATCCGCCTTCGACCTGGTCGCACGCCGCAGCGGCGAGGTCGAGACGCTGCATGCCCGGGTGTTCAGCATGGTCACGAACTTCCGATCGGCCCTGTACCGCGATTTCCCCGATCCGCAGCGGGTCAATCCACCCCCATAGCGGGGTGTACGGACCTCTGGTCCGCCCCGCAGCGAGGCCTGAGTCTCGCATCTCGGATTGGGCATGCGGACGTGGAACTCCTCACTCCCCATTTGACTTTGCTTCGCAGCACCCCGTCCAAAATAGTGAGCCCGCTCGCCCCAATACGTTTCCTGAGAGGGCGATCTTCCATGTCGCCCGAAGTCTGTCCCCATCAGAACCGCATTCGCACGCATCAGGAGGACCCGCTCATGTCGCCACGCATTCGACTCGCCGTGATTGCATTCGCCATCGTCCCGCTTTCCGGCCTGATTCCCGCCGCCCGCGGCCAATCATCTGACGAGCAGGCCCTTTACAAGGCTTACTACCTCGAGAAAGAGGCGAAGGACTTTTCCGCCGCTCGCAGCCTCTACGAGCGGCTGGCCGAAGATGGACCGGCCGAATCCCGTGCCGTCGCGCGGGCCGGCGCAGGCCGATGCCGCGACCACCTCGCCGCCGAGAACTTCTCGACCCTCATGCCGCCTGACGCCATCGCCTATGCCGAACTGAACCGCCCGGGCGAACTCATCGAGAAACTCGCCGGCATGCTGGGCATCGCCGGCAGCGACGTGCGCGCCCTCCTCGACGAGCGGCCGAGCAGCGGCGCGAAATCCATCGTGCATGTTCCCAAGCGATTCAGCATCAGTCCGTCGCTGTTTGCCGCGCTCAACAGTTTCGGCGGCGCGGCCGTCGCCATCACCGGCTTCGATCCGCAGCAGGACAAGCCGCCGACCGGCGTGCTGGTCATTCACCACGGCGATGTCCTTTTGTTGAAGGGACTGCTTGAGACGGCGTTCCAATTCGCGCCGCTCGCCGAAAAGGTCCGCGACTTGCCCACCTTCGGCACGGACATCGAGGGCGTCCGCATTGTCGGTGTGCTCACCGAATCGCTGCTCGTGGTCGGCAACGATCGCGATCAGGTCGAGGGCGTGATCGGCCGCCTGCTGAGCGGTGACTCGAAGTCGCTGGCCACGCGGGAGGATCTCAGCGAAGTCATGGCCCAGCGCGCGGGCGCGACGCTTTTCGCCTACGTCAATCTCGAATCGGCCCTGAAGATCGCCGAGAAGGGCATGGACGAGGGCGACCGACGCGAGTTTGCGACGATCAACGCCATCGCCGATCTGCACAGTTTCCGCTGGGCCACGTACTCCTACGGCATTCACAAGGGCACGCTTAGTTCGCAACTCGTGGTGCGCCTCGCCGACGAGCATCGAAGCATTGCATACAACCTGCTGCGATTACCGCCGATGTCGCGCAAGTGCCTCGACATCGTGCCGAAGGACGCCGCGGCCGTGGTCGGGCTCGGATTGAATCCGGAACTGGCGGGCATGGCCTTGAAGGCAACCAACAAGGGGCCGCAGCCCGGCGTGACCGGTTTCGACATCGGTCGCGAGTTCTTCGGCAACATCCAGACCATCTGCGCTTACGTGGTGCCCGGCAAGATGGAGAAGCCGGCCAGCAAACATGGCCCGGACTTCATTCCCAACGTCGGGATCGTACTGGCGGTGAACGACACGGCCCGCAGCCGCGCGCTGTGGGATCAGTTGCTCGCGATCCCCGGATTGGTCGGCGGCCGCGAGCCGATCGAGCCGTCAAAAGTCAAAATCGGCGACACCGACGCAACCGCCTACCAGATCCCCGACTTCGGAAAGATCTACATGGCCGAACTCGACGGATGCATCGCCATCGGCGTGACGAAGGCGGCGCTGCAGTCCGCGATCGAAGCCTCAAGTCGCGATCAGAACATCACGCACGACAAGGTGCTCGGCGGGGCCATCGCCGACCTGCCGCAGGACACATGCATCATGGTCGCGGCGCACATCGGCCGCTGCGCCAGCGTCGCCGCCGGCTCGGGCGAACCCGAGGCCGCCATGATCGGCTATCAGGCGTCGCAGTTCTGCAAGAATACGGTCGTCAGTTTCGGGCTGGCCCAGGCGCCGAACCAGTTCACGCTGCGTTCCACCGTGAGCGGCCTGCCGAACCTCAATGACGTGCTCAAGCAATACGGCCCGTTGATCAGCGGCATGGCCAACATGGCCGCACCGGTCGCGGCTCCACCGCCGCCCAAGCCCCAAGCGAAACCCAAGCCGGCGATGGCTTCGCGCGAAGCGATCAGCATGGAGCGCGACTCCGCGGACGACGATTTCGACCCGCTGTAAGCCTGATCAGCAAAAAGGGTCGGGGCATCGGGCGCGAGGGCCTGCCGCTTAGTCGCTCGGCTTTGACGAGGCTGCCAATCGCTCCCGATACGCCGCAGCGCGCGCCGGTTCATTCGTTTCCTCGCACAGCCTGGCGAGCGCTTCGACGACATTGAGTGTGGCAACGTGGCGCGCACCAAAGGAGCGCTCCAGCCCCCCAAGTGCGAGTGTCAGGTGCTGCCCGGCTTCTTCATGTCGTTTCGCATCGAGCAGCAGGCTTCCGTACGTCGCATGAACGACAAAGCGGTACACGTGCGTCGGGGGGAGGCTCTTGTCTGCGTTGGAAATCGCCTCCTGGAGAATTGGCTCCGCCTCGTCGACCCGACCGAGCCCGACCAGGGCCTTGGCCGCGTTGTTCGCAATCAGAATCGTCAGCGGGTGGCCGATCCCCAACGATTGGCGACTCGTATCTAGACACTCAAGGCCCCGTTGCGCAGCTTCCTCGAACTCGCCGCTCTGTACGAGGGCCTTCACCAGATTGTTGATGGTGAGCAGCGTGTCTGAGTGGGCCGGCCCCAGAATGCGCCGGCGCACCGCCAACACCTGGCGATGCATGGCAATGGCCTGCCCGGTCTCGCCGCGATCTGAGAGCTGATTGGCCAGATTGCTGATCGACGTCAGCGTCTGCGGGTGCTCCGGACCGAGCTTGCGCTGACGCCCGTCGAGCGTCCGGCGGTAAAGGGCCTCGGCCTCTTCGGCCTTGCCCTGTCGCGACAGGAGATTGGCGAGATTGTTCATCCACACCAGCGTGTCCTGGTGGTCTTCACCCAGCACCGCGGAACCGTACTCGAGCGCTTTCCGCGCCAATGGCTCGGCCTCTGCAAGCCGGCCCTGTTCGGACAACAGGAGCGACAGGTTGTTTGTTGTATACAATGTGTCCAGGTGCTTGTCGGTCAGCGTTCGCGTCTGGGCATCGAGCGTGCGCCGATAAAGTTCTTCGGCCTCGGCGAGTTTGCCCTGTGCCGCCTTCAAACGCCCGAGGCTGTTCATCACCCGCAGTGTTTCGGAGTGTTCCTCGCCGAGAACCTCGCGACTCGCCGCGATCGATTCCTCATAGAGCGGAGCGGCCGCATCGAGCTGACCCATCGCCTTCAGCGTCATGGCCAGATTCTGCAAAGTTCCGAGGGTATTGGGCGTTCGCGGGCCCTCAACGCGGCGCTGAATCTCCAGGATTTCGCGCAGTGCCGGCTCTGCCCGGGCATACTGCCCCTGGTCCTGCCAGAGACCGACAAGCACCTTTCGCGTGACCAGCGTTTCGGCGCTCTCCGGCCCCAGCACGCGATTGGAAATCTCCAGCGCCTCGGTCAGCAGCGCCTCCGCCTCTTCAGATTGACCCTTGTCGCGGAGCAGTGATCCGAGATTGGAAAGGTACGTGAGGGTGTGCGGGTTTTCCGGACCGAGCACACGCCGTGCCGCATCAAGACAACTACGGAACAACGCCTCCGCTTCGTCGTATTTGTTCAACGAGCCCAGCGCCGTGGCCACGCCGTTTTTTGCTTCGAGGGTGTCGGCGTGCTCTTCGCCCAGTTCGCGCGTACTGATCTCCAGGGCCGCGCGATACTGCTTCTCGGCCTCATCAAATTGAGCCAGGCTCTGATAGGCGCCGCCGAGCGTGCGGTGCACGGCCGCGGCAACGTCGGGCGCGTCCTTCAACCGCGCGTCTATTTTCGATGCCGCCGCGTCCAGCACGGCGCGAACCGTCATGTCGTGACCCTGGGCAAGCCGTGGGTCCACCGAACCGAGCATGTCGCGCAGAAAGTCTGAAGTCGTGTCGGCCTTGCGTGCCTCCAGCCTGGCGGTCTCCAGCGCATTCGTGGTCTCTTTCAAACGGGCTTCCGCCACGCCCTCCGCCTGCTCGGCACGCTCGCGCAGGGTCTTCTGCCTGCCATACAACACCCCGAGCGCAACGGCCGAACCGGCCACGACCAGGACGAACGTCGCGGCGACGGTCGTCTGCACACGGTATCGCCGCAGCGTCTTGCGCAGCACGTACCAGCCGCTGTCGCGCTTGGCTTCGATCGGCTCATTGGCCAGATATCGCTCGATGTCTCGGGCCAGCTCGCCTGCGGTCTGGTAGCGCCGATCGCGTTCCTTATCAAGACATTTCAACGTGATGCTCTCGACTTCGTTGTCGATGTCGGAATTCAGGCGGCTCGGCGGCACGGGTTCGACCTGCTGAATGCGGGACAGCACATCCCGCGCGGCGCCGGTGATGTCGCTCGGGAACTTCCCCGTGAGCATCTGGTACAGCACCACGCCCAGCGAATAAACATCCGAACGCATGTCGATCTTGTCCGGCCGGCCCTCGGCCTGCTCGGGACTGCACCAGGGCATCGAGCCAATGAACTGGCCGGCCACGGTCATGCCGCTGACGGTCGCATCATCGGCGAGTTTCGCCAATCCGAAGTCGAGGATGCGCGGCTCGCCGGCCGCATCGACAAGGATGTTGGAAGGCTTGATGTCGCGATGGATGACGCCGCGCAGGTGCGCGGCGTGAATTGCGTCGCAGACCTTTCTGAATAGAGCCAGCAACAATCCAGAGTCAAAGTCTCGTCCACCAGCACCCCTGCGTTGTGATTCAACATACGCATCGAGCGGCATGCCTTCGACGTAGTCCATCACGAAATAGAACTGGCCCGCAACCGTGCCACTGTCGTGAATGGCCACGATGTTGGGATGCTGGAGCTGGGCCAGAATCTCCACTTCGCGTTGGAATCGTCCCCGATCCTGTGCCGCCGAGTGCGGACCTTCACGCATGACCTTGATGGCGACGTCGCGCCGCGTCGATTTCTGCACGGCCTGATAGACGACGCCCTGTCCGCCGCGGTGAATCTCACGGCGAATCTCAAAGCCGGGCAAGCTTGTCAGCGCTTCGGCCGCGGATTCAGCCTCCGGCGTGCAGCCCAGCAGAGTGGCCGAGGCCCATTGATTGCTGGAGTTCTCAACCCGTCGCCGGGCCGCCTCGACCCGCCGCAATTCTCCAAGCATCTCGCCCAGATCGGGCATCAAGTCGGGGTGCGCGGCCATGACCGCGTCGTCGGACAAGTCCTCGCCGTTCAGTCGCCGGCCGATGGCGTCTTCCAGCACCCTTGCGATGAGCGGCCCCGATGCGCTGCCAAGCGGTGGGGATTTCGACGAGTTGGTGCTCATGATCGGCAGCTCCAGCGTGATTCCGATTGTCTGCGTCGAACGCTGCCGGGCTGTCCTCAGCCCGGATTCGGTACGGGACAATCGCGCAGGCGAATACCTTCGCGCAAACACCGGCCTGAGGACAGGCCGGCTCTGATCGGTGCGCCAACGCGCCTCCGAATTCACGAACGAAATCCACGAATGGCGCGCTCCAGATTCGGCGACAAATAATCTCGACCGGACGCATCAGCCCTTGCCGCTGAGAAACCGCGATTGCGATTCCAACAGTTCGCGGAGCTTCAATTTCGCCTTGTAGCACAGGTTGTGGATGGCCCGTTCACTGCGGTCCATTCGCAGGGCCGCCTCCTGAACGGACAGTCCGTCAATGTAGACGTGCTTCACGGCCTCGCGCTGCTCGTCGGGCAGGAGCTCCATCGCCGCACGCACGGCATCGACCGCTTCAAAACCCGCGACGCATCGGCTGGGGGTCTGCTCGGCACCTGCCATGAGGTCCAGCAGCATGGCGACGGAGTCACCCAGGCCGGGCGGAGCGCCATGAACCTGCACGTTGCCGCCGCCGCGTTTGTCGGCCCGGCGCATCTTGAGGGCATCGCGGAGTTTGCGCAGCGCAATGGTCTTCACCCAGCGATCGAATGAATCCGCTCCGCGAGGCTCAAACTTGGCGATATGGCGGAAGACCTCGGCGTGGGCCTCCTGCACGATGTCGTCGGCATCGAGCTGACCGCGAAGATCCGAAGGAATGTGCCGGGCGATGTATGCGCATACGTCGCGCCGCGAGCGGGTCAACAGCAGCGTCAGCGCCACCGCGTCCCCCCGGACAGCGCGTCGAATGGGGTCCATCTGAAGATCGTCGGAGTCCATCTCAATCTGACTCCTGCCGGTGCGCCAGGATTAGGCCTGTTGAGGCTCCATCATACACCCCGCAAGGCTCAGGCCGGAAAACGCGGGCGCGGGGATGGGCCAATTCAAGCGATTTGCGGCCGTTTTTGGCAATTCCAAGGGGGAGTCAGAGCGCGCGGGGGCTGGATTGCCTTGATGTTCCTGAGAAGCACCCTCAACCGGGGTTCATCAGGAAACTATCTGGAGCCGTGCCATGATGACGCATTACCCAAACGGTCGAAAGATTCTGACTCTCAGTCTCGCGTTGGTCGCGTTTCAGGTTTGGCCCAGCGCCGCTCATGCAGCAGACTGCGATTGGGAACTCCCCAATGGTGGTTTCTTCTCGTCCGCCGCAAGCTGGTCGTGCGGAGCCATTCCCGGCGCCGCGGACCGATCGCTCTTCAATCTGTCCAGCACCTATCAGTTGATCTTCACCCAGAACATCACCAATGAGCGCGTCCGGGTGAACAACGACACCGTCACGCTCAACCTCGCCAATCGCACCTATACGCTCGATTCCACCACCAGCACCTCGCTCAGCCTCGGCGGCGCAGTCGTTCTTCCGCTGCCCCCCGCGCCCATTCCTGACGGACGACTGACCATCACCGGCGGAACATTCAATACGACGTCGACATCGATCGGAGCGGGGACCTTCGGCAGCGGAACGCTGACCATTTCCACAGGCGGAGTCTGGCACAACAGCGGGGCTCTCAACATCGGCACCGGCAGCGCCGGCACGCTGATGATTCAGAACAACGGTGATGCCACTGGCGTCGCCGCCGTGATCGGAGGAAACCAGAACGGCACGGCCACCGTGACCGGCATCGGTTCGACCTGGGCGCTTTCTTCCTCGCTGGACGTCAAACGAGGCGCGCTCAACATCAATAACTCCGCCTTGGTGAGCAACGGCGCTGCCACGGTGGGCACCGATGCCTCCAGTGTTGCGACTGCAACCGTCGGCGGCGGAATCTGGTCGTGCAATGGTCCTCTGACGATTGGTGATTTCGGCTCCGGCACTCTGAACATTCAGACCGCAGGACTGGTCGATTCCGACGCCGCGTCTCCGACGATCGTGGGCGACGCCAACAACTCCACCGGCAACGCAATCATCAACGGCGCCGGCGCACGATGGCAGAACCTCATTTTGTATGTAGGCAATCAAGGTGACGGCGCAATGACCGTGTCCGGCGGCGGACGGGTCACGAACAGTGCCAATGCTTACATCGGTTTCCATCCCCTGGGCAGCGGCAGCGTGAACATCAGCGGCGCCGATTCGATGTGGACCTCCAGCGGTTCGCTCTACGTCGGCGGCAGCAGCGCCGCTGCAGGCGGCCCCGGCGTACTGACCGTTGCCTCCGGTGGAAAGCTCACGGGCGCGTACTCCCAGCAACTCAAACTCTGGCCGACCGGGACCGTCAACCTGAATGGCGGAACGATCGATGTCGGCTGGCTGACCAACCTGGGCACGTTCAACTGGACCAGCGGCACGGTCATGCTCCAGAACATGCAGGACGTTGTCTTCGGGGTGGGCGGTCCGCTGGGAGTGAGCCGCATCCTTCATCCCAACAGCCATCTACAATTGGCGACATTCGACAGTCAGTTGACCATCGGCAATGTCGGTGATTCAAGCCTGACTCTGAACTCGAACGCCACTGTGTCGGGCTACAGCACCACGATCGCCAACACGGGCGGCACGTCTGATCTCACCCTCGATGGCGCTGACACCGATTTCACCATGTATGGCGGGCTCATCGTGGGTCGCGGCGGCATCGGCACGATGAACGTGCTCAACGGCGGCGAGGTCTTCAACGCGATCGACGACGCCACCCTGCGATGCGGCGTCATGGGCGATCTGGCCGGTTCGACCGGGACCGCGACCATTGAAGGCGCGGGGTCGATCTGGAACAGTTCCGGCTTCAACACGATGTCGGCGGACTTTGTCATCGGCGACGCTGGACACGGCGTGCTGAACATCCGCCAGGGGGGCCACGTGGTGAACGATTACGCATTCGGCGTGGTCGGCGAAAACGCCGGCGCGATTGGAGAGGTGTTTGTCGATGGCGCCGGCTCGCAATGGCTGATCGGTCGCGATCTCTATGTCGGCGACGACGGGACCGGCGTGCTCAGCATCGTGAACGGCGGGGAAGTGACGAATGCGGGCACACGAATTGGCGACGGCGCCACCGGCGTCGGCACGGTCATCGTGGATGGCGTCGATTCGCTCTGGTCGCCGCTCGGCATGACCCTGGGCAGCTTCGGCAATGGAACGCTCGAAGTGCGCAATGGCGGCACGGTGGATTCCGGCGACATCTACATGGCCAACGGCGAGGGCTCCACCGCCGCGGCCACGGTCGAAGATGCCGGTTCGAGTCTGACCGCGGCCGGCGCGTTCGGCTACCTCATCGTCGGCGGGGCTAGCACGGCGACGCTCGACATTTTGAACGGCGGCAGCGTGGCGTCGACCGAGACCTTCATCGGCGATGGATTCATGGGCAATGGCGCGGTGCTGGTGGACGGCGTCGGCTCGAATCTGACCTGCGCCGAGGAGATCGCCCTTGGATTTGCAAACGGAAGCGTCGGTGCTCTGACCCTGCAGAACGGCGGCGCTGCATCGTCGGTGTTCGCTCGAATCGGGTACGACGCCGGGTCAACCGGAACGGCGACAGTCACCGGGCCTGGCTCCACATGGTCGGTTTCGAACGTCCTCGACGTGGGCGGCGGCGCGGCGGGCACGATGAGTATTGCGTCCGCCGGTCTGGTCGATGTGACCAATACGGCGACTGTGCGGGGTAATGGCACGCTGATACTGGCCGGGGGCACCCTCGAAGCGGCCACGCTGAACGTAACCGGCGGGGCGCTTCGCGGAACCGGTTCGATCACTGCAGCCGTGACGAACACCGGACTCGTCGCACCCGGCGCATCCGCGGGGCTGATCAATGTGACAGGTGCTTACTCGCAAGACGCTTCTGGCGTGCTGGCCATCGAGCTAGGCGGACTCGCTGCGGGTACGCAATATGACCGCCTCGCGGTCAGCGGCGCGGCGACGCTTGGCGGAATGATGCAGGTGACGCTGATCAACGGCTTCGTGCCATCAGGCAACGCCTCGTTCACAGTCGTCACCGCCGGCAGCGTGTCTGGCAATTTTGCGAATGTCGTTTTCACGAACCTGCCCGCGGGCGCCGTCGCCTCGGTCTTGTACGGACCTTCAAGCGTGACGGTCAACATCACCGCGGCGGTTGTCGCCGGCGACATGAATTGCGACAACGTGGTCAATCTCAATGACGTCGGACCATTCATGCAGGCAATGGTCGATCCCGCTGCTTACCAGATCAGCCATCCGAGCTGTGCGCTCAGCCGTGCGGACATCAACGCCGACGGCGCCGCCAATGGCGGCGACATTCAATATTTCCTGAACGATCTGCTCACACCGTGATGCACTGATGCGTTCGCGAATTCTTATGGACTGTCATGAGCACAGATCTTTATCAGAAACAGGAGTTAATCCATGAACACGCTCAGATCTCAGATATCGAATGTCGAATCTCAGATTTCAAATCTCAAATCTCAAATCTCGAATTTCAAATCTCAAAGCCCAAGTCAGAACAGGTCGTGGTATCGACCACTGTCGGTTGCCATGTTTGTCCTGCCCATATTGCCCATCCTGGGCTGCGAAACCGGGCCGGGTGGCTTGATTCCCGGTGGCAATTCGCAGCCAGTCTCGGCGACCTGGAACGACAAGGACGGCTTGACGTTGACCGATGGCAAAATCACGCTGGTCGTGCCGGCCGATGTGATTCCGTCGAACCCCAACATCACGCTCAAGCCTCTGAATGCCGACGAACTGCTCCCGGCCAATGTCCCTGCGGGCAGCGGCTTCGACGTGGGCGGCGAGTTCGGTCCGAGCGGCACGACCTTCAGCGCACCGGTTCGCGTCACGGTAACGCTCAGTGAAGCCGCGCCGGCGAGTTCGCTGCCCGTACTGCTTCTGGATGAAGCCACCGGGAACTGGGGCTGGGCCGGTGTGAATGCGACGGTCGAAAGCGACGGCCTGACTGCGTCCTTCGAGGTGACGCACTTTTCGGGTTATCGCGTCTGGAATCCGCGACCGCCTGCCGGCGACGTGCCGATCGGTGACAACGAGATCATCTCCGGCACCGGCTTCTTCGAAGGCCAGCCGTTCAATACGCTGCCCAGCCCGCAGGCCGCCGATGCCTCGCTCATCTTCAGCCCGTTCGGCAATGCCTTCGGCCTCAGCATCGTACAGACCGACATCACCAACCCCGCCACCGGCGACTTCATCACCATCCTCGCCGGGCTTCATGCCACCAGCGTCGGCACGCTCGAGAAGGCCCGCGTCGCCATCGTCACGCCCGCCGGCGGCTTCAGCGGACAGAGCGCATTCGTCGATGGTCTGAGTCCCGCCAAGGGCATCAGTGGAATCATGTATCTGCGCAAGAGCGCGACGCATTGGATGGTGGACGTGTACTGCGCCTACGAGGGTGGCATCGTGTTCGGTCAGGCCAGCGGGCCAATCTGACCGGCGCGGACCACACGTCACGCACCCCATGTCACGCGCGCACGGCCGCACGCGACACTTCGGATGCAGAATTGCAGCGCCCGCAGATTCCGCGACTGAATCCGCGCGGTCCCAACTGGACGCGACAAGAGTGTGGCGTCCTGTGTGGCGTTTTCGGGGGAAACCGATCCCCGACTCGCCATCGTCCGCGCCAACTGGGCATAACTCCGCGAGGCGACCATTGCCGTAGTCATAGCGACGATGGCGCCAACCTCCGTGGCGCCGGAGAAAAGCAGTTGAGAAGCGAGAGCCTTGGACCCCCTACCTCTGCCACAAATTGTCCGACGTGAATCATGCGTCACCCGCACGAGCGAGCATATTCTCCCTGATTCGGACACTCGTCTTGGATCCGGCGCGAGCAGTGGCCCGCCGGCGGACGCAGACCATGGAATTGCGCTCCCCTCGATTCTCGACAAGACCGCACCGAAAATCGCTACCTGAATTCAGAACACGAGCTCGCAATGAGAGTACACGGAGCGTTGCCCCGCACACGCACCACTCCATGCACGTAACAGGCCAGTTCCCGCGAAAGCGTTTCCAGGCAGTTTTGATGGAGGCAAAAGCAAGCTTCCGGTCGGTCCACGGCCTCTCCCTACGGTCAGCCTTGTAACCCATGTGCTCGCTGTATTGACGGCAAGTCAGGTTCTCCGAAAGTGAATTGCCCGCGACTGAGGGCACTGCTAACCGATTGGCGCCGAAGGCGAGTGCGCCGATAAAAGGCGTCCATCGGATTTTGGGACTGATACCAGATGATCGAAGTCGAATGAACTGGAATCTTCTTTGCGGCCCAGGCCCCCGCTGGGTAAGCGCCGACGACTGCGTCCATAGCTCAAAAAAAATGGACGAAAAACGACAGACGGCTTTGAAATTGACTGGTTGGGCGTTAATATGAGTTTTCCAAAATCTGCACCCGAGTGGAGAAAGCGTCGGTTAATCAAGGCACCAATCAAGATTCAAACGCAGACAATCGAGGACGCCCCGTGACTTCCGATGCGCGTGAATTTCAATTTGCAAACCTCCACCGGTTGGCCATGACCGAGTTGGTTGCGCACGACGGGAAAGGCAGGATCCGCTTTTGCCGCGTTGCATCGCGCGCAAAGAACTCGGAGCCGCTGCCGAGCCCGTTGACCCGCGGCGCATGCAATTTCATCGACTACTCCATCCTGCCAGTTGGCACTGCCATCGGGCGTCACACTCACCGCGATAACGAAGAGGAGTTTTATCTCATTTTTCGCGGTCGCGGCCGTTACTTCTGCAATGGCCAAACCATGGATGTCGGGCCCGGTGACTTGGTCCGAAACCCGCCCGGCGGCACCCACGGGCTTGAGAACATCGGTGCGGAAGAGCTCGCATTGTTCGTATTCGAGGTTGAGGTGCCGCAATGACAACGGGGCTGCTCATGGCGGGTGGGCGCTCGGAGCGCATGCGCGCCTCGTTGGGGCCGGTGCACAAGGCGCTGGTAAAGGTTCAAGACCGGACGCTGCTTGAATGGAACGTCCTTGCCCTGTTGGCCGCCGGTGTTGATCAGATTGTCTTCGCCATTTCTGCCAACGAACCGGAGGTCGAGGCCTTTGTTCGCGCCCGCGGTGTGCACCTTGCCAAGGAGGGCAGCGTGGAATGCGAATGTCTCCTTGAGATGCAGCCCCTGGGTACGATTGGAGTCGCCGCTCGACTGCAGGACCGTGGCGAGAACGTTCTGGTCGTCAACGTCGACAACTTGAGCGCATTGGATTTGTCCGCCCTGGTTGCGCATCATCGATGCGCGTCGGCCGCAATGACGATCGCCACACACGTCGAGCCCTTCAAGATCCCATTCGGCGGCGTGGTCGTCTCCGAGGGGCGCGTGGACCAATACCTCGAAAAGCCCGTTCACGGCGTTCACATTTCGAGCGGGACCTATGTCCTCAGCAACGACGCCCTGGGTTTCATCCCCACCGGCCGTCGCGTGGACATCCCCGAACTGTTCAATATCCTTGTCGAACGCGACCGCGTGGTCGCGTCATTCGGCCATGAGTCGCCCTGGATTGACGTGAATGACGCTTCGGCCGTGCTACGCGCCGAGCAGTTGGTGCGCGAAAACGCAGGGGGTTTTGACTTCCGCACCTCATTTCAGCATTCACCTAAATCAGACACACGTCGAGTTCCCCGGGTTGCTGCTTCGGAGACGCCGGCATGAAGCAGCTCCGCATCCTTTCACTGGTTGGTGACCTCGCCTTCGGCGGAGCCGAGTCTCGCGTGCTGGCGCTGGCCAGAGGGATTGATCAGGAGCGGTTTCACCACCGCGTCGGCGTGCTGAATCGCCATGAACCTGCGCGCGATTCTGCGTTCGGGTCGCTTCGATCGGAATTCGCCAGGTCTGGACTTGAGCTGGTTGAATTCGAAGAGCGATTTGGAAAGTCAGATGCAAGCGGCCGGAATCCGCTGAAGGTGCTCAACGGAGTCGTCGCGCTGCGGCGCATGGTCTCGAAGGTCCGCCGCTACATTCGCGCACATGACATCGATCTCGTCGACTCGCATCTTTGGTCGGCAAACCTCGTGGGTGCCCTTGCAGCCCGTTCATGCGGAATTGCCTCCGTGGTCACGGACTACTGCGTCGCGGAAGTGGCGCCGCTCATCGTCCGAGCCGGCATGGGAATGTTCCTTAGGTGCGCGGATGTGCTGGTCAGCGATTCGTCGGTTCGCGCCAACGGCATAGCGAACTGGTCGGGCGCGCGCAAGCTGCGCGTCTCGGTGATTCCCAACGGGATTGAGACACCGATCTCCGCCAAAACACCCGGCGAAGCGCGGAAATTGCTGGGGGTTCCGAGTGATCGGAATATGCTCGTCATCGGCCAGATCAGCGGACTCTCTGAGTTCAAGGGTCATCTCGTACTGGTGGATGCTGCACGGCAGATCCTTGATCAATGCTCCAATGCATTTTTCCTACTGGTGGGCTTTCCTCGACAGGACCTGGATTATCCCCGACGCCTTCAGGCCCGCATAGATGAACTCGGGTTGTCCAGTCGTTTTCGAACCATTGGCTATGAAGGCCCCATCGCGGATGTGTGGCAGGCGATCGACATACATGCCCATGCCTCGTTGCTCGACTCGCTGCCCATCGCAATTGCCGAAGGCATGGCCCTGGGAAAACCGGCCGTCGTGACCTCGGTCGGCGGCATTCCAACCATGGTCGAACACGGAGTAACGGGTCTCGTGGTCTCACCGGATGATGCCAACGCACTTGCAGCGTCTCTTGTCCAACTGATAAAAGATCCTGAGTTTGCACGTCGGCTTGGAGATGCCGCGCGGCACCGATTTGACAAGGAGTATCGCACGACCGTCATGACGCGCCGCTTGGAGGCGCTCTTTGCGGAAACGGTTGCCGTCCGCCAATCGGGGGTGGCAAGAAAGACGGAGGCCCACTATGCCACACACTGAAGCCCCCGTTGCGGAGGGATGCTTGCTGTGCGGCCGACCGTCCGATCGAATCATCTGGCGCGAGTCCGGCTACGCCGCCGCGGCCTGCGAGTGCGGCATCGTATTCACGACACCGCGACCCGCCGGCGACCCTGACGAGCATCAGGATATCTATCACCCCGATAGTTTTTTCTCACTTTCCGCAGGGCTCAAGGTGCGCTGGCTCGAGACGCACTTTCGCAAGGGCAGGCTCCTGGAGGTGGGCTGCTCCAACGGGTCATTCCTGGCAGAAGCGCGTAAGGACGGATTCGACGTCGCCGGCCTGGAGCCGCATCCCGATCGGGTTCGTTACGTCCGGGAGACGCTGCAGATTCCCGTAACCGAGGCTTACCTGGAGGACGACCGCGTCCCTCACGGCACGTTCGACATTGTCTATCACTGCGATCTCCTCAGTCATTTTCCCGACCCGATCGGCGCGCTTCGCACCATGAGCAGTCTGCTGCGACCCGGCGGTGCTCTCTTCTTTGAAGTCGGTCTGCTGGGCGGAGTCTCACCGCTCTGGTATCGAATGATTGGGTCCATTGGCCTCAAACATCACATCTGGCTTTATTCAATGGCGGGCATGCGGACCCTCCTCGAGCGCGCCGATCTCAAGATCCTGAAGTTGAAGAGATTCGGACTGGCGCCCTGCGTCCTTGTATCGCCATTCCTCCACATCCTCGCGAAACTTCGATGCGCCGTTCGCCACGATCGCGTCCTGGGCTCGTCAAATTCTGCCTATCGCGAGGCAGCGCCTGCCTGGGCCGACGCCCAGGAGCGCTACACCACATTCTGGCGATACCGCGTCGGGGCCTACGCGCCCGCCATCGGTCCGCAGACGCTCCTCATTCTTGCAGTCCCCAAGGGCTCCCGCGATGCCGCCGCTGCATGACGCTGCTGTATTGGTGACCGGCGCGGGAGGCTTCATCGGCCGCCGCGTCGTTCGCGCGCTGCTGAGCCGCGGCGCCAGTGTCCGAGCCTTGGCGGGTGCCCCGGGGCAATGTTGCGACTTCGATCTGACCGGGATTCAAACGGAGTGGAGTGACATCAATGACTCGGCCGCATTGAGCCGCTTGATGGAAGGGGTTCAAGTCGTCGTGCATCTGGCCGGCCCGCCGGGCGTGGCGCGCTCGTACGCCATACCCGATGAATACCGTCGAGTTCACGTGCGTGGAACCGAGTCCGTACTAGCGGCCATGACCCGGACCCATGTTCAGAAAATTGTCTATATTTCGTCGGCCGAGGTCTATGGCCGTCCGGTCGCGAATCCTGTCCCGGAATCGGCCGCGCCCGCCCCGCGATCGCCATATGCGAAAGCCAAACTCGAAGCCGAAGGCCTGGTCCATGACTTTGCAAGAGCAAACGAACGCTCCGCCATGGTCCTGCGCCCTTTTTCCATCTATGGCGAAGGCGTTTCCGCCGAATCTCTCCTGGGGACCCTCGTGGGCCAGGCCCGCGCTGGCGGTCCTGTGGTCCTCGCCGACCTTCGCCCCGTGCGCGACTACTGTCACGTCGATGACCTCTGCGAGGCGATCGTTCGATGCTGTTCAATCGACTGTGTTGCCTTTGACACGTTCAACATTTCCGCCGGCCGTGCAACGAGCGTCCTTGAATTGGCCGAGCACGTCATCCAAATCCTCGGCTTATCGACTGAAATCCGCGAAGACCCGTCGCGTCGCCGCCCCGATGCCAACGAGATACTCGAATTGTGGGCCGATGTGTCCCACGCCGCCCACGTCCTTGACTGGACCGCCGCCACGTCGTTGACCAACGGTCTGCGTAACATGCTTCTGTCTGAACACGGAGCCCTGGCATGACCGTGCTCGTTACCGGCGCGCAAGGCTTCCTGGGGCGCTACGTCGTGGCGTGCGTCGCGGCTTGCGCGCCCGATATGCGAATCATCGGCGTCGGCCGATCTCCGCGCGACGACAGCCAATTCACGCACGACGTCACTATCGGGTCGCATCCGATTCGGGCGGCCGTTCCGCAATCCGTGCGACAGTCAATTCTCCAAGCTGGATACGAGTATCGACAGCTCGACGTCCTGGACGTATCCGCTTTGACGGACTGTCTCTGTGAGACTCGCGTCGAGATCATTATTCACCTGGCAGCGGCGCTTCGCGACAGCGACGAACAAGAGTTGCTGCATCTCAACATCGAGGGCACCCGCAGTCTGTTGTCGGCGATCAGGAATTCAAACTCACTTGTACAAAGGCTGGTCCTGGGCTCCAGCGGCGGTGTTTATGGTCGCGTTGATCCCTCAGATTTACCGTTGAGCGAGGATCGCGCTTGTGCGCCGGTCGATCCCTATTCCCGAAGCAAGCTTGCCGCAGAGGAACTCGCCCAAACGATGGCCGCGCCAATGGGCCTCGAACTCATCATCGGCCGACTCTTCAATCTGATCGGCCCCGGCCAGGACGAGCGCCACGTCACCGCTCGATTGGCGTCGCAATTGAATGCGATCGTCCATTGCGGCGCACCACCGGCCATTCGTCTCGGGGCCCTTCACCCGACAAGGGATTTCATCGATGTCCGCGACGCCGCCGCAGCCCTCTGGCTGCTCGCCGCGCATCAACCCTCTTGCGGAATCATCAACGTGGCCTCGGGCATCGAAACATCCATACGCGCGCTTTGCGAGATGTTTGTCTGCGCGAGCGGGCTGAAGGACCGCGTTCAACTCATCCACGAAGACCCGCGACCCAACGACACTGCACGTCACGTGGCGGACGTTTCAAGACTGTCGGCCCTGGGGTTTCAACCGAGGCAGACGCTACGCGCATCGGTCAACGCAGTTTTGGAGTGGTATGAAAGCCAGACGAATGCAGGGATGAATCCAGCAACCGGCGAAGAGGTTCACTCGGCAAGGGCAAATTGCAGTATGTGAGCGGGGAAATGCAATGAAACCTGTATCCCTCCTGGACAATCAGTCCGCATACGTGAAACTTGTCACGGCGAAGCGCGACCGGGGCTACAAGGTCGCGATCGTCGAACGATTTCAGGAGGCCGGCGGCGAGCTTCTCGCCGAGTTGATCGGCTCGCGAAACACGCTCGTTGTCACCACGCCGTCCGTGGCCCGCCTTCATACCGACCGCGTGGTGGCCGGACTGAGGCACAGCGGATGCTCGCCCAGAATGCTCGTTCTGAATTGCGATGAAACGAACAAGACCTTTGAGCAGGTAAATGTTGTTTGCCGCGCCGCCCTCGAAATGAAACTCGATCGCCGGGGACTCCTGATCGCGGTGGGCGGAGGCGTTTGCACCGACATTGTATCGCTCTCCGCCTCATTGATCCGCCGCGGCGTCGCCCATGTGCGCGTGCCCACGACACTCACCGGACAGATCGACGCGGCCATCGGCATCAAGGGGGCCATCAATTTCGAGGGCAAGAAGAGTTTCCTCGGTTGCTTCTGCGCGCCTCAATTTGTCATTGTGGACCCGGCGTTTCTGCGGACCCTTCCCCGCCGCCACCTGGGCTGCGGCATGGCGGAGATCATCAAGATGGCGATCGTTCGCGACGAAGCGCTGTTCGCCAGCCTTGAACAATTCGGCGTGCGACTGCTTGAAGCGCAGTTTGCCGAGCCCTTCGAGGTCGCGCGGCATACAATCTGGCGATCCATTGAGTTGATGCTCGAGGAACTCGAACCCAACATCTACGAGGATCAGACCTACAAGCGCCTCGTAGACTTCGGTCATTTCTTCAGTCCGCTGCTGGAGAGCCGGTCTGAATTCAAACTACTCCACGGCGAGGCCGTCGCCATCGACATGGCCCTCACCGCGGCAATCGCGGCACAACAAGGTATACTCGCCAGGAAATCTCGCGACCGAATCGTGGATCTGCTGCAACATTGCGGCCTTCCTATTTATTCGGATCTGCTCAACGAGGCGCTCTGCCGGTCTGCCACCGAGGAGGCGATACGACACCGCGCAGGCGCGGTAAACATGGTGGTTCCCACGTCGCTGGGTCAAGCCGCATTTCTTGAACGTCCGACCGATCTCTCCACCAGGGCCATTCGCCAGGCGCTGGCCTGGCTGGCCAAGCGATCCTTGAAGTCGTCCGTACCGAAATCTCGAGGGACAAAGCGCAAAATCGCGCGAACGTCATCAGTATCACAGACTTGGCCGGACCTACCGCCCTATTTGCCGGCGTTTCCGAGTTCGATAGGTCACTCGACGAGTCCGACACCATGAGTTCCGATTCCAATCACCGCTGCGTCGTGCTCGATATCGGGGGAACCTCCACGCGCGCCGCATTATTCGATCGAGCTACGTCGTCGGTGAGTCGCGTGTTGATACGCCCCACACAGGGAATCGGCGCACATCCAAAACTCAGTGCCAGACAGATTCGCGATCTGCTGCTTAGCCAGATTCAAGACATGATCGCAACGACTTCAAATGGCGATTCGGTCGAATGCGTCTCGATTGCCTTCGCCGGTCCGATACGGCCCGACGGGCGCGTCCTCGCCGCTCCGACCGTATGGGGCGAAACGAACGATGACGGATTTGATTTGAAGGGCGAGCTGGGCCGCAGAAACGGATCCTCGCGAATTCTTGTTCAGAACGACGTGACCGCCGCAGGTTATCGATATTTACGCTCCCCGGACGAGAGCCTATGCATCTTTACCGTGGGATCGGGGATCGGTAACAAGGTGTTTGTCAATGGTATGCCTCACATCGGCCCGCGCGGCTGGGGCGGCGAGGTCGGCCACTTCCAGGTCGACGCCTCACCGGATGCCGAACGCTGCGACTGCGGCGGCCGCGGCCACCTGGGATCAATTGCATCCGGGCGCGGCGCATTGATGATGGCACGAAGACTCTCGCGGCAGGATCCCGACACCTTCGGCCGCTCTGAACTCGCCCGACTGGCAAACAAAGACCCCGCCCAAATAACCAACGAGCAGATCGTGGCGACGTTCGCACGTGGAGATGCCTGGACAATTGAGTTGATTCGCCATGTCGCCGCGCCGCTCGGACGAATGATTGCGGCCATTCACTTGGCAATCGGGATTCATCGCTTCATCGTGTACGGAGGCTTTGCCACGGCGCTGGGCGAACCGTACCGCTTGTTGCTCGTAGAGTCCGCGGCAGCGGCTGCATGGAACGTGGGACAGGATTGGGACTCCATGATCGAATTGGGCGCACCCGACGATCACTCGGGCCTGATCGGCGCCGGACGGTTTTCTACCCAAGTCGCGAGAGTTTGAATGAAAGTACCACGATACAACTATCGACAGCAACTTGGCCCCGCGTTCCCGGAACTGCTGGCCGACATCGGCCGCATGCTCGCGGACGGAAACTACGTCCTGTCGAGCGAAGTGACGGATTTTGAGCGCGGCTTCGCCGACTATCTGCGTGTGCCCCATGTGTGCGGACTCAACTCGGGCACCGACGCCCTGATTCTCGCATTCAAGGCCCTCAACATCGGCCCCGGCGACGAAGTCATCACCCACGCCAATACGTTTCACGCCACCGTTGCGGCCATCTGTCTGGTGGGAGCGACTCCTGTGCTCACGGATGTCGAAGAAGAATCGTATCTTCCGACGGCGGGCCATTTCGAAGAGGCCATCACCCCGCGCACACGCGCCGTCGTGCCCGTTCATCTCTTCGGCAAGCCGGTGGCGATGAATCCGGTCATGGATCTGGTTCAAAGGCGAAATCTGCTCATGATCGAAGACGCCGCACAGGCTCACGGCGCAATCACTGCAGGAAAACGCGTCGGTTCATTCGGCGACATTGCGTGCTTCAGCTTCCATCCGAGCAAGAACCTCGCCGCCGCCGGCGATGCCGGCGCTATTGCAACAAGCAATGCCGAAATTGACCAAACGCTGCGCACATTGCGCTCGCTGGGCCAGAAAAATCAGAACGAACACGTGGCCATTGGCTTCAATAGCAAACTCGACGCCATTCAGGCAAGAATACTCTCTTGCAAATTGCCCCACTTGGATCAATGGAACGTGCGCCGCCGCGAAGTCGCCCATCAGTATCGCGAACGGCTGGCCGGATTGCCCCTGGCCTTTCAATCGACCACGCCAGACGAGCAGCATGTCTACCATTTGTTTCAAATTCGCACCGTCCGGCGCGATGAGCTGCTTGCTCACCTGGTGGCCGACGGAATCGATGCCGTCGTGCGCTACCCGACGCCAATCCATCTTCAACGGGCATTTGCGCAGTATGGATGGCGGAAGGGACAGTTTCCGGTCTCGGAGCGCCTGGCCGAACAATCCCTTTGCCTGCCGATTCGACCCGATCTGAGCGAAGACGAAATTGATTACGTGTGCGCGAGCATCAGAAAGTTCTTCGGCTGAGGCACCGTCATGCTGCGAAAACTGACCATCCTTGGCGGAAGCAGCCCATTTACCGCGGCGCTATTCGAAGCGCTCGTTTCGCACGCACCACCGCTTGCCCCGATGGAAATCATGCTTCACGGCCGCGACGCCCGCGCCCTCGCCATCGTCGCCGAATTCGCCCGACGGCGCCTCGCCCGCCTCGGCTGGACCGCCCGGTTCACGCTTTCCCTTGCGGAAGCGCTGGATGGCAGCGCCGTCGTCATTCATCAGGTGCGCTACGGCGGACTGGAAGGTCGGGCCGACGCGGAGCGATTGTGCGCCGACGTAGGAATCCCCGCCGATGAAACGCTTGGGCCGGCCGCCCTCCTGATCGGCATGCGCTCAGTCGATCCGTGTCAGGCTCTCGCGCAAACTGTCGCTCGATATTGCCCTGGCGCCTGGTTCCTGAACCTCACCAACCCTCTCAGCACCATGACGTCGATCCTGCACGACAGTGGCGGTGCAAAATTTGCTGGACTGTGCGAGCTACCCGAGGTCACCGCCCGGATGCTCGCAACCGCTGCGGAAATTCCCTATGCCGACCTCGAATGGCAATACACGGGGCTCAACCACCGCGGGTTTCTGCACCACCTGCGATATCGCGGCCGCGACATTTTTGCTGACTTGCTCGAAGATCCGGCACGGGCCGCGAAGACCGGCTTCTTCGCGGAGACCATTCGCGAACTTGGATCGGTCCCGCTCAAGTATTTTCAATTGGTGCTTTGCAGGAATTACAGGGCGGAACCCTCGCGTGCCGCCGCGCTCATCCGGCTCCGATCACAATTGCTCGACGAACTCGCTCAATCCGATCAAGCGCCCCCGCCGTCGCTGAGCGCGCGGTACATGGATTGGTATCCCTACGCCGTCGCCCCCTGTCTCGCCGCGCTGCAGTCCGTCGAGTTACGCAACCTGGTGCTGAACCTGCCGTCCGAGGACGGACTGGTTCGTGAATATCGAGTCCGCATGAACGCGACCGCGATCGAACCGAACGACACACAGCCTCCTCCTGAAAGCGCGGCACGATGGCTGGCGCGATTTGAGCGGCACGAACGCGCGGTCCTCGATGCATTTCGCGACCCGTCGCCCGCAAACACGGAGTATGCATTGGCCGTCGACCCGCTCGTCCCGATCGAGCGCGTTCCAGATGTCGCCGAAAAAGTGTGGGAGCGCTTTCAGTCTCTCAGAACCGAGGATCTGGCATACGAATGTCGATGATAAATGTTGCCATCGTGGGTTGCGGTCGAATGGGGCGTCTCCGCGCGGAGGCCGCCGTGGCGGCCGGCGCCCGGATTTCCATGGTTGTTGATGCCGATCGAAACCGCGCCATGCAACTTGAGACGAGCTACGAGGGCTGCGAATGCGCGGACCATCCGCGCGATCTCCCTTGGAATGACCTGGACGCCGTGTTCATTTGCACCCCGCCGGGCAGTCGCGGCCCCGTCGAGCTCGAGTGTCTTTCTCGTGGAGTTGCCTTTTTCGTTGAGAAGCCAGTCGGGCTCAGCGCCGATCACGTATCGGCCATCTCCGCCGCATTGAACGCCTCACCTGTTCTCGCCGCCGTCGGATACATGAATCGCCATCGACCTTCGGTGACCCAGGCCCGCGCGTTCATCGCGGATCGAAAAGTGCTTGGCGTCTCCTGTCATTGGCTATGCGGTGCATACAGTGTTCCCTGGTGGGCGCAACCCGATTCGTCCGGCGGTCCCTTGAACGAGCAGGCCACCCACTTCGTGGACTTATGCCGCTACCTCGTGGGAGAGATCGATCAGGTCTCCGCAACCGCCGCGACCGAAAGCCACATTCCCGGCCTGCCGACAACCATCGCCGCAACCTTGAACTTCTCGTGCGGCGTTCCCGGTACGCTGTTCTACTCCTGCAACGCCATCGAAAAACAAATCCGATTCCAGGTATTCACGCCAGAGGGAACCATCGAGTTAAATGGCTGGGACTTGCAACTGATTCATGCCGGTGAGGTCATCCATGCGGCGCCTGCGGATCGAAATCAGATCTTCCATGACGAGGTGTCGGCCTTTCTGAATGCCGTGTCGACCGGCGATCCCGCGGGAATCCGCTGTACTTTTGGCGATGCATTGCGAACGCAGCAGGTCGTGGACGCGATGAAGCTGGCCCTCACTGCTGGCGGAAGTGCTCAAATCGGCCGATCAGCTTCTTTAAACGCAGCGCAATGATCTGGCGGAGTCGGCGGAATCCATGCGAATCGCCTTGTTAACCGGGAGTTTCCTACCAGTCTCTGGAGGGCGGGAATGGAAGGTCCATTTCCTGGCTTCGGAATACCTGAAGCGCGGGCACGAAGTCGTTGTGTTCGCCAGTCAGCCGCCTCCGAATTTCAAGCGTGTCCCGCTGCAGGTGCAGCCACGGTATGAACTCATTCGCGGCCCGGCGCCACGCCTCGGAATGGGTCGGCTTGGAATTATGCATTGGATGATGTCAAAGCGGATCCTCCGGGAGCATTGCCGGCGGCCCATCAACGTCATGCACTCGCATCATTTCGGCTATCCCACGGCTTGGGGTGTCGCTGTTCGAAAGCAAGCGGGAATTCCTCTTGTAGCCACGCCCTCCGGCGAGGACGTGATGACAATTCCAGAGCTAGGATATGGCGATAGACTGAAGCCGAGATTTGAACGCCTTTGCCGGACGAATGCCCGACATATCGATGTCATTGGGAGCAGCAGCCGCGGCATTCAAAAGTTCATTGAAACCCTCAATCCAGTCGGGCGCATTACCGACATCCCCAACGGCGTGGATTGGGAGTCATTCCAGGCCTGCCGAACCAGGTCGCTTCGCAATCGTTTGCAACTAGAGGACAACGCGTTACTCATTTTGTCCGTGGGACGAAATCACTATGTCAAGAACTTCGTCGATGGCCTTCGGGCCTTTGCCGAGTCTGCCAAGCAGCATCCAGGCATCTATTATGCGATCGTCGGACGGAACGTCACCGCGCTTAAAGAAACCGCGGCGCGCTTGAGGATCTCCGACCGCGTCTTTTTGATCGAGCAAGTCCCGATGGACGATATGCCGGCCATCATGCATTCGGCCGATATCTTCTTTAATCCATCAATGATCGAAGGCTTCGCCCAAGTCAATGCGCAGGCACTCGCCGCGGGACTGCCCTGTGTGATTACCGATGCCCCCGGCAATGTTGACGCCGCTGATTTTGGCGGGGCTTTGGTGGTCCAGAATCGCGATGTACCCGGTATGAGCCGCGCCCTGGTGCAACTGGTGTCCAATCCTATGGAACGTTTCCGATTGGCCGACCAGGCCCGCCAGGCAGGCCGGCATTACGCATGGGAGGCGGTCGCCGACAGGTACCTTCGTGTCTTTGAGACACTTGTCAGGTTGCAGCCGCGGCAACACTGACGTGATTCGTCGAGCGTCTGTTGCCAATCTGCGCGCGATGGCGACGGGCGTTCACGCAAATGTCCAGATGACGCAAGCAATGCAATTCAAGATTCGACCTCAGCAACTCGCTCGTCATTCGACCATCAGCTTGACCATGGACCGATTCACGCACACGGTGCTGGGAGACCTTTCAGAGGCGTTGACCTCGCTTCCCGACTTTGCGGGGAGCGATCCGACACGAGAAACGCAGCAGCGGGCAACAGGAACGCACGGCAGGGCATCGCGCGTAGAGTCGAAGACTTCCGCACATCGGCAGGCGTCTCGCACGAATCCGACAGAGCGTGACGAAAGTGTGGCGTTGTGTGTGGCGTTTCCAGGGCACTTACACCGGGGTCGCCTGAACGCCATCCATCATCTGACGGCAAAAAAAGTCGGCTGTATCGCTTGCGTAAGGGATGAGAAATCCCCCGTCAATATGTGAGCGTTTGACATTTCGCGGCACTCCGGGGTTATGATTGGCAGCGTGGGGAGTGTCCGGGTTCCTGGTGGGCCCCGCGGTCTTCAAAGCCGTTGAGGCGGCGCCTTGCGTCGCCTGGTGGGTTCGATTCCCATCCACTCCCGTCCTTAGCGCACTTCCTCCGGCATCACCTCATCACGCAAAATCGGACATCGAAGTCGGCAATGGGAGCGCGAAAGCGCGGACGAATACACGCTGATTTCATTGGATCGAAGCCGCCGTTCCATTAGTATTTGATTTCGGCGGTCCGATTTGGTCGGAAAGAAGCAGAATGCCAAAATCCTGTGCGGTTCAAAAGGCGCTATTAAGGAGAATTCTGTCCGAGGGGATCACATCCTGCCCGACTCAGCAGAATCCGCTGCACCCGTACGACATCGGCATCAGAGCGTTGCATATCAGCCGGCATGGGGAGATCCACTGTGACGACAAAGATATTTTTTAGCACATGGACCGTCGCCCTTTGTTGCCTGGCGATTTGCGAGTCATCAGCCCACGCGACCCCGCCGCATGATCTGCTGGTCAGCGCCCGCTTCGGTAACAACCTGCTCCGCTATTCCGGAGCGAGCGGAGCCTTCCAACGACAGTTCAACATGGGCGGCGGTCTGAGCAACCCGGCCGGCGTCGCCTACGACGCGAATGGCTACCTATACATGGCCAACTTCAACACCAACCAGGTGATGCGCTTCGCCCCCGATGGAACATTCGTGCAGGTCTTTTCTTCCAATTTTGATGCGCCAGGCTTCGGCTTGCCCCTCGCCCTCACCTTCGGCCCCGATCACAACCTCTACGTCACCAGCAACGTCACCGCCGGCGTCTATGCCTTCTCCGGAACGACTGGCGCATTCATACGCGTGGCCGCAAGCGGCAATGGCCTGGCCGGAGCAACTGGACTGACATTTGTTCCCAATGGCGAGCTGTTCGTCAGCAGCGCAGGAACCAACCAGATTCTCCGCTTCGATGGAACCAGCGGCGCATTCCTCGGCGCCTTCGGCACCGGCGTCACTCTCAGCAACCCCACCGATATGAAAGTGGGGCCCGATGGCGCGCTATACGTCGCAAGCACCCTGAACAATCGCATCCACCGGTACGATCTCACCACCGGCGTCGGACAGGTTTTCGCGACAGGCTTTTCCCGCCCGATCGGTCTCGCCTTCGACCCTGGTGGTAATCTCTATGTGGCCAACCAACTCGGCAACAACGTCCTGCGATTCGCCTCAAACGGAGATCCACTCGGCGTCTTCGTCTCCGCCGGCAGCGGCGGCCTCAACGGCCCCAACTACATGGTCTTCGCCCCAGCCCAGCCCGACTGCGACGGCAATGGCCTTTTTGAGCTTTCACAAGACACCGCCTGCTTCATAGACGTGCTGATCGGCATCAACACGGACCCCGCCGCCATCGACCGAAACGACTTCACCGGCGACTCTCTCGCTAACGGACTCGACATCCCCGGCTTCGTAAATTGCGTGCTGAACGGCTGCTCGTAGCCTATTCCGAATCAAGTGACCTGCTGGTGCGATCCGCCGCGGCGGACCATCTCGCCCCCCCCCGCAATTGGAATCCATTCCCATGTTCTCAAGGTTGCGAGAGAATGTAAGACACGGGAAGCGGCGGCATGGCTTTCAGGGAAGCGAGGCTCCATGCCCCCATCGCCGTAGTTCGAAGTGTAGAATGAAGACGCAATGTCCAAAAAAGGCAAGAAGCGACGCCAGCCACAAATTCGTCCTCAAAGGGCGCAAATCATTATCCCGGACGCGCCTTCGCCCTCTCCCCACATCAATTATCGCTTAAGAGCCTATCCGAATAATCCCGCCCCGCGTAGCGCGATGATGCCAAGAGTCAGATGCAGCATGGCGAGATAGTTTTCATCTTTCTTCTCCCAGCGGATCAGCACGCGGCGGAAGCGGTTCAT
>Ga0268299_1000858_pt1 | contig 74031 bp, 66 predicted proteins | sample NOBtaG_FD_193484 | JGI IMG/M metagenome (GOLD analysis project Ga0268299, IMG submission 193484) | Activated sludge microbial communities from bioreactor in Nijmegen, Gelderland, Netherland - NOB reactor | ecosystem: Engineered > Bioreactor > Aerobic > Activated sludge | place: Netherlands... | reverse complement strand
CGCGACGCCGACGATCTTGGTCTCGGTGCGGAAGCCGAGCGTGCCGTCGCGGAGGCCGAAGCCCTCGACCGAATCGATGAAGCCCGCCGACCAGCTCCGCCGGCGGAATTCGCCGTCGGTGATCGAGCGCAGGCCGAGCGCCTCCTGGAACGCCACGATCTCGCGGATGCTTTCGTCCTGCACCTTGACGAAGCCGGCCTCGTCGAGCGTCCCGGCCTTGTGGGCGCGGGCGGCTTCGATCAACCGCTGCGGGCGGAGGAAACTGCCGACATGCTCGGCGCGGAAGGGCGGCTTCAGGCGGGTCTGGACGGTCATAGGCGGCGTCACCTTTTGGTCGACATGAGGTCGGGCAGCAGCAGCGAGATGACCGGCAATGCGATCAAGACGGTGACGCGGATGAAATCGGCGATGATGAACGGCGTCACGCCGCGGAAGATCGTGCCGAGCGGCGTTTCTGGCAAGAGGGTTTTCAAGACGAAGACGTTGAGCCCGATGGGCGGGGTGATCAGGCTGATCTCGATGACGACGACGACGATGACGCCGAACCAGATCAGGGTCCGCTCCTGCCCACCGAGCCCGAAATCGAGCGCGCCCACGATGGGATAGAAGACGGGCACGGTGAGCAGCAGCATCGAGATGCTCTCGAGGATGCAGCCCAGGATCACATAGATGACCACGATCACGGCCATGATCGCATAGGGGCCGACGCCGAGGCCTTGGATCCACTCGGCGATGTAGTTCGGAAACTTCGCCACGTTGATGAAATTCGCGAACAGCAGCGAGCCGATCAGAATGATGAACAGCATGGCCGAGGTGCGGCCGCTCTCGACCAGCACCCGGACCAGGAGGCTCCAGGTCAGCGTGCGCCGGGCCAGCGCGATGAGGAACGCGCCGCCGGCGCCAATGCCCGCGGCCTCGACCGGCGTGAAGAATCCGGCGTAGAGCCCGCCCATCACCAGCGCGAACAGCAGCAGCATGCCCCAGACGCCCTTCAGGGCGTAGAAGCGCTCGATCAGCCGCCGGCGCGGGCCCGGCGGTCCCAGCGACGGATCGATGCGGGTGGCGGCCACCACGGCGCCGACATAGAACAGCGTGCCCAAGATGCCCGGCAGAATCCCGGCGGCGAACAGCTTGCCGATGTCGGTCTGCGTCATGATCCCGTAGAAGACGAAGGCGACCGAGGGCGGGATCAGGATGCCGAGCGTGCCGCCCGCCGCGATCGAGCCGGCGGCGAGGCTGTCGGCATAGCCGTAGCGCCGCATCGGCGGCATCGCCACTTTGGTCATGGTCGCCGCCGTGGCCAGGCTCGAGCCGCACACCGCGCTGAAGCCGGCGCAGGCGACGATGGTGGCCGAGGCGAGGCCGCCGCGATAATGGCCGAGCCAGGCATTCGACGCGTCGTAGAGGTCCTGCGAGATCCGCGAATAGGCGATGAAATTGCCCATCAGGATGAACAGCGGCAGGACGGAGAAGTCGTAGTTGAACACGGTGTCGGAGGCGAGCTGGCCGACGCTGCGCAAGGCGGGGCTCAGCCCGACGAGATAGGTGAAGCCGAGAAATCCGACCAACGCCATCCCGAACGCGATCGGCACTTCGAGGAACAGCAGCACGAACAGCAGTACGAAGCCGCCGAGGACGATCCAGAGTTCCACGGCCTATATCCCCCCGACTTCGGGCGGCTTGAACGTGCCGCGGAGTTTCATCCCCGACTGCAGGAGGGCCACGATCACCGTGAACCCCGTCAGCACGCTCATTGCGTAGACGTAGGGTGCCAGGCGCACGCCGAGGAACATGAGCCGCTCGTTCTGGTCGCGCAGCGCCTCGGCCTGGATCCACAATTCGCGCGCCCAGGCGACGCACAGGGCCGCGACGAGGAGCGTCACGACGAAGCGCTTTATGCGCTCGGCGCGGCCGCTGAAGAAGCCGTTGAAGAGGCCGATGGAGACGTGCTCGTCGCTGGCGGTGACCAGCGGCAGGGCCACGAACACCATGGTGCCGAGCGCCAGGCGCGTCAGCTCGAAGGCCGCGGGGAGCGGGGCGTTGAAGGTGCGCCCGACCACGTCCACGAACGTGATCGCCATCATCGCGAACACGAGGGCAGCGAGCGCGAGCTCCAGGATTCGGAGGAGCGGCCCCAAGACAGGCAATCCGTTCAACGCACGTCCCCCGCGGCCGTCGCGCCGCCGCCGATCCCGCCGCGCCGGCCGCGGTTGCGGCCGGCGCGGCACGGTCGTTATTGCTTGCCTGCCTCGTCCTTCAGCATTTTCAGCGCCGCGACGCCGTCCACGCCCTTGGCCTTGGCCTTCTCGATCCATTCCTTCTCGATCGGCGCCAACGCCTCCTTCATGTTCGCCAGCATCGCGCCTTCGACCGTATTGACCTCGACCCCGAGCTTCTTAAGCCGGTCGAGGCCGGTATTCTCTTCCTCCTGCCAGCGCGTACCCATGAGCTTGGCCAAGGCCTCGCCCGAGACCTTGTCCATCGCGGCGCGATCCCGATCCGGCAGCGAGTCCCACTTCTTCTTGTTGATGACCATGAAGAAGCTTTGGCTGTAGAGCCCGCCGGGAACGATGGTCGCGTACTTGATGAAGTCCTGGATGTTGAAATTGAGGATCGCTTCGCTGGTGAACATCGTGCCGTCGGCCACGCCCTTCGAAAGGGCGTCGCGCGACTGGGTCGCCGGCAGCGAGATCGGCGTGGCGCCGAATTTCTGGAACAACGCCGTCGTGGTGGCATTGGCAGCACGGATCTTCAAGCCCTGGAAATCCGCCACCGATTTGATCGCGCGCTTGTTGTTGTAGATGTGGCCCGGTGGGTGGACATGGACCGCCAGCGTGTGCACGCCCGGCGGATGCATGCCCGTCTTCTCGAACATCGCCTTGTACACGCGCCAATAGGCCACGGAGTCCTTGTCCGAGCCGTTGCCGATGAACGGCAGCTCGACCATTTCCGCCAGCGGATAGGTGCCGGGCGTGTAGCTGTGCACACCCCAGACGATGTCGGCGATTCCGTCGACGGCGAGCTGCATCTGGCGCGGCGGCGCGCCGAGCGATTGCGCCGTCACATCGATCTTCACGCGCCCTTCGGTCGCCTTGGTCACCGCCTCGAAGTATTTGAGGTGCCCGTCCTTGTGGACGAAATGCGTGGGCGGCAGCCAGTTGTTGAAGCGCAGCGTGGTGGTTTGCGCCACGGCTGGGTTGCCCGTGGCGGCGGCGAAGGCGAGGCATCCCGCCCCGGCGATGAGACGTTTCAGCATGGTTCCTCCCTACTGGCGCGTCGGCGCCATTATTATCGGTCGATACTATTCCGTCCGACCGGAACGGGCAAACACCCGTTCCGCGAAATCATGCGCCGCCCCACACCTCGTTCGCAACCTCGACGACGAGGCCGAGCTTGCGCTTTTCGTCCTCGACGGTCACGGGGTTGCCCATGAAGTTGCTGGCGAAACCGCACTGCGGCGAGAGGCACAGGTGATCGTGCGGCATGTGCCGCTCGGCGTCGCCGATGCGGCGCTTCAAGTCTTCCTTGCTCTCGAGCGCCGGCGATTTGGTCGAGATCAGGCCGAGCACCACTTTCTTGCCCTTGGGCACGTGGCGCAGCGGGCGGAAATCGCCGGCGCGGTCGCTGTCGTATTCCATGAAGTAGGTGTCGATGTTCACGTTACGGAACAGCACTTCGCTCACATACTCGTAGCCGCCGCTGCCCATCCATTTGCCGCGGTTGTTGCCGCGGCACATGTGCATGCCGAGCGTCACGCCCTTGGGCACGCCGGCGGCGATGCGGTTGAGCACGTCGGCATACTTCTCGACGATCTTGGCCGGGTCCTCGCCGCGCTTCTTCAAGGCCTCCTGGCTGCGCGGATCGCACAACAGCGGCCAGGTGACGTCGTCGAGCTGCACGTAGGTGCAGCCGAGGGCATGCAGATCGCGGATCTCGTCGAGCCAGATGCGGACGCAATCGCTCCAGAATTCGGCGAGGTCGGGATAGGCCTTGACGTCGATGACCGGCCGGCCGCCCCAGAAATGCAGCATGGTGGGCGCCGGCAAGGTCGCCTTGGGCGTACGCTTGGTGACCGACTTCAGGAACTTGAACTGGTCGGTGAAGATGCCGCCCTTGCGGACGAGCTTGCCCGTGACCTGGACGAGATGCCCGGGCAGTTTGTCGACGCCGCCCGAATCCTGGAACGGCATCGCCGCTGAGATTGTCTTGCTGGCATCGACGAAGGTGATGGCGGTGCCGCCCAGCGCCAGCAGGAAATCCTGATACCAGGAGCGGCGGCGGAATTCGCCGTCGGTGATCGATTGGAGGCCGGCCTCTTCCTGCAGCTTCACGGCATCGCGGATCGCCTCGTCCTCGACGCCCTTGAGTTCGGCGAACATCGTCGAGCCGCTGACCGTGCGATACTGGTCGCCTTCGAGCGCGGCGCGCGCCTTCAGCAGCTTCTCGGGACGCAGCAGGCTGCCGATATGCTCAGCGCGGAACGGCGGTGTTGCCACGTCGCAATCCTCCCTCGTCGCATTCTTATGGGCCGGACACCGTAGGCGGCCCGGCCTTGATTGGCCGCGACTCTAGGCACGCCCGGAATTGCGCTCAAGCGCATTGGCGGATTTTCTCAGTGAATGAGAATCGCATCTTCCCTTCTCCCGTGGGAGAAGGGGTCGGGGGATGAGGGGGAGTCAAGGCCGTCGCAGGGAAGCCCCCTCGCCCCCTGCCCCCTCTCCCCAAGGAGAGGTGGTTCAGGATTCCGGCAGCGCCGCGGTCATTTCCTTGACCCAGGCCGCATCGGCGCCGGGAAGGGTCGTGAGCTCGCCCGCGCATTCCGCCTGGGTCTGGCTGGTGCAGGCGATGACGTTCGGCGCGTCGCCGTCGGCGGGCTGGCACGCGAATTCGAGCCGGAAGCCGTTGGGATCGTAGAAATAGATTCCGTTGAGGCCGGGCATCTGCGGGATCGGCCCGTTGTAGGGAATCTTGTTCTGCTTGAGCCGCGTCTCGATCTCCTTGAAGCGCGCCGGCGTCACCACGAAGGAGCAATGCTGCATGGCGCCGATGGCGTTGCGGTTGGCCTTGGGCTCCTTGCCTTTCGGGATCTCGAAGAAGGCGATGAGGCTGTCGTTGCCCATGTCGAAGAAATAGTGGCGGATGTCCTCGTAGGGCGGATTGCCGCGATTTCCGGGCCCGGTGCCGAGGCCGTGCGGCACCTTCATCGCGTGGATCAGCGGCATGCCGAGCACGCGGGTGTAGAATTCGGCCGTCGCCTTCATGTCGTCGGTGCAGAGGGCGAGGTGATGCACCCCGCGCGTGAACGATTCGATCCGCGTCGCGCGCCGCGCCTGAACGCCGCCTTCCATCGCTATTCCTCCTCCGTCGCTCGGATCCTCACGCACAAGAATACGCCCCGCCCCGCCCGAGCGGAAGCGGCAGACGGCCGCATTCCAGCCATGCTCAGGCCGCTTGCTCGGCGAGATTGAAATAGAGCTGGTTGAGATCGGCGCGTCCGGCGAGCGCCGCCGTGGCGCTTTCGAGCGCGATGCGGCCCTTGATCATCACATAGGCGCGGGCGGCGGCGGCGAGCGCGATATCGAGCTTCTGCTCGACCAAAAGGATCGTGAGGCCCTGGGCTTGGAGCGCCTCGAGCGCGCGGCGGATCTCGACGACGACGATGGGCGCGAGGCCGAGGAAAGGCTCGTCGAGCAGCAGCAGCCGCGGCGCCGACATCAGCGCGCGGCCGATGGCGAGCATCTGCTGCTCGCCGCCGGAGAGCGTGCCGGCCATCTGCCGGCGCCGCTCCTCGAGCCGCGGGAAGAGGCCGTAGACGTAGTCGTAGCGCTCGGCGAGCGAATGTTTGCGGCCCGAAGCCAAGCGCACCGCGCCGAGGCGGAGATTGTCCTCCACCGTGAACGGCGCGAAGATCTGCCGCCCCTCGGGCACCAGGACGAGGCCGGATGCGACGATGGCGTGGCTCGGCCGGCGCACGATCTCGTCGCCGTCGAACTTGATCGAGCCGCCGCGCTGGCGGACGGTGCCGGTGATAGCGCCCATGAGCGTCGATTTCCCGGCGCCGTTGGGGCCGAGCACCGCCACGGTTTCGCCGGCACCGACCGCAAGATCGAGGCCGTGGAGGACCGGCGCCAGGCCATAGCCCGCCGTCACCTGGCGAAGCTCGAGCATCATGGCCGGCCGCCCGCCACGAGGCGGCCCGCAGCCGTCGGCTCGCCGAGATAGGCGCCGACCACGGCCGGGTCGTCGCGGATCTTCTCGGGCGTGCCGTCGGCGATCTTCTTGCCGAAATTGAGCACCACGACCCGATGCGCGAGCGGCAGCAGGAAGCGCATGTCGTGCTCGATCAGCAGCACGGCGATGCCGCGCTCGGCGATACCGCGGATGATGCCGGACAGGCGCTCGCATTCGCTCGGCGTGAGTCCGGCGGCCGGCTCGTCGAACAGCATCACCTTGGGCTCGCCGGCGAGCGCCCGCGCCACTTCGAGCAGGCGGCCCTGGCCGAACGACAGCGTCGTCACCGGCGTGCGTATCTGGTCGCCGAGCCCGACGAACGAAATCATTTCTTCGGCGCGGCGGCGGTTCTCGGCCTCGTCGCGCCGCGCGGCCCCCACGAGGACGGCGCCGAGGCCGCCGCGGAACTTGGTGTGCGCACCCACCAGCACGTTGTCGGTGATCGAGAGGCTGGCGAAAGGCATGTTGTGCTGGAAGGTGCGCATGATGCCGCGGCGCGCGATCTCGTGCGGCGGCTGGCCCTCGATGCGCTCGCCGGCAAAGCGGATCTCGCCGCTGGTCGGCGCGAATGCGCCGGCGATCATGTTGAAGGTCGTGGTCTTGCCGGCGCCGTTGGGGCCGATGAGACCGAGGATCTCGCCCGGCGAGAGCTCGAAATCGAGCGCATCCACCGCGACGAGGCCGCCGAAACGCTTGGTGAGACCGCGCGCGGCGAGCAGCGGGCCGTTCGGGCCGGCGCTCACGGCGCCTGCTCCACCGGACGCACGCCGCCGAGCCGCCGGCGCACGGCGTCGAGGATGCCCATCAGCCCCTCGCGCTGGAACAGGATGACGCCGAGCATGAGCAACCCGTAGACCAGCGGGTGGTGGTGGCCGACATAGGGCTCGAGCACGAACGGCGCGAGATAGAGGAGGATCGTGCCGAGGATCGCGCCGAGATGGCGTCCGAGCCCGCCGACGATAATCATGAACAGCAGCTGGAAGCTGAAATTCACGTCGAAGGTGGTGGGCGCGATGCCGTTGCCGAGGAAGGCGTAGACCACGCCGGCGGCACCGGCCAGCGTGCTGGTGAGGGTGAATGCCGCGATCTTGATGCGCGCCACGTCGACGCCCATGGCGGCGGCAGAGGTGGAATTGTCGCGCACCGCTCGGCACGCCCGCCCGAACCACGAGCGGTCGAGCCGCCAGAGGATGGCGAAGGTGCAGAGCAGCAGGGCGACGATGACGAGCGCGTAGTCGGCGGCGGTCAGCTTGTGGCCGAATATCGGCGGCAAGGCGTAGCGCTGGATGCCGGCGGCCGCGCCGGTGAGATCGCCGCCCTCCGTGATCATGACGATGAAAAGCTGGCCGAAGGCGAGCGTGGCCAGGGCGAGATAGAAGCCTTCGAGTCGCGTCGCCGGCACGGCAACGACGAAGGCGAGCGCGGCGCAAATCGCGACGGCACCCGCTGCCGCGAGCGGCAGCGGCACGCCGAGCTTGCTCCAGAGGATGACGACGCCGTAGGCGCCGACCCCGTAGAAGGCGAAATGGGAAAAGGCGATCTGCCCGGCGACGCCGAACAGGAAATTGTAGCCGAGCGCCAGCGCGATCCAGAGCAGCAGCAGGCGGTAGACGTCGAGGTGGTAGCTCGTGAGCAGATAGGGGATGACGCTCAGCGCCGCGGCGGCCGCGACCCAGCTCAGCGCCTGCGGCATGCGGCCCAGCATCAGCGCGTCTCCCGCGCACGGAGGAGCCCGGTCGGCCGCAGCATCAGGAAGAGGATGAGTAGCGTCAGCGGCACGGCGGCCGCGAAGCCCGAGGGTATCGGCGCGTAGCGCTGGGTGAGCTGCTCGGCGAAGGCCAGGATGAGCCCGCCCAGCAGCGCGCCTTCGACCCGCCCCACCCCGCCTACAACCAATGCCGAGAAGCCCTGGATGGCGAGCGGCAATCCCATCAGCCAATGGGCGGAGAAAGCGGGCGAGATCAGGAGGCCCGCGAGGCCGGCACAGACCGCACCCGCCGCGAAGGCGAAGGCGGTGACACGCCCGAGATTGATGCCCATCAGCGCCGCGGCGCGGCGATTGATGGCGACGGCCTCGAAGATGCGGCCCCAGACCGTGCGCTCGAAGAAGAACCAGGCGCCCGCGAACACCGCGAGGGTGACGGCGATGATGAAGAAATTCTGCGGCGAGCCGCCGAACGGCCCGATCTCGACGCGGCGGAAACCGAAGGGATAGGGCACGCGGAACTGATCCGGGCCGAAGATGAGGCCCACGAGTTCGCGCAAGATCACGAGGAACGCGAGCAGCGCCAGGATCGGCGCGATCAGCGGCGCCGATTTCTCGACCAAGGGGCGGACGGCGAGCTGCTCGGTCGCCCAGCCGACGCCGAACATCAGCAGCAGCGCCGCCGGAATCGCGAGGATGTAGGGCAGCCCGACCAGGGCGAGGAAGGTGAAGGCGGCGAAGGCGCCCACCGTCGCCCATTCGCCCACCGCGAAATTGATGATCCCGGTCGGGCGGATCATCAGCAGGTAGGCGAGCGCCACCAGGCCGTAGATGCAGCCGCTGGCGCTCGCCGTCACGCAGAGATCGAGAAGGTCGGAAAAATCGAACACCGCCGGACGCCTTCGCTCAAGGACGCGGCATCAGGCGCGGAGCGCCTGCGGCGCTCCGCTCCCGGTGTCCGGCATCCGGTGCCCGCTTTCGGCCGCCGCGATCACTTCGCGGGGGAGAAAACGACCTTGCCGTGATTGTTGTTCTCGATCACGCGCACGACCGCGCCGTTGTTGGCGAAGCCGGCCCGCGTGTTGCCGAAATTGATCGACGAGCCCCGGGCGCCGACCACGCCGACCCAGCCCTTTGTCTCCTGCATCGCCGCGCGGATCTTCTCCTTGTCGAGCGAGCCGGCGCGCTTGATGGCGTCGACGGCGAGGAAGATCGAATCGTAGCCGTAGGCGGGCAGCGAGAACGGCACCTTGCCGAACTCCTTCTTGTAGACCTCGATGAACGCCTTCACCTCCGGCTTGTCGGGATCGTAGGCGTCGATGAAGGTGACGCCCTCCATCAGGTCCTTGGCGATCGCGAGATAGCCCGGGATCGAGAGATTGTAGGAGCCGTGGATCGGCATCTTCATGCCGAGCTCGTGATAGGCCTTGAAGAACAGCACCATCTCGGGGCCCAGGATGCCGGCCTGGAAAATGGCGTCGGGCCGCGCCGCGCGCACTTTTTGCATTTGCGGCACGGCGGTGGTGGCGCCGCGCTGCACCACCTCGTCGGCGACGATCTCGAGCCCGGCCGCCTTCATCGTGTCGCGGAACGATTTGGCGTTGGCCTGCGCCAGCTCCGAATTGTCGGCCATCAGAGCCACCTTCTTGTAGGCGCGGCTCTTGGTGAAGGCGAGGAGCGTCGCCGCCTGCTGCGAGGCGAGCGGGCCCATCTGCCAGAAATAGGGATTGTCGAGGCGCTGGGTGAGGAAATCGGCCGAGTTCGCCGGCGTGATGTGCGGCGTCTTGGTTTCCAGCGTCACCGCCTGCTGCGCCAGGGTCGCCGGCGAGGCGGTGTTGGTGAAGATGAACACCACGCCCGCATCGACGAGCTTCTTTGCCTTGGAGGCCGAGACGTCGGGAATGTTCTGGTCGTCTTCGACCAGCGGCTCGAGCTTCTTGCCGAGCACGCCGCCGCGGTCGTTGATGACCTTGATGCCGAGCAGCACGCCCTCGGCCACCGGCTCGGCGTAGAACTTGGCGCTGCCGGTCTTGTCGGTGATGATGCCGATCTTGATCGTGTCTTGCGCCAGGGCCGGCCCGCCCGCCAGCACGGCAGCGGCGGCGATTGCGAATGCGCCGGCGGACCGGCGCGAGATCATGCGCGTCATTGCTTCCTCCCTCGATATGGCCTTCGCGGCCGTTTTGCTCTTCGTCGCATCAGCCTAGCACGGTCGCCGCGGTGAAATCAGCCCCGTGGCGATAGGCAGGTCTTGCCGCTGCTCGTTCGGCCGAGATCGCTAGCGCCCCGTGCGCGCGAGCGAGAGCACCCAGCCGTGCATGCGCTTCTTGGCATTCTCGATATCGGCCTTGGTGAAGAAATCCTCGGGCTTCACCCTGTCCACGGGATAGACAGGGCGGAGGAAATCGCTCTCGTAGCCGAAGGGCACCGTGGCATCGATGCCCATGCCGCCCTCGAAGCGGGTGTTGGACGCCGTCCACTGCTTCTCGCCCGCCGTCATGCGCTCGGCCGGCATGAAGGTCTGGCCGCGCCCCCCGGGAATCGGGTTGAGAATGTCGGTCTGCGGGTTCACACGCGTGGTGAGGCACCACATGATGTCGTCCATCGAATAGGGATCGACGTCTTCGCTGACCGCAATGGCGAGCCGCATGCCTTGCGAGCACGAGAGGATCGCCGAGAGGAAGTTGCGCTGCCAGCCCTCGTCGATCTGGCTGCGCTTCTTCACCTGGATGACGCAGCCGCCCCAATCGGTCATCGAATAGGGGATGACGCAATTCTGGATGATGCCGGGCTGGAGGCGCTCGCAAAGCTCGAAGATCGCCGCCTCGCGCACCGTGGTGTCGATGTTGTGGTCGTCGAGCGTGTGGACGCCGAGGCAGAAGATGATGGGCTTGGTCTCGGGCTTCCTCATCGTCACGGCGGTGACGTGGAAGGTGGGGGCCTTATAGGCCTTGCCCATGTAGCCCGCCCATTCCGGATGGAAATGGAAGCGGCCTTGGATGCCGGCCGCCTCGCTTTCCGCCGTCTCGAAGCGGCGGTCGCGCGGATCGACATAGCCTTCGAGCACCACTTCGCAATCGGCCAGCGCCATGGCGTCGACCGTGCGCGCCTTGACGAGGCGGATGGGCGCGCCCTGCACGGCGCCGGCCACGCCGATCTCGTCGCAGCCCTTCGGCAGGATCACGTAATCGAAGCCCGCGCCGGCGAGCAACGTGCACGCCGGCGGCACGCCGAAGCACATGGTGATCGGCACTTTCTCGCCGGACTTGTAGTATTCGTTGACCACCTGCCACATGTGCGAGCCGGGCGAGATCTGGAACGTGCCGACATTGCCCCAGCGGAAGTTCATGCGGTTGTAGCCGAGGTCCGAACCGCCGTCGAAGAAGCGGCCGGTGACGCAGCGGATGCCCGAGCCCACCGTCAATTCGGGTTCGTAGGTGGTGTGCCGGATCGGCACCATGTATTCGTTGACGTCCTTGGGATTGAGGATCACGTGCTCCTGGCACGGCGCCTCGCCCTGCGCGATCTCGACCGGCGGCAGGGGCTTGCGGAGCGCCGCGGCCAGGTGGCGCACGCGGTCCGGATCGTTCTTCCAGCCGAACATCTTGTTGATGACGTTGATGTCGCCGAAGAGATTGGTGACGACGCGGTGCTGGGGCTTGCCCTTGACGTTGTTGAAGATGACCGGGCAGGCACCGTCGAGATGCTTCTGGAGGCCGGTGACCTGGAGATCGGGATCGACCTCCTTGTCGGTCTCGATGAGATCGCCCTGGGTCTTGAGCCAGGCCAGGGTCGTGCGGAGATCGCGGACCTCTTTCGTCAACGGCTCGGGCTTGCCCTCGCCCTTCTTGACCATCACGTTCATGGCCTCTCCTCCCAATTCGATCGTTGAGGTGTTGAACTCGGAATGCGTATCGGGCGCCCGGGGCCCGCGCCGGGATTTTTCCGGCGGCGCCCGCCTGCGCCCTGTTCCATTTACATAGAAACCTAAGTAATATTGGCAGCGGCAGTCCGGGCTGTCAACGCCGACGGCCCGGGCCGCGGCATCCGGCCGGCACGCAACATCCGTTCGCGGCCGCAGCAAGAAGACCGGCGAGGCGATGCATGGCGGCGAATCGGAGAGCGCGGAAGAGTGCGACGGAAAGCGGTAGCGGCGCCGATTTTCGGCCGCACGAAAGCGCCGGCTATCTGGTGCGCGACGCCCACCGCGCGTTTCAGCATTTGCTCGAGCAGCGCATCGCGCCCTTCGGCGTCACGCGCGGTCAGTGGTATTTCCTGCGCGTGCTGTGGACGGAAGACGGGCTGTCGCAGCGCGAGCTTTCCAACCGCGTGGGCATGATGGAGCCCACCACCGTGATCGCGCTGCAGAGCATGGAGAAGACCGGCCTCGTGCGGCGCGTGCGCAGCGCCAAGGACAAGCGCAAGGCCCAGGTTTGGCTGACGCCCAAGGCGCGGAAGCTCAAGCACCGGCTGCTGCCGGTGGCGCGGCACATCACGATGCAGGCACGCGACGGCGTCTCGAAGCGCGAATTCCGGCACTTCCGCGACGTGATCGCGCGCATGACGGCGAATCTCGACCGGCTCAAGGAATAACGGAACCGCCGCATGACGACGCCCGACGACCCCCGGATCGAACACCTGCCCGGCGCGCACGAGGCGACGCCGGACGACGGGCCGTCCTTGCTCCGGGGCTGGCTCGCGCGGGCGGAGCGCGACTTTCCCGGCAAGCCCTATGTCGTCGCGGTCGAGGATCGCCGCACCATCACCTATGGCGAACTCGGCCGCCTGGCGCGCGCGATGCGCGCGCACCTCGCGGCGCGCGGCATCGGCGCCGGCGATCGCGTGGCGCTGCTGGCGAACAATTCGCCCGAGCATCTCGCGATCTATGTCGGCGTGCTCGCGGCCGGCGCCACGATCTGCACCGTGCACGTCGAAATGAACCGCAGCTATTTCGACGAGATCCTGCCGGCGCTGGCGCCGCGGCTGGTGATCTGCGAGGAGGGCCTGGGCCTCGAATCGCTCGCGCCCAAGACCCGGGCGCCCTGGCGGCCGCTCGGCCGCTGGACCGAGGGCGGCGGCGAGGGATTCTTCGCCGACCTCGCGGGCGCCGGCGCGCCGGACGGCAACGATGCCGGCGAAGACGGCGGCACCAGCGACGCCGTGATCTTCTTCACCTCGGGCACCAGCGCCAAGCCCAAGGGCGTCGTGCTCACCTACCGCGAATTGCTGCCCAACGCTGCCGCCACCGCCGAAGCCTTCGGCCTCGGTCCCGACGACCGCATCTACGATTATCGTTCGTTCAATTGGGCCTCGGCGCAGATTCTGAGCGCGCTCGCGACCTTGAGCGCCGGCTCGACCTTGCTGCTGGGACGGAAATTCTCGCGCAGCCGCTTCTTCGCCGATATCGCGAGCCACAAGGCGACGATCGCCACCGGGAACCCCACCGTCCTTAACATGCTGCTGCAGGGCGACGACACGGTGACGGGCGCCGACCTTCCGCATCTTCGCTTCATCACCTCGAGCTCGGCGCCGCTGTTGCTGGAGGAATGGAAACGCTTCGAGGCGCGCTTCGGCATTTCGGTGGCCCAAGGCTATGGCAGCAGCGAAACCGGCTGGATCGCCGGCTGCACCGACAAGACGCGGCGCTACGGCTCGGTCGGCAAGCCGCTCGAATATCTTCGCGCCGCCATCGTGGACCGCGACGGCCGCGCGCTCCCCGCGGGCGAGATCGGCCACGTCCAGATCGGCGCCTATCCCGACGGGGCGTTCCGCTATATCGGCGAGGACGGCCAGATGCGCGTCAATGCCGTCGGCCGCGTCTTGACCGGCGATATGGGCTTCCTCGACGCCGAGGGCTATCTTCATCTCACCGGCCGCGAGAAGGACCTCATCATCCGCGGCGGCGTCAACATCTCGCCGCTCGAGATCGACGGCGTGTTGCTGCAATTGCCGGGCATCGCGGAAGCCGCGACCATCGGCATCCCCGACCGCATCTACGGCGAGGAGGTGGCGAGCTATGTCGTGCTCGCGGCAGGTGCGGCACTCACCGAGGCCGAGATCATCGCCTTCGCGGGAACGCGCCTTGCCGCCTTCAAGACGCCGAAGAAGATCTATTTCAGCGCCGGCCTGCCCAAGACCGAGCGCGGCAAGCTCGACCGCAAGGCGCTCGCGGCCGAGTGGCGGCGCGCGCACGCCGCCCCCTAGTTCTGCATCCGCCCCATGCGGGCGCGGTTCCGCGGCCGACCGTGACAAGGGCCGAGACGACACGTCTAATGGCGCGCCGCAACGGCACTCCGGGAGGATCAGATGAAAAAAAGCGATGGGACGGTCAGCGCAAATCTCCGCCGCGTCATCGACGCCAATGCGCGCTTCTGGGCCGGCGAGGCCGAAGTGTTCCGCACCTATTGGACCTGGTCCGGCCGCACGCGCGAGACCGACCGTAAATGGCTCGCCTATCAGTGCTACAAGGAGGTGTGGAGCGTCATCTCCGGCGATCCCGCCGACGGCCTGTTCATGGGCACGCTGCGCCAGCTCGAGCGCATGTTCCCCCACATCGACGACAAATACGACCGCCACGAGGTGCTTGACGTCGCCGAGGGCCTCTGGGCCGAATTCGCGCATTACTGCGCGTTCGCCGACGCCTACGACGCGATGGGCCTGCCGGGCGAGGCGAAAATGAATCCCCGGGTCGTCAAGGGCCAGGGCTGGAAGGCCGACGAGGAGCTCGGCCGCGTGCGCCACGAGCACCGCAAGCAATATGGCGAGATCGGCGAGATCGCGTGCAAGTTCACCGAGGGCGGCTATTGCACGCTGTTCTCGGAGGGCATGAAGCTCGGCGCCAATCCCGCCGGCCACGACGGCCGCGACGGCATCATCGCGGAGGCCTGCGGCAAGGTTTACGACGACGAATTCGGCCACATGCTGAAGGGCGTGGTGGGCATCGACCGCCTCGGCCTCGATCCGGCGCAATGGGCGCTGTTCGAGAAGGTGACGGTGGAGCAACTCAAGATGCGCATCCTCATGCGCAACGACCAATTCGGAAAGCCGGTTTCCGAGAATCGCATCCGCGAGATCTTCGCCGGCGACATCAAGCCGATCGCGTTCGACTACGCGCAGGCGAAACTGGCGGCGTGAACGTGCGACAACACCGTCATCCTGAGCGAGGCGAAGGATCTCGTACGCGCGAGCAACTGTGGATCCGCTTCGCGCGATGCTCACGCTGCCTTTCCGCGTCGGCTAAATCCTTCGCCGCGCTCAGAATGACGTCTTATTGAAAGTGACCGAATTGCAATGACCAAACTTCCCCTGACCGTCGCCTGCTGGGACTACGACCGCACCCGCGCGCTCATGGATGGGCGCATCGCGATCGAAGGTTGCGACGTGCGCTATCTGCCGCTGCCGGTCGAGGAGACCTTCTTCCGCGCCTTCAAATACGCCGAGTTCGACGTGTGCGAGCTGTCGTTCAGCACCTACACCCGCTCGCTGGCGCGCGAGCGCGACGAGGGCATCCCCCTCCCCTATCGCGCCATGCCGGTGTTCGTCAGCCGCATGTTCCGCCATTCGGGCATCTATATCCGCACCGACCGCGGCATCCGCTCGCCCGCCGACCTCAAGGGCAAGACGATGGGCGTGCCCGAATACCAGATGACGGCCGCGGTCTGGATCCGCGGCATCCTCGAGCACGAATACGGCGTGCCGACCGCGAGCATGTCGTGGCGCAACGGCGGGCTCGAGGAACCGGGGCGGCACGAGAAGGTGCCGTTCACGCTGCCGCCGGGCGTGAAGCTCGAAGGCATCGGCGACGCGCGCACGCTCAACGCCATGATCGAGGCCGGGGAGATCGACGCGCTGGTCTCGGCCCGCGCACCCTCCTGCCTCGGCCGGTCGCCGCACGTTGCGCGCCTCTTCCCCGATTTCCGTACCGTCGAGAAGGCGTACTTCAAGAAGACCGGCATCTTCCCGATGATGCACGTGGTGGGCGTCCGGAAGTCGCTGCTCGACGCGCATCCCTGGCTCGGCACCAGCGTCTACAAGGCCTTCGTGCAGGCGAAAGACCTCGCCTATCCCGAGCTCACGCAGATGGCGGCGCTCAAGATCGCGCTGCCCTGGCTCGGCCAGGAGGTGCAGGAGACGATCGCGTTGATGGGCCCGGATTTCTGGGCCTATGGCGCCAAGGAAAACCAGGCGGCGCTCGACGCCTTCTTGCAGTATCATCACGAGCAGGGACTTTCCGGCAAGGCCCGGTTCGCGGCCAAGGATATCTTCATCCCGAGCACGCTCGAAATCTCGCGCCTCTAAGATCGGCGCGAGGGATCAAGGAGAGACGGCATGGACGGCAGCCCCCGCATCGTCGACGAGCTTCGCAACCTGCCCACCCTCGAGGCGCTCCAGGCCGCCATCGGCGCGCGCAACATGACGCCGGGCTGGATCAAGCGACCGAAGCCGATCCTCTGGCACGAGATGCATTCGGAATTCGTGCCGGCGCAGTGGCGCTACGTGGAAGCCAAGGCGGCGATGCAGGCCGCCGGGCGCCTGATCGGCACCGATCTCGCCGAACGGCGCAATTTCGTGATGCGCAACCCCATTCCCGGCAACGACATCGCGACGCTCCGCACGCTCATCTGCGCCTACCAATCGATCATGCCCGGCGAGAAGGCGCGCTCGCACCGCCACGCGCCGCACGCGCTCCGCGTCATCCTCGAATCGCACGGCTCTTATTCCACCGTCCAGGGCGAGAAGACGCCGATGGAATCGGGCGACATCGTGCTGACGCCGGGCTGGCACTGGCACGGCCACGGCCACGACGGCGACGAGCAGGCCTTCTGGTTCGACGGCCTCGACGTGCCGCTGACCCATCTCTTGGAGCCGATGTTCTTCGAGGAGCATCCGGACGGCTGGGAGGCGGTCGATACCGTCACCGACGTCTCGCCGATGCGCTTCCCCTGGGCCGACACGCTCGCCAAGCTCGGCCGCGCGCCGGCGGAGAAGACCGGCCATTTCGGCACGACCATCGAACTGCCGGCGCCGAGCATGCCGACCATCACTCTCAAGGTTCACCAATGGAACGCGGGCTGGCTCAACCGGCCCTATCGCCACGCGTCGAACACGATCTACGTGGTGATGCAGGGCAGCGGCACGTCCCGGATCGCCGACAAATCCTTCGATTGGAGCTTCGGCGACACCATCGCCGCCCCGGCCTGGTGCCGGATCGAGCACAAGGCCAGCGGCGACACGGTGATGTTCGCCATGAGCGACGAGAATCTGATGCGCTGGACGAAGTATTACCGGATCGAGGCGGTGGGCTAGGCGGAATCGGGACGATCGGCCGCCGGGTTCGGCGCGCGGGGAGCAGCCGTTAACGGCGATTTGCCGGCCCCGCCCTTTCGCCGCCACACTCGGCCTGCTAGATCAGGTGGGTTCGACCGGGTTCCATATGACGCTGCCGCTCTACACCCTTTGGGTGCTGCCGCTCTTCCTGGCGCTGATCGCGCTCGAAGTGCTGTGGTTCCGGCGCGCCCGCCGCGCCTATCCCTGGACGGAATCTCTCTCCTCGCTCGGCGTCTGGGCCGGCCGGATCGCGACCGGCCTCGCCGGCGCGGGCGCGATCGCGCTCGCCTACGACGCCGTCTGGCAAGTGACGCCGCTCCGCATCCCGCTCGACAATGTCTGGAGCTGGGCGCTGCTCTTCGTGGGCGTGGAATTCTTCTATTACTGGTTCCACCGCTGCTCACACGAGATCCGCTGGATGTGGGCGACCCACGCCGTGCACCACACCGCCGAGCAGATTCACCTAATCGCCGCCTATCGCCTCGGCTGGACGACGACCCTGTCGGGCGGCTGGCTGTTCTACGTGCCGCTGGTGCTGGTGGGCTTCCACCCGGGCGCGGTGGCGTTGATGCTCGGCGTCAACCTCACCTATCAATTCTGGCTGCACACCGAGGCGATCCGGCGCCTGCCGCGCTGGTTCGAGTATGCGTTCAACACGCCTTCGCACCACCGCGTGCACCACGCGGTCAACCCCGCCTATCTCGACACCAACTACGGGGGCGTCGTGATTCTGTTCGACCGCTGGTTCGGCACCTTCGCCGCCGAGCGCGATGCGGAGCCGTGCAATTATGGCCTCGTCGATCCGATCCGGAGCCGCAATCCGTTCGTGATCGCGCTCCGCGAATGGGCGCGCCTCGCGCGCGATCTCTGGTCGGCGCCGGGCTGGCGCGCTCGCCTCGGATTCGCCTTCGGCCGCCCCGGCTGGCGCCCGGACGGCGCCGGCCACACCACCGCCGCGATCCGCCAGGCCGCCGGCCTCGCGGCCTGAGCGGCCCCTCACCCCCTAGCGCGGACCCGGCGCGCCGTTCTAAGACTCGGTGCCGACAACGACGTTTCGGGGACGCCATGCCGTTCGCCATCCTTCTACGCACCGCCGCCTTGGCGGCGGCCCTCGCCGCCCTCGCAGGCTGCGAGACCGCGCGCAGCGTCAATCCGTTCGCGAGCTCCTCGCCGCTGCGCACCCATTGCCGCGCGGCGCTCGACTATCTCGTTTCGCGCGAGGCCGAGAAGACCAAGATCTCGGTCGAAGACGTAGCCGAGCGCCCGCGTGACACGTTGACGGCGGTCACCATCGTCTACGTGCAGGGCGAATCGCGGCGTCTTTTCACGTGCCTTTACCAGCCCGATCAGCCGAACCAGCTCGCCGGCGGCTCCTATCGCGGCCAGGGCCTGACCCCGGCGCAGCTCCAGGACGTGAACGCCAACGCCCGGCGGCGTTGATAAGGTGAGGGTACTCGTATCGCCATTCAGGCAGTCGCTTCGCCGGATCACGCCGTCGTCAGCCACTTGGGCTGCAGGGTCCGCCAAGACGATCGATCTCGCCATCCATCCGATCCAGAAGTAGGCGCAAACGAAGGCGGCCGGTCCCCCCAACGGAACCGGCCGCCCGTATTCCGGCGTCCCACCGGCTGGTCTCTCACGGCCGAAGCGGCGTTTCTCGCCTCGACACGCATATTGGTACACGACCCCTTCCTGCAGCGCAGTGAAGCGGGTCACTCTGCATTCATTTCGGGTTCAGTTCCCGGAATGTGGGACAATTACGTTTTATTTCAACGCGTTGCCTTCAAGGCGCAGCGCGATTCATGGCGATTCGGCGAACTACTCTTGCGCCGTCATCCTGAGTGCCGCCCCCTCGGACGGCGCGAAGTATCTTGCCGCCGCCGCCGACGGTCTTTGCGCGGGAACAAGATCCTTCTGGTGGGCCTTCGGCCCGCCGCTCAGGAAGACGGTTCTGACGGGTCACTCTCGCCCCTCAGTACCGCTTGTAGTGCAGGAACTTGCCGGTCATGACGATCTTCACCCGGTCGCCCTTGGGGTCGGGCTGCTTGTCGATGGTCATGTCGAAATCGATGGCGCTCATGATGCCGTCGGCGGGGCGGCCGTTTTCCCCGAACTCCTCCTCGATGAGCGCCTTCCAAGTCGTGCCGTAGACCTGCACCAGTTCGTAGAAGCGGTAGATCAGCGGATCGGTGGGCGGCACTTGCGGCAGCGAACCGCGATCGGGCGTCTCGGTCAGCATCGCGGCCTCGTTCTTGTCGAGGCCGAAGAGCTTCGCGGCCTTGGCGGCCTGGGCCGGATCGAGCCGCATCTGGCCGAGCAGCGCCGCCGTGATCAGGATCGGCGAATTGCCGCCGATCTTCGCCGCGATCTCCTTCCACGCCAGGCCCTTCTCCCGCTTGGCGTCGAGAATCTTCTCCGTCAATTGCGCGCGATTCATGGGGCTTCCTCCGGCATTTCCGTTTCTCGTTACGGCGTGGGGCGTGGGGAGCGGGCGATCAGGCTTGTCGTCGCCCCGAAATTTGGTCGCTGCCCCCGGCGCGCAAGGCAGCGATGGGAATCGGCTGGTTCGCGGCCAGGACGGGCTCTGCCAGTCCCGGCGAAACCAGCGGCGGATGCTTGGCGTCGTAGCCGCGCGCCGCGATCTCCTGGTCGAAAGCCTTGGAGCGATCGACGAGGAATTCGATGATGTGGTTGCGTATGCGGTAGTAGTGCGGGTGTTTGTGTATGTCGTGCCGCGTGCGTTCGCGCGGCAGCGTGTTGACGACCATCTCCGCGATCTTGGCGCGCGGACCGTTGGTCATCAGCACGATGCGGTCGGCGAGTAGGATCGCTTCGTCGACGTCGTGCGTGATCATGAACACGGTCTGGTTCGTCGCCTGGCAGATGCGGAGCACTTCATCCTGCAAGGTGCCGCGCGTCAGCGCGTCGAGGGCGCTGAACGGCTCGTCCATCAGCATCATCTTGGGCTGAATCGAAAGTGCCCGGGCGATGCCGACGCGCTGCTTCATGCCGCCTGAAAGTTGCGCGGGCTTTTTCTTCTCGCTGCCGGTGAGGCCGACGAGATCGATATGGCGCTGCGCGTGTTCGCGCAGCTTGGCGCGCGGCCAGGCCGGCCAGCGCGAGCGCACGGCGAAGCCGATATTGCCGGCCACGCTCATCCACGGCAGCAGGGCGTGGCTCTGGAAGATGACGGCGCGGTCGAGGCTCGGCCCGTCGATCTCGCGTTCGTCCACGAGCACGACGCCGGACGAAGGCGCATCGAGGCCCGCCAGGATGTTCAAGATCGTGGTCTTGCCGCAGCCCGAATGGCCGATCAGCACCACGAACTCGCCGCGCTCGATCGTGAACCACACGTCCTCGAACACGGCGTTGACAGTGTCGCCGCCGAAGGTCTTGGCGATCGCCTCGGCGCGGATCAGCGGTCGCTGGTCGCGGTCCGGCATCCCCCTACTCCGGATAGGTGACGAGGCGCGTCATTCGCGCCAGGATCTGGTCGAGCAGCATGCCGACCAGGCCGATGAGCAGGATCGCCGTGATGATGTTGGCGATCGAGAGGTTGTTCCACTCGTTCCAGACGAAGTAGCCGATGCCGGTGCCGCCCACGAGCATCTCGGCCGCGACGATCACGAGCCACGCGATGCCGATGGAGATGCGCATGCCGGTCATGATCGTCGGCGCTGCAGCCGGCAGGATCACGGTAAAGGCTTTGCTGAACGGGCCCACCTCGAGCGTGCGCGCCACGTTGAGCCATTCCTTGCGCACCGCCGCGACACCGAAGGCGGTGTTGATCAGCATCGGCCAGATCGAGCAGATGAAGATCACGAACACCGACGAGGTGGCGCTGTCCTTGATCGTGTAGAGCGCCAGCGGCATCCAGGCGAGCGGTGAGATCGGCTTCAGAATTTGGATGAAGGGATCGAGCGCCCGGTACACCAGCGGCGACATGCCGATGAGGAAACCGAGCGGGATCGCCACCAATGCGGCGAGCAGATATCCGCCGAGCACGCGCGCCAGCGAATAGGCGAGCTGGATGCCCACGCCCTTGTCGTTGGTGCCGCGCACGAAGAATGGATCGGACAGGTGTTCCCAGAATTTCCGGGCCACGTCGAGCGGCGTCGGCATCGCCGATTTGCCGCCGGCCGCCGCCTGTTTGCCGATGAGCTTGGCGTATTCCGGATCGACGGCCGCGCCCTCGCCGGCACTGCCGCCCGCCGCGAGTTGCCAGAGGCCGACGAAGATCGCGAAGAAGAGCAGCGAGAGGACGCCGGCCCTGAACCCGCGCGACGTGCCCATCCCTCAGGTCCTCTTGATGGCGAAGCTCTTGATGTAGTCGTCGGGCTTGGCCGGATCGAAATCCTTGCCCATCACTTTGAACGCCTTCGACGTGCCGGCGGGCGGCGTCATGCCCACTTCCTTCATGAGCTTCGAGGCGTCGGTGGCGAGGAACACGTCTTCCGCCACCTTCTTGTAGTCGATGTCGCCCTTCACCTGGCCCCAGCGCTTCATTTGCGTGAGGATCCACACGGCGAAGCTGTGCCAGGGGAATGGATCGAAATCGATCCGGTTCGGCACCTTCTGCACCTTGCCGAGGCCGTCGGCGAAGGTGCCGGTCAGCACCTGTTCCACCACGGTCACCGGCTGGTTGAGATAGTTCGTGGGCGCGATCGCCTCGGCGATCTGCTTGCGGTTCTCCGCCTTGGTGGCGAAGGCGGTGGCGTCGATGATCGCCTTCAAGAGCGCCGCGAAGGTGTTCGGCATCTCGGCAGCGAAGGCCTTGCTGGCCGTGAAGGCGCAGCAGGGATGGCCCTCCCAGATGTCCTTCGAGAGGATGTGGATGAAGCCCACGCCGTCGAACACGGCGCGCTGGTTCATGGGATCGGGCCCGAGGAACCCGTCGAGATTCTCGGCGCGGAGATTGGCCACCATCTCGGGCGGCGGCACGGCGCGGATCTGGATGTCCTTGTCGGGATCGAGCCCGGCCTCGGCCACGTAGTAGCGCAGCAGGTAGTTGTGCATCGAGTAGTCGAAGGGCACGGCGAATTTGAAGCCCTTCCACTGCTTGGGGTCGCGCTTGTCCTTGTGCTTCATCGCCAGGGTGATGGCCTGGCCGTTGATGTTCTCGACCGCGGCCATAGTCCACGGAATCGCGTTCGAGCCGACGCCCATCGAGATCGCGAGCGGCATCGGCGAGAGCATGTGCGCGGCGTCGTATTCCTTGTTCAGCGATTTGTCGCGGATCACGGCCCAGCCGGCCGTCTTCACCACCTCCACGTTCAGGCCGTGCTTTTTGTAGAAGCCCATCGGGTGCGCCATGATGATCGGCGTGGCGCAAGTGATGGGGATGAACCCGACCTTCAAATCGGTCTTCTCGATCTTGCCCTTGGTCTCGGCGAAGGCGTCGCGCGCCTTGGCGAGCGGGAAGAACTGCTCGATGGCCGCCAGGGCCGTGCCCGCCCCGACCGCATGCAGGAATCGCCGCCGCGTGCTCTCGCGCGGGAACAGCACCCGCACCACGGCGCCCTCGACCGCGCGGCCGTAGCGCGATTCTTCGCCGGCCGCCACGGTTTGAAGCTGCAATTCGCGCTGCTGGCGCAGGGCCTCGATTTCGGCGTCGTGCTCGGCCTGCGACGCGTGGCGGCCGCAGCCGCAGCCTTCGCGATTCAGCGAAACTCTTGGGTCGAACGGATCGTCGAAGCTGGACATGCGGCGCCTCGCTGACACGCGAGCGCTCCCCGGCGCCCGCGAACAGAATGAGGAGCAAGAGGCGTGCCAGCCGATGCGGTGACCCACTAGGGCTTGCTGGGGTGCCAAGCTATGGGCAAAAAACTTGATCCCCGGCGTCGCTTTGCCCAGTTTCGCGGCAAAGGGCACAGTGCGGCGGCCATTTTCGCTGCATCGCGCAATGCGCGGCGCCCCGCCCTCCCCGCCCATTCACAGCGAAGAGCGGCCACCGGGCCGGCGAGGTGCCGAGCTAGATCTTCTTCGCGCGCTGCTCCCAATACGGCGCTTTCAGCACGTTCTTCTGGATCTTGCCGATCGGCGTCTTGGGGAAATCGGTCACGAATTTGACGAGCCGCGGGCGCTTGAAGCGGGCGAGGTGCTGCTCGCAATGGGCAGTCACTTCGGCCTCGGTCAAAGCGGCGCCGGCCTTGAGCGCGATGTAGGCCGCGGGCAGTTCGCCGAATTGCGCGTCGGGGATGCCGAACACGGCGCATTCGGCCACCGCCGGTAGCGCGTAGAGCACGCGCTCGATCTCCGAGGGATAGACGTTCTCGCCGCCCGAGATCAGCATCTCCTTGGAGCGGTCAACAAGGGTGATGAACCCATCAGCGTCGATGGTGGCGAGATCGCCCGACCAGCCCCAGCCGTCGCCCAACTTCCAGAAGCCCTTGGTCTGCTCCGGCTCGTTGTAATATTCCTTCATGAGATTGGCGCCGCGCGAGACGACCTCGCCGATCTCGCCCACCGTCACCGGCGTGCCGTCGGGCCGGACCACGCGCGTGTCGACATTGTAGGCCTCGCGCCCGACCGAGCCGAGCTTGGCCGGCAGGTTCCACCACCGGTTCACGGCGATGACGCCCATCTCGGACTGGCCATAGATCTGCGTGAGCCGGAGATGCGGCAGCTTCTCCATCAGCGCCTTCTGGGTCCAATCCGGCATCGGGGCGCCGGCGAAGCTGCACTTGATCCAGGTGAGAAAGGCGCGCGGGTCGAATTTCGGATCCTCGACTACCTGGATCGCCTGGGTGGGCACCATGAAATTCGCCGTCATGCCCGTCCTCCGCGCCATGTCGCGGAAGCCGTCGGCGCTCCACGGCGCGAGCATCGTGACGGTGGCACCGGCCAGCACCGCCGGCTGGAACATGATGTTGAGCGCGGCCACGTGGAACATCGGCGTCACCACGCCGACCACGTCGCGCTCGTCCAGTGCCTCCTCCACCATCACCGTGTGCGCGGTGGCAACGCGCGCGCGGTGGGTGGCCAGCACGCCCTTGGGCCGGCCGGTGGTGCCGCCGGTGTAGGTCATGGAGAAGGCGTCGTCTTCGCTCATCGCCACGGACGGCTCGTCGGCGAAATGCCCGGCGATGAAATCGGCCAGCACCGGCGCCCCGAGCTTGGACGAGCCGAGCGCGACCAGCGTCTTGATGCGCGGCAGGCGCGCCTGCACCGCCGCCACCTTTTCGGCGAAGACGTCTTCGAAGATCAGGAGCTCGACATCGGCCTTTTCAAGCACGAAGGCGAGTTCGTCGGGCGCGTAGAGGACCGAGACGTTGACGACGACGCAGCCGCTCTTGGCCACGCCGAAGAAGACGATGCCGTATTCCGGCCGATTGCGCGAAATTATGCCGACCTTGGCCTGATTGGCGAGACCGGCGGCGGCGAGCGCGTGCGCGAGACGGTTGGCGGAGTCGTTCAGCGCGCGATAGCTGAGCGCCGTGTCGTTCCAGAGAATCGCCGCCTTGTTCGGGAAACGGTGGGCGGCGCGGCGCAGCATGTCGCCGGTCAGCATGTCTCCTCCCTCTATTGAACGCTCGTTCAAACTTCTTGTTGCCAGTCTCGCCGCGCCCCTTTTAATGTGGCGGCGATCGAGAGGAAACGCCGGAAGGCGAATGGCGCGTTGCCATTCGCGCCGGTGGCGGGGGAGGACGCGACGTGCATACAGCCTATGATCTCGTGAAACTCGCGAGCCGGCGCGCGCCCGGCCGGCTGGCGCTGGTCGATGATCTGACGCCGAGGAAGCTCACCTACGCCGAGCTGATGGCCGAGATCGACGCGATTGCGGCCGGGCTCGCCGCGCGCGGCGTCAAAGCCGGAACGCGTGTCGCCACGGTGCTCAACAATTGCTTCGAGCACGCGCTAGTGCTGCTGGCGCTGCAGCGCCTCGGCGCCGTGCCTGCGCTCCTCAATTTCCGCCTGCCGCCCGCCGACATCGCGAAGCTGGCGCAGCTCGGCGAGCTCGCGGGCGCGATCATCCATCCGGTTCCGGAATTGGCGGCGGCGCTCGGCGCCGTGCTGCCGAAGGGGGCGCCGCTCCTGGCGGCTGGCGGCACCATTGCGGGCGCGGAGCCCTTCGCCGCCTGCCGCGGAAACGCGGCGACCCTGCCGCCCGTGCCCAAGCCCGGCCCCGAGCATCCCGCCTTCATCTTCTACACCTCGGGCACCACCGGCTTGCCCAAGGGTGCCGTGATCCCCCACCGCGCCACCGAGCACCGCGTGCTGTGGATCGCGACCCAGGGCGGCCTGCGCCATGGCGGGCACAACCGCACCCTCGCCTTCATGCCGCTCAGCCACTGCATCGGTTTCTACGGCGTGTTCCTGCTGACGCTGGCCTTCGACGGCACCGTCTATCTCCAATCGCAGTTCAACCCGCCCGATGCCGTCAAGCGCATCGCCGAGAACCGCATCACCTATCTCTTCGCCGTGCCGACCCTGCTGCACGCCACCAGCCAAGCTCCGAACTACACGGCGGAGGCGATGAAATCGCTCGAGCACGTGCTGTTCGGCGGCGGCACCATGCCGCCCGAACTGTTCGACCACATGACGGCGAAGTGGCCGGCGACGCTGCGCCACATCTACGGCACGACGGAAACCATGTGCTCGGGCTACAATCCCACGCCCACGCGCGACTCATTGCAGACACTCGGACCCGGCTACTACACGGTGACGCGCGTGGTGAAGCTGGGCGGCGCGCCCGGCGACGAAGTGGCCGAGGGCGAAGAGGGCGAGCTGATCGCCGATGCGACGGTGGACACGGTTTTCACAGGCTATCTCAACCGCCCCGACGCCACGGCCGAGAAGATGCGCGAAGGCTGGTACTACACCGGCGACGTGGTGCGGAGCGAGCCCAATGCCCAATGGACGATCATGGGCCGGGTCGACGACATGATCCGCTCGGGCGGCGAGAACATCCATCCCGAGGAAGTGGAAGACGCGCTCAAGTCCCACCCGGGCCTCGCCGAATCCTCGGCCATCGCGCTTGCCGATCCGCGCTGGGGCCAGATCGTGGTGGCTTGCGTGGTGAAGAAGGACGCGGCGCTGACCGCGGCCTCGCTCGACGCGCATTGCCAGGCGACGACGCTCGCGAAGTTCAAGCGCCCGCGCGCCTATTTCTTCGTCGACACGCTGCCGCGCAACGCCGCCGCGAAAGTGCTGCGCCGCATCCTCCGCGACCAGGCGATCAAGGCGCGCGACGCCGGCGACGCGAAGTTCGTGCCGGTGGGTGCGGCGAAGGCGGCGTAGTTCGAGTTTTCAGATCGAGCGGAGAGCTCGAAGCCCCCTCTCCCTGGGGGAGAGGGGGTTGGGGGCGAGGGGCCGCAAACGTGGTGCGGACGGTTGGGCACCACGGCGAGCAACCGGTGAACTCGATAGCGAAGACCGTGTGTGCGGATTCAATGAGCGCATACATTGCGTCTTGTCCGCCGTCACCACGTTTGCTGCCCCTCACCCCTGGCCCCTCTGCCCCAGGGAGAGGGGGACGTGCGTGCGCGGATGCAAACGATGCGACGGGATTACGCCGCCCCCGCCATCATCTTCTTCATCGCCTCATCGGCGCGGCGTTTCATCTCCGCTTCGGAGAGATCTTCCTTGTGCGTCGAGACGTGCCAGGTGTGGCCAAAGGGATCCTCGAGCGTGCCGAGACGGTCGCCGTAGAACTGGTCCTCGACCGGCCGCTTTAGCGCGGCGCCGGCAGCGACCGCGCGCTTGGCGACCGCATCCGCATCGGGGACGTAGAGATGGATCGAAACCGGCGATCCACCGAAGGCTTTCGGGCTCTTGCAGTTCATGTCGGGGAACTCGTCGGCGAGCATGATGCGCGCGCCGCCGATCTCGATCTCGGCATGCCCGACTTTTCCGCCCGGCGCCGGCATGCGCATGATCTCGCGGGCGCCGAAGGCCTGCTTGTAGAAATCGATGGCGCGCGCCGCGTCGCCGAGAATGAGGTAGGGCGTGACGGCGCTATAGCCGTCGGGAATCGCTTTCACGGTCCTCGGCATGTATCGCTCCATGGGTGCTGCCAGGGTTTCCGGGTGCGGCATCGCCGCAACCGGGTTGCGCTCGACTAGAACATAACATGAACACTGTCAAGCGCGGCGCGCATGCGGGAGGTTCGTGCCGCGCTGAAATTCCACACTTCCGCCCGGCGCCTGCAATGTTTAGTCACGCACCATGACAAACGAGAGCAGACGATGAGCGGTTCCTTGAGCGGGTTGTTCGTGGTGTCGCTCGATCAGGCAGTGGCCGCACCCTATTGCGCATCGCGCCTCGCCGATGCCGGCGCCCGCGTCGTCAAGGTCGAGCGCCCGGGCGGCGATTTCGCGCGCCACTACGACTCGGCGGCCAACGGCCTCTCCGCCTATTTCGTGTGGCTCAACCGTGGCAAGGAAAGCATCGTCCTGGATTTGAAGCGGCCGGACGATGCGGCGCTGCTCCACCGCATGATCGCCAAGGCCGACGTGTTCATCCAAAACCTGATCCCCGGCGCCGCGGCGCGCGCAAGCTTCGGCGACGCGGAACTGCGCGCCCGGAATCCGCGGCTCGTCACGTGCGATATCTCGGGCTACGGCGAGGAAGGCCCCTACGCCGAGATGAAGGCCTACGATCTTCTGATCCAGGCCGAGACGGGATTGGCCTCGGTGACGGGCCGCCCGGAAGGGCCGGGCCGCGTCGGCGTCTCGGTCGTCGATATCGCCGCGGGCATGTACGCCTATATGGGAATCCTCGAAGCGCTGCTGGAGCGCGGCATCACCGGGCGCGGGCGCGGCGTCAAGGTGTCGATGTTCGACGCGATGGCGGATTGGATGACGGTGCCGCTGCTGTTCCAGGACTACACCGGCGCCGCGCCGCCGCGGCTCGGCATGTATCACCCGACCGTGCATCCCTACGGGCTCTACGATTGCGCCGACGGACAGGTCGTGCTCTCGGTCCAGAACGAGCGCGAATGGCGGCGCTTCTGCGAGAGCGTGCTCGAGGCGCCGGCGTTGATGAACGATCCGCGCTTCGTTTCGGTCGAAAGCCGGGTCGCCAACCGCGCCGCGATGGACGACGCCATCCACGCCGTTTTCCGCCGTTTCCCGCGCGCCGAGATCATCGCGCGCCTGCGCCGCAATGAGATCGCGTTCGGGGCACTCAACACGGTCGCGGACCTCTCGAAGCATCCGCAACTCCGCCGCGTGCCGCAGCCGACCGAGCGCGGCATGCTCTCGCTCGTAGCGCCGCCGATCCGGGGCGGCGAGATGCCGGCAATGTTCAAGCCGGTGCCGAAACTCGACGAGCACGGGGCGGCGCTGCGGAGGGAATTCGCCGCCTGATCCGGCGCCCGGCAACGCGCCGACGATCAAATATGCGCCGAGCCGCCGTCGATGCACACGGTCTGGCCGGTGATGAACGACGCGGCGTCGGAGAGGAGGAACATAACGGCGCCGACCACGTCGCCCGGCTGCTCGCGGCGCGGAATCGCCTGGCCGCGCATCACCATTTCCCAGATCGCGGGATCGGTGCCTTCCGAGCCCTCGGTTTCGGTCAGGCCCGGCATCACGCAGTTGACGGTTATGTTCTCCTTGCCGAGCTCGCGCGCGATCGAGCGCGTCATGCCGAGGATCGCGGCCTTGGAAGTGACGTAGTGGACGAAACCCGGGCGCCCGAGCGGCACGGTGCTCGACGAGACGTTGACGATGCGGCCCCAGCGCCGCTCCAGCATGTGCGGCAGCACGGCGCGGGCGCAGAGATACGAGCCGGTGACGTTGACGTCGATGAGCCGGCGCCATTCGTCGATCGGGATCGCGTCGAAGCGCCGGCGCGGAATGCCGGCATAGAGCGCTGCGTTGTTGATCAGGATATCGACCGGGCCCAGTGCCGCCCGCGCCGCCTCGGCCATGCGCGCGACCGCCGCCGCATCCGACACATCGGCCGGCACGGCGGCGGCCTTGGCGCCCAGCGCCTGCAATTCCGCGACGACGGGCGCGCAATTCTCCGCCGATACGTCGTTGACGGCGACGGCGGCGCCCGCTTCGGCCAGCGCCTGGGCGTAGAGGCGCCCGAGCCCGCGGCCGGCACCCGTGACCAGCGCCACGCGGCCTTTCAAATCGACCTTGAGATTGGCAGGCATTTCTCCCCTTTCCTTCTGACGGCTTTCTTTGTTCTCTATGACGGGCGCCGCGCAACGGCTCAAGAGCAGCCGGAAGCGGCGCGGCGCAGGGCGGAGGCAACGTCGATGAAGGGCTTCACCTTCCAGACCACGCGGCAGATCGTCTCCGAGCCCGGCTCGGCGGCCGGGATCGGCGCGATCCTCAAAGGCCTCGGCGTCGCGCGCGTCTTGATCGTGACCGATCCGGGCATCGTCAAGGCGAAGCTGCTCGATACCGCGCTCGCCAGCCTCCGCGCGGCCGGCATCGCCGACGCGATCTTCGCCGACGTCGTGGCCGATCCGCCCGAGGCGCTCGTGCTCGCGGCGGTGGCGCATGGCCGCGCGCATGGCGCCGACGGCGTGCTCGGCTTCGGCGGCGGCTCGTCGATGGACACGGCCAAGCTCGTCGCCTTCCTGCTGAAGTCCGGGCAAACGCTCGGCGAGATCTACGGCATCGGCTTCTGCAAGGGCTGGCGCCTGCCGCTGGTGCTGGTGCCGACCACGGCCGGCACCGGCAGCGAAGTGACGCCGATCGCCATCGTCACCACCGGTGCCTCAGAGAAGAAGGGCGTGGTCTCGCCCCAGCTCTTGCCCGATTGCGCCGTGCTCGACGCCGATCTCACCCTCGGCCTGCCGCGCCATGTGACGGCCGCGACCGGCATCGACGCCATGGTGCACGCGATCGAAGCTTATACGTCCAAACACAAGAAGAACCCGATGTCGGACACGCTCGCCCGCGAAGCATTGCGGCTTTTGGCCGGCAATATCCGCCAGGCCTGCTTCGAGGGCGAGAACCGCGAGGCGCGCGCGGCGATGCTGCTCGGCGCGATGCTGGCCGGCATGGCCTTCACCAATGCGCCGGTGGCGGCGGTGCATGCGCTCGCCTATCCCATCGGCGGGCACTTTCACGTGCCGCACGGGCTTTCGAACTCGCTGGTGATGACGCACGTGATGCGCTTCAACGCGCCGGCGGCCGCCGGCCTCTATGCCGAGTTGGCGCCGATCGTGTTCCCGAAGGCCGCAAGCGGCACCGATGCCGCCAAGGCGGGCGCCATGATCGAAGGTATCGCGGCGCTGATCGCCGAGATCGGCTTGGAGACCAAGCTCGGCCAAGTGGGCATCAGCCACAATCACGTGCCGATGCTGGCCGAGGACGCGATGAAGCAGACGCGCCTCCTCGTCAACAATCCGCGCGACGTGGCCTATGCCGATGCGGTGAAGATCTACGAAGCAGCGCTCTAGGCGCCCGCGCCTACGCCAGCGACAACCGCGCGCGGATGGCGTTCACGACGTGGTCGGAGGGGCGCACCGTCGCCACCAGCACCATGTCGCAGACCGGGCCGCCGCTCGAGAGCGGCAGCAAGAGCCGCGTGAACGCGAAATTCTGCCCATCGAGCTCGGCCTCGACCCGCTGATGAATTGGGACGCAGCGCGCAAGGGCGCCGCCGACCTCGCCGAGCACATGGGTGCGATACCATTGCGGCACCACGTCTTCGAGATAGGCACCGCGCACGATGCCGAAGGCGCGGTTTTCCATGTCGGCGCCGCACAGGCGGATGCGCAGCCCGGCCCGGGGCGTTTCGGTGCGCTCGACGATGGCGATGTGCTGCAGGGCGGTGGCGAAATTCTCAGGCCGCAACTCTTTGTTGTGAATGATCGGACGGCCGGCCGCGGTCGCCCGCCAATAGGCATAGAGCTGCGCGAGCGGCTTTTCCTCGATGGCATCGAGCGGCCGCTCGATTGCGCGCAGATTTCCCGTCGCCATGCACGAATCCTCGATCGGGCCGCCAGCCGCTGATGCAGCGGCCGGGTTGCGGCGCGCCACGGCGCGCCCTGCAATCGAACCCCGAATTGCGGCGAACCCATATCAAAGGTTGCGCGCCTCTGGCAAGCGCCTCCGCGTGCGACCGTCAGCCCCAGACCTGGCGCGCGACCTCGGCGACGGCGCCGAGCTTGCGGCGTTCGTCGTCCACCGTCACCGGATTGCCGCCGACGCTCGAGGCGAAGCCGCATTGTGGGCTGACCGCGAGCCGTTCCACCGGAATGTAGCGCGCGGCCGCCTCCACCCTGCGAACGAGGTCGCCGGTCGAGGGCGTCGCGGGCGTCTTGGTCGAAATCAGGCCGAGGACCACGGTTTTGTCCTTCGGCACCGCGGCTAGCGGCGCGAAATCGCCGGCGCGGTCGGTGTCGTATTCGAGAAAGAAGGCGTCGACCGCGGCACGGCCGAACAATTCCTCGGCGATCGGCGCATAGCCGCCGGTTGCCATCCACTGGCCCTTGTAGTTGCCGCGGCAGAGGTGGAGCCCGACCGTCATCCCGGCCGGCCGGTCCTCGAGCACCCGGTTGATGAGATCGACATAGAGCCGGATGAGCGCCGCGGGGTCGTCGCCCCGCGCCCGGGCGGCCGCCTGCACCGCCGGGTCGCACAGCATGGCGATCGGCACCTCGTCGAGCTGCACATAGTTGCAGCCGCGTGCCGCAAGATCGCGCAGTTCCGCGCGATAGACCGCGACGAGATCGCGATGCAGCGCCTCGGCGTCCGGATAGGCTTTCTTGTCCGCGGCTTCGACGCCGCGGAAAAACAGCAAGGCCGAGGGCGTTGGCAGCGTGACCTTGGGCGTGCGGCTGGTGTGCTTGCGGACGAAATCGAATTCGTGGGTCGTCACCCCGCCCTTGCGCTCGACATGGGAGTGCGCATAGGGGCACTCCCAGGCACCGTGATCGCCGGCAAACCGGAACAGCGAGGGCCGCGTCGAAAGGCCCGCGACTTTGGCGACGAAGCCCATGAACCAGGAGGCGCGGCGAAATTCGCCGTCGGTGATGGCCTCCATGCCCGCCTCTTCCTGAAGGCGGATGGCGTCGATGACAGCCTGGTCCACCGCCGCCGCAAGCTCGGCATCGCCGAGCTTGCCTTCGCTATGGGCGCGATAGGCGGCCTTGAGCGCGGCCGGCCGGAGAAGGCTGCCGACATGCTCGGCCCGGAAGGGCGGCTTGCGGCCATTGGATGTTTCTTGGGACATTTTCTAATACCAATTAGAATTTCATCCAAGAAGTAGCATGCCGTTTGACGCCTGTCGAGCGAGCGCGGCACGAATCGGCAAGCGGCCGGGCATCGCCGTACGGCGGTTCGAATGCCCCGTCAAATAATGAACGCGGTTGTGTGCGCTGCGCCATGTGCACGCGCAAATGGATCTCAACTCACGCGCGTGATACGCTGAAAAAAGAAACGAGAATCGGGGGAGGGGGCGATGGGTGCAGGGCTCGGGCGGCGGTTGCGTGGATTTGGCGCCGTGGGATTGGTGGCCTTGGTGCTGCCCAGCGCGTGCAGCTATCTTGAGAGCGCCAAAATCCTCAATCGCTATGAACTCGAAGGCAACGACGTCCTATTGACCGGCGCTGAATACCGCGCTGTCGTTTCGACCAATATCGCCAAAGGCGACTATCGCGTGGGGCACGTCATTCCCCGCGTAATCCGCTGCGCCGAGCCCAGCCCCGATATCGCCAAGGCGATCGGCGATGCGTTCAAACTCGATGTCGCGGGTAAGGCAACCATCGAATCGGTTCCCTTCGAAGCCCGGCTCGCAGCGGAGCGCCAACGCGCCGAGGCTCTGGCGCAATTGGGCGAGCGGTTGGCCACCATTCAGATGCTTCGCGACGGCCTCTTCCGCGCCTGCGAGGCTTACTCCAATGGCGCCTTGGGCGCCGTCAACTACGGCGCAATTCTCACCGCCTACGACGATTTGATGGTCACGCTGCTGACGGGCGAACTCGTCGCCGGCGCCTTCGGCCGCTCGCTCGCCGGCGCTTCGGCCAGCGCATCGGTCTCGGGTACGGCAGCACAGGCCGCTCTACGAAACGCACGCGCGCATCAAACTTCGATCCAGAGCAGACAGGACGCCGTAAAATCTGAAATCGGCAGCATCGATGCGCGAATGAAGGAGGCGAGCACGACGGACAAGCAGAAAGAAGAACTGACAAAGCGAAGAGCCGCACTCGTCGAAGATGATGGGAAGTTGACGAAGGACGCCGCGGACGCGACGACACTCGTCGATGCCGCGGCGGCGGCGGCCACCCGCGAGGCCGCAAGCGGCACCAGCAACGCCAGCACCGGCAATATTGTCCCGGGCGGAGGATTGGCGACACTGCGCGATACATCGAAGGTCGCGGAAACGCTGCGCCTGATGCATTCGAAGTTCATCGACGGAAACAACGAGCGAAGCCGAACCGCGATGGTTTTCGCGTGCGCCAATGCGCTTTCGCGTGTCGCCGGCACCGACGTCGATTACGACGGCTCGCGGATCAAGCAAGTGATTGGGGTTGGAAAGGATGGGCGTCCGCAGGCCGACGGTTACTCCATGTTCACGGCATTTTGCGCCAACTCGCTAATGCCCGAAGTCGCCAAGAATATGGTTGGCACAGGATTGGCGGCGGACATGGCAAGGCTGGGCGAACGGGTAAATCAGATCGAGTCCCGTTTCCGCCCCCCGGCACGCCGGGCGCCGCCGGCACGTCCCGGGGACCCCAAGACGCCGCCGACGAATCCCGACCCGACGAAGCCAGGTGGCAGGACCGATTCGCCGGGGCACCCTGCAGATTCGACGATCGCCGCCGAGTACCGGCGGTCGCTGGGCATCATGGAAACCCGTTCACGAAGCTCGCTGTGCTCTCTGCTTTCCGCTGGCGTACGCGACGTCGGACAAAGGAAAGTGCTCGCGCAAGCCTGTCCCGCCGCTTTCTGGAAGCGATCGTAAGCGCCCAGCGTTCGGAGAGATATGGCGGCTTCGAGCGACGCACTCGCGGACGCACGACGGCGGAACGCGTAGTGGGCGCTATCCTGGCCCTTTGGTAGGCAGCGTTTTCTGTGGACCCGCCTGAAGCATCAACCGGATGCCGGCGACGGCGGATAGTGCCACGCCGATTTACATACTGGCGCCTAGGACCACGGCCCTCTTGCCCGGCCCCGCCATGCCCTCTAGCGTGCCGACCGTTTTGCATTGCAGCACGACGGAGGAGGACATCATGACTCGTTGGATTCTCGCAAGCGGCGCCGTTCTGGCGCTCGCCGCAACGCCGGCCGCGGCGCAGGAGCTGCGCATCGGCTTTCTCAACACGACGACGGGCGGCGGCGCGCTCATCGGCAAGCACATGGAGAACGGCTGGAAGCTCGGCCTCGAGCACCAGGGCTTCATGAAGGACGGCGACAAGCTGGGCGGCGTCGCCACCAAGATCTTCTATGCCGACGATCAGTTGAAGACCGACGTCGGCCTGAAAGAGGTCGAGAAATTCCTGAAGCAGGACAAGGTCCAGATCGTGGCGGGCGTGATCTGGTCGAACGTGATGATGACGATCCAGAAGCCGATCATCGACGCCAATGTCGCGATCGTCGGCACCAATGCCGGCCCCTCGCCGTTGGCCGGACCGCTCTGCAACCCGCTCATCGTCTCGACCTCGTGGGCGAACGACGACAACCACGAAGCCGCGGGCGAACTCGTACAGCGCGAAGGCGTCAAGACGATCGTGGCGATGGCGCCCAACTATCAGGCCGGCAAGGACAGCATCTCAGGCTTCTCGCGCTTCTACAAAGGCAAGATCATCGAGACGATCTACTACAAGCTCGGCGAGACCGACTTCCAGGCCGATCTCGGCAAGGTGCGCGCCTTGAAGCCCGAAGCGCTGTTCGTCTTCGCCCCCGGCGCCATGGGTATCGCCTTCGTCAAGCAATGGGCCGCCTCCGGCCTCAACAAGGAGATGAAGTTCTACTCGGCCTTCTCGGTCGATTACGTCACGCTCGGCGCCATGGGCGATTCGGCCGTGGGCGCCATCGTGCCGACGATGTGGAACGACGACGTCGCCAATCCGCGCAATACGAAATTCGTCAAGGACTACACGGCCAAGTTCGGCCACGCGCCCTCGAACTTCGCGGCGCAATCCTACGACGCGCCGGGCGTGATCGCGGCCGGCGTCAAGGCGACGGGCGGCAAGGTGGACGATGCCGTGGCGCTCGCCAAGGCGATGAGGAAGGCGCCGATCCAATCGGTGCGCGGCGACCTCAAGTTCAACTTCAACGGCTTCCCGATCCAACCCTTCTACAAAGCCGTGGTCGTGAAAGGCGCGGACGGCAAGATCGGCCTCAAAACCGAAGGCAAGATCTGGGAGCGCGCCGACACGATGAGCGAGAAGTGCCCGGTGGCGATGCGCGTGCAATAAACGTACGCGAGCTGGAGCCGAAAATGAGAAGCCCCGCGCGCAAGCGCGGGGCTTTTTCGTTGCGGCGGTGGCTTTGCCCTACTCCGCCGCCTGCGGCCGCGCCTCGGCCATCAGCGCCTGATCGATCATGCGGCGCGCGGCGGCGCCGCCGGCGTCGCAATTGGTGCTGAGGAGCGGCCGGCGCTGCGGATCGGTCTCGATCATGCGCTGCTGCTGCTCGAGGATCGCCTTGTCTTCGTCGAAGATGTTGGTGATCGACTGGTGCAGCGTCTTGGACAGCGCCTCGTCTTCCACCTCGAAGCAGCGCGAGATCGACCAGAAATAATGCGTGCTGCGCTCGGTCTCGGGCGTCATCGCGTTCTGGACCATCCAGTTGAGCGCGTTCCTCATGTCCTTGGTGTCGGACGGCACCCCGCCCGCGTCGATGCGCACATGCGCGGGCAGGTCGAAATAAATGTGCTGCCAGCGGTCGATCGTCTTGAGGCCGCGGATCTTGGCGAATAGCGGCGGCGCCGGAATGCCGGGCATCAGGCGCGTGACCTTGACCTTGCCGTTCTCCATGCCGGTGCTGATCGGCGTCTCGGCCACGGCCGCTTGGCCGATCGACGTCGGGTGCACGAAGGTTTCGTGCGTCAGGTCCATCAGATTGTCGACCACTAGGCGATACTCGGCCGCGACGTGCGTATAGCCGAATACCGGCTTCCAGCCCGGCTCGTCGTTCCAGTGGTAATCGTGGATCAGCGCGGGATCGGCCGCGTCGGCGTCGCCCATCCACACCCACGCCCAGCCATGGCGCTCGACGATCGGGTAGGTCTTGGCCTTGAGCCGCGGCGGAATCGAAATCTGGCCGGGGACGCGCACGCACTTGCCCGACGCGTCGAACTCCATGCCGTGATAGCAGCACTGAACCCTGTCGCCGATGAGCTTGCCCATCGAGAGCGGCGCGCGCCGGTGCGGACAGCGGTCTTCCATCGCCACGGCCTTGCCGGACTCGGTGCGGAAGAACACCAGCGGCTCGCCCAGAATCCAACGCGCCAGCAGGCTGCGGCCGATGTCGCCGGCGGTGCCCGCGACGTACCATTGATTGCGCAAGAACATGGGCGTCCTCCTCCTCCCGGGTGGATGCCGAGCCGCCCCAATATAAGCCAGCGGCGATTATTCAGTATACGGACCATCGCCCGCTGATCAAGCCGCCCGGGCGCAAGGCCGGGGCGCGCGCGGCGCATGGAATTTTACGCCTATGTAAATACCCTGGACGGCGGGAATGGCCGCCGGGGCGCATAGGGGCAAACTCGGCTCTTCGCCTGAAGCGCCCCGCCCTGTATATTTCGAACCTGCGCTCGAACGGCAGCGATCAAGCGGCCCGGGCGTTTCGAGCAGGGAGGACTACATGCACGCATATCGGATGGCGGCCTTGGCCGCTGCAAGCGGCCTTGCCATGGCGGCGGCGGGCCCCGGGCCCTCGGCCTCGGCGCAGGAGCTGCGCATCGGCTTCATCAATTCGGACACCGGCCCCGGCGCCCTCATCGGCAAGCATCTGCGCAATGGCTGGATGCTCGGCCTCGAGCACCAGGGCTGGAAGAACGACGGCGACAAGCTCGCCGGCGTGCCCACCAAGATCTTCTACGGTGACGACCAGTCGGCCAAGGTCGATGTCGGCTTGAAGGAAGTCGACAAGATGATCAAGCAGGACAAGGTGCAGATCATCTCCGGCATCATCTGGTCCAACGTGATGATGGCGGTCCAGAAGCCGATCTTCGAATCCAAGGTGATGCTGCTCAGCGCCAACGCCGGCGCGACGCCGATCGCGGGCGAACTCTGCAATCCGTTGTTCGTCTCGTCGTCGTTCGTCAACGACGGCAATGCCGAAGCCACCGGCATCATGGCGACCAAGGACAAGGTCAAGACCGTCGTGGCGATGGCGCCCAACTACCAGGCCGGCAAGGACAACGTCACCGGCTTCCAGCGCACCTACAAAGGCGGCAAGGTCCTCGAGACGATCCTCTTCAAGGTCAACGAAATGGATTACCAGGCCGACCTCGCTAAGGTTCGCGCATTGAAGCCCGAGGCCGTCTACATCTTCGCGCCCGGATCGATGGGCGTCGCGTTCATGAAGCAATGGACCGCTTCGGGCATCAACAAGGAGGTCAAGCTCTACTCGATCTACACCATCGACGGGCTGACCCTGCCGGCGATCGGCGACGCGGCGCTCGGCGCCACCGAAGCCAGCCACTGGAACCCCGACACCGACAACGCCGCGAACAAGAAGTTCGTCAAGGACTACGTGGCGAAGTTCGGCCACAACCCGTCCTACTTCGCGGTGCAATCCTACGACGCGCCCGGCCTGATCGCGAAGGGCTTGAAGGCCACCGGCGGCAAGACCGACGACATGGCGGCGATGGCGAAGGCCATCCGCAAGGGCACGATGGATTCGCCGCGCGGCACCATCAAGTTCAACGTCAACGGCATGCTCATCCAGCCCTATTGGCGCATCAACGTGATCAAGGGCGCCGACGGCAAACCGATGCTGAAGGGCGGCGAGAAGATCATGGAGCAGCCGGACGCCTATTGGGAGAAGTGCCCGGCCAACATGCGAATCTGACACGCCGGCGGCGCGCGGCCTCGCCCGCGCGCCGCCTCCGCGCCCCGGACGCGCCGAAATCAGGCAATTTTCCGGCTACCGCCCATCGGGCAGTGCCGTAATATGCCGGCCACGGGACCGCGAACGCCGCGCGAGACGGCGATCGGCCGCCTTCAAGTGAAACACGTTTGGGAATTGCCGCAGCCCGCCGCCGGCGGGCACGGCTCGATTGGCAGGGAGAACAGCACAATGCGCAAGCTCGTTATCGCACTCGGCGCCGCGGCCGTCGCCGCGGCCGCGCCGGCATCGGCGCAAGAATTCCGCATCGGCTTCATCAACACCATGACCGGCGGCGGCGCGGTGCTCGGCAAGCACCAGGTCAACGGCTTCCAGCTCGGCCTCGAGCACAGCGGCTGGACGAAGGACGGCGACAAGCTGGCCGGCGTTCCCACCAAGATCTTCTACGGCGACGACCAGTTCCGGCCGGACGTCGGCGTCAAGGAAGTGGACAAGATGCTCAACGAGCACAAGGTCCACCTTATGTCCGGCATCATCTGGTCGAACGTGCTGATGGCCTCGGTGAAGCTGATGATCGACAAGAAAGTGCCGATGGTCATCACCAATGCCGGCGCGTCGCCGGTGGCGGGCGAGGCCTGCAATCCCTACGTGATGTCGACCTCGTGGAACAACGACAGCAATCCCGAGGCGCTCGGCAAGCTGATGAGCGACGACAAGATCGAATCGATCTACATGATGGCGCCCAACTATCAGGCCGGGAAGGACATGATCTCCGGCGTGATGCGCACCCTCAAGGGCCCCAAGATCCTGGGCCAGACCTTCTACAAGGTGGGCGAGAGCGACTTCCAGGCAGACATCTCGCGGGTGCGCGCTGAGAAGCCGAAGGCCTTGTTCATCTTCGGACCCGGCGCCATGGGCATCGGCTTCATCAAGCAATGGGCGGCCTCGGGCGCAGGTGCCGAGATCAAGCTCTACACCGTGTTCACGATCGACAACGCCACCATGCCCGCCATCGGCGATGCCGCCATCGGCAGCGTACACACGGCGCATTGGAGCCACGATCTCGACAACCCGGCGAACAAGAAGTTCGTCCAGGCCTATACGGCGAAATTCGGCGGCTTGCCGTCCGAGTTCGCGGCCCAATCCTACGATGCCGCGCTGCTGATCGCGGCGGCCCTGAAGGCGACGGGCGGCAAGTACGAAGACGGCTTGGCGTTGGCCAAGGCGCTGCGTCATACGAAGTACGAGTCCACCCGCGGTGCCTACGCCTACAACGTGAACGGCATGCCGATTCAAAACTACTACAAGCGCGAGGTGATCAAGGGCGCCGACGGCAAGCCGACGATCGTCAACCGCGGGGTCGTCCTCAGCAATCACAAGGACGCCTATTGGGAGAAGTGCCCGGCCGATAAGCGGCTCTAGGCGATCATACGCGCAAACGCCCGCCGCAGCCGCGACGTCCGCAGGCTGCGGCGGTTGCTTCGCTTGACAGGGCAAAAATCGCCGCTCATTGATGGCGGCGGGGATCAGGTTGCACCGCGCAACGCTGCCAATTTCGTGAGCCGCGCCTTATACGCGCGACGGCGGCGGAGCTGCGGTGCAGACGACAGGAGGACAGCGATGAGATGGCGCGCACCCAATGCCGGTGCGGCCGCGCTTGAATTTGGGGCAGGCGCGGCATCGGCGCGGCGATTCCGCGTTCATTCAAGGCGATCGGGGGGTCCGGCGTGAAACGCGGTGCCGCTTGTAAGCGCCGGATCGAAGTGTAATAGAACGGCCGGGACGCCCCAGCGGCGTCCCTTCCAACATCGGGCGGATCCCGGCGAGGGATCGAGGGGAGAGGGGGCCGGCCCCATATGGGTCAGCTGATTTTCGAGACAATCTTGAACGGCGTTCAGTTCGGGGTGTTCCTGTTCCTGATCTCGGCCGGACTCACGCTCGTGTTCGGCATCATGAACATGGTGAACCTCGCGCACGGCTCGCTGTTCATGATGGGCGCCTATATCGGCTCCTACGTGTTCCAGCAGACCGACAGCTTCGCGCTCGCGGTCGTGGTCGCGATCCCGTTCTCGCTCGTGCTCGGCATCGCCCTCGAGTTCCTGGCGCTGCGCACGCTCTATGCGCGCGACCATCTCGACCAGGTGCTGGCGACCTTCGGCTTCATCCTGTTCTTCAACCAGCTCGTCCTGCGCGTCTTCGGCGCGACCAGCCAGGAATTCCGCCTGCCCGACCTCATCAATTTCCCGATGCCGCTGTTCGGATTCACCTATCCCTCCTACCGCCTGATCGTGATCGTGGTGGGCCTGGCGGTTGGGCTCGCCCTCTATCTCGTCATCGCCAAGACGCGCATGGGCATGCTGATCCGCGCCGGCGCCAGCAACCGCGCGATGGTGGGGGCGCTCGGCGTCAACATCCGCATGCTGTTCACGCTCATCTTCGGCATCGGTGCCGCGCTGGCCGGGCTCGCGGGCGTGATGATCGGCCCGATCGAATCGGTCGAATCGGGCATGGGCGAGAACAAGCTGATCCTGGCCTTCGTCGTGATCGTGATCGGCGGCATCGGCTCGATCCGCGGCGCCTTCATCGCCTCGATCCTGGTCGGCCTCGTCGAAGTCATCGGCCGTGTGTTCATGAAGGACATCCTGCGCACCTTCCTGCCCGAGGAATTCGCCCAGACGGCGGGCCCGGCGCTGGCCTCGATGAGCATCTACATCCTGATGGCCGCCGTGCTCTTCTTCCGACCGCAGGGCCTGTTCCCTGCGCGCACGGGCTGAGGGGACGGGCCATGGCCGGCGCCAACGTCGTCCGCACCCCCGAGCTCCGCGTCTCGCTCGGCGATCCGCGCTTCGTGCTGCTGGCAATCGGCGCCGTGGTGCTGGCGCTGTTCCCCTATTTCGGCCACGCCTGGGGACAGACCTATCTCGTCTCGCTGGTCGCCAAGATGTTGATCTTCGCGATCGCCGCGGTGAGCCTTGATCTCATCCTCGGCTATGGCGGCATGGTGAGCTTCGGCCACGCCGCCTATATCGGCCTCGGCGCCTATGCCGTGGCCGTGTTCTCGAAATACGGCGTCGACAACGGCTATCTCCAGCTCGTCGCGGCGATCCTGGGCTCGTCGCTGATCGCGCTGTTCATCGGCGCCATTTCGCTGCGCACCAGCGGCGTCTATTTCATCATGATCACGCTGGCCTTCACGCAGATGCTCTATTACCTCGGCATCAGTCTGGAGCCGTTCGGCGGCGACGACGGCATGAACACCAAGCGCAGCGATTTCAGCCTGCGCGCCCTCGGCCTCGACTTCACCCTCAACGACAACCTCTTCGTCTGCGAGAAGCGGGTCGACAAGGCCTGCAAGGTGGACGACCGCGACGGTGCCGCGATCTATTACGCGGCCTATATCGCGCTGATCGCCTCGGTGTGGTTCACCCGCCGGCTCGTGGCCTCGCGTTTCGGCATGGTGATCCGCGGCGCCATGTCGAACCCGATCCGCATGCAGGCGATCGGATTTCCCATCTACCGCTACCGGCTCACCGCCTTCGTGCTGGCCGGCGCCATCTGCGGCGTGGCCGGATTCCTGTTCGCCAATCACCAACAGTTCCTGTCGCCCGTCTACATGAACTGGCTGCGCTCGGGCGAAATCATGATCATGGGAATCCTCGGCGGAATCGGCACGATCTACGGCGCCGTGATCGGTGCCATCGGCCTGCTCACCGTCGAAGAACTGCTCGAAGGCTATGTCGGCAAGGACTATTGGCAGATGGTGCTGGGCCCGCTGCTGGTGGTGCTGGTGCTGTTCGCCAATCGCGGCGTCTACAGCCTCATCCCGCACGAGATGCGGAAAGTGCCGATGTTCGTCGTCAAGTTCGCGCTCGTGATCGCCGGCATGTACGGCTTCATCTGGCTGATGTCGAAGAGTTCGCCGATCCTCAAGATCGCCGGCAACATCCCGCATCTGCCGCTCTACGTGATCTTCGGGAGCATGCTCGTGGCGCTGGCGTTGCGCTTCCGTCAGGACAGGCGCGCCGGCCATGGCTGAGATCATTCTCGGCATCGAGCGCCTGACCAAGCGCTTCGGCGGCCTCACTGCCACCAACGACCTTTCGCTCAACGTCGAAAAGGGCGAGGTTCACGCCATCATCGGCCCCAACGGCGCGGGCAAGACGACCCTGATCGCGCAGCTTTCGGGCCTGCTGGCGCCGGATTCGGGCCGCATCCTGTTCAAGGGGCAGGACATCACCGCGCTCCCGGCCCACACGCGCTCGGCGCTCGGTCTCGCGCGCTCGTTCCAGGTGACGAGCATCTTCTTGAACTTCACCGCCGAGGACAACGTCGCCCTCGCCGTGCAGGCGCATGCCGGGCACTCGTTCCGCTTCGTGAAGCCCGCGCGCGCGCAAGCGGCGCTGCGCGAGCCGGCGCGGCAGGCGCTCGCCAGCGTCGGCCTCGAGCATCGCGCCGCCGTCGTCGCCGCCGATCTTTCCCACGGCGAGCAGCGCCAGCTCGAGATCGCCATGGCGATCGCGACCAATCCCACCTTGCTGCTGCTCGACGAGCCCATGGCCGGCATGGGGCCCGAGGAATCGACGCGCATGGTGGAGGTGTTGAAGAAATTCAAGGGCACGCACACGCTGCTGCTGATCGAGCACGACATGGACGCCGTGTTCAAGCTCGCCGACCGTATCACCGTGCTGGTCTACGGCACCGCCATCGCCACCGGCACGCCCGATGCGATCCGCGCCAATCCCGAAGTGAAGCGCGCTTATCTCGGCGACGAGGCCTAGACCGACCCATGCTCGAGATCGCCGACATCAAGACATATTACGGCCAGAGCCAGGTCCTGTTCGGCATGGCGCTCGAGGTGAAGGCGGGCGAGGTGGTGACGCTCATGGGCCGCAACGGCATGGGCAAGACCACGACCATCCGCTCGATCATGGGGCTGACGCCGGCGCGCGAAGGCCGCATCCGCTTCGAGGGGCGCGAGATCCACGAGCTTCCTTCGCACGTCGTGGCACGCCTCGGCCTCGGCCTGGTGCCGGAGGGGCGGCAGATCTTCCCGAACCTCACGGTGGAAGAGAACCTCGTCGCCACCGCGCACAACCGCATAGGCTCGAAGAATCCCTGGACCCTGAAGCGCATCTACGAGCTGTTCCCCGGCATCGCCGAGCGGCGCAACAACATGGGAAACCAGCTCTCGGGCGGCGAGCAGCAGATGCTCGCGGTCGGCCGGGCGTTGATGACCAATCCCCGCCTCATCATCCTCGACGAGGCCACCGAAGGTCTGGCCCCGCTCATCCGCCAGGAAATCTGGAACACGCTCGAGAAGTTGAAGGCCGCGGGCCAATCGATCCTCGTCGTCGACAAGAACGTCGACGCCTTGGCGCGCATCGCCGACCGCCACTATATCATCGAGAAGGGCCGCGTCGTCTGGACCGGCGGCTCGCCCGCGCTGCTGGCCGACAAGGAATTGCAGCACCGGTATTTGGGCGTTTAGCGCCTCAAGCCGCACGCTTGCGCAGCGGATAGGGCCGAACCAAGAGTTCGACGGGGATACGCCAATCCGCCACGAGCCTTCGAATCATGCCCAAGGTCAACGGTCTCCGTCGCCCCAGCACTTCCGATACTCGTGGTGCCGAGCCGAGGACCCGGGCCAGATCGGACGGGCCATAGCCGTTCTGACCCATGAAGAATTCGATCGCCTCGATGGGGTCGGCAGCATCGATCGGCCAGCGCTCGCGCTCGTAGCGCTGGACCAAGAGCGCCAGGACCTCCAACCGATCGCCCTCGGACGATCCGACCTTGGCACCCCAAAGGCGATCAATTTCCGCGATAGCCGCGCGATAGTCCCTGTCGTTCCGCAAGGGGCGAAGCTGCAGCATTCTTTGTCTGTCCCGAAGCCAGAATAGGGATCGCTAGACCGTCGAAACGTCGATCCGGTCGTACTCCGCGTACGTGCCGAACCAGCGAACATCGACGATCTGGCGCGCATAGTCTATTCGTACGACCAGCCGAAGCGCGTTACCCTTGATGTTGAAGGCCACTCGATCCGATCCTCGACCGGACGATGCTGGGCGTGCGGAGCGCGTCCTTCACGTCCCGCGTGTGTCGCCAATCGCTGTCTTCGACGATCGCCGCAAAAACATTCAAGGCCTTGCGCGCCGACGAATAACGACGAATGTAGGCATTCCATTCGCGCCGAATAAGGATCATTTCTAGAGCTCCAGATCGTCCCCGATTTCACCATCGAGGCAGGGCTTCGAAATACCTTGTCGGCAGAAATGGCTTCCCAAATCGGGAAGACGACGTCTATTTGCAGAACGCATGGTCTGAAATCGAGTGCTCAACCCAAGGGTATGACGGTGAGGATACTCGGATGAACTACCTTGGCAGCTCCTACGCCCACGGCACGTCAGACCGCCCCCTCATCGGCGAGACTGTCGGCGCCATGTTCGACCGCATCGCGGCGCAGCACGGCAACCGGCCGGCGCTGGTGGTGCGCCACCAGAACATTCGCTGGAGCTATGCCGAATTCGCGCGCCGCGCCGAGGCGCTGGCCGCGGGCTTGCTGGCCCTCGGCCTCGAACCCGGCGACCGCGTCGGCATCTGGGCGCCCAATTGCGCCGAATGGGTGCTGACCCAGATCGCGACCGCCAAGGCCGGGCTCATCCTCGTCAACGTCAACCCCGCCTATCGCCGGGCCGAGCTCGAATACGCGCTCAACAAGGTGGCGATGAAGGCGCTGATCCTGGCGCCGGCGCTAAAGACCAGCGACTACATCGCCATCCTCGCAGAGCTGGCGCCCGAATTGCGCACGTCGAAACCGGGCGAGCTCTACGCGAAGGCGCTACCCTATCTCCGCCTCGTCATCCGCCTGGGCGCCGAGCGGACGCCGGGCATGATGAACTTCGACGAGATTTCCGCGCGCGGTGGCGATGCGGAGAAGAAGCGCCTCGCCGAATTGGCGGGCACGCTGCAATTCGACGACCCCATCAACATCCAGTTCACCTCGGGCACGACGGGATTCCCGAAGGGCGCCACGCTCACCCACCACAACATCGTCAACAACGGCTTCTTCATCGGCGAGGCGATGCGCCTTTCGCCCGAGGACAAGCTCTGCATCCCCGTGCCGCTCTATCATTGCTTCGGCATGGTGCTCGGCAACCTCGCCTGCATCACCCATGGCGCCGCGATGGTGTATCCGGCCGAAGTGTTCGATCCGGTCTCGGCGCTCGAAACCGTGGCCGCGGAGCGCTGCACGGGGCTCCACGGCGTCCCCACCATGTTCATCGCCGAGCTCGATCATCCGCGCTTTGCGGAATTCGACCTCTCCTCGCTCCGCACCGGCATCATGGCGGGCTCGCCCTGCCCCATCGAGGTGATGAAGCGAGTCGTCGAGCGCATGAACCTGCGCGAGGTGACCATCGCCTACGGCATGACCGAAACCTCGCCGGTCTCGACCCAAAGCTCGACCGACGATCCGCTCGAGAAACGCGTCTCGACCGTGGGGCGCGTGCAGCCGCATATCGAGGTGAAGCTCGTCGACACCGAAGGCCGCATCGTGCCGCGCGGCACGCCCGGCGAGCTCTGCACCCGCGGCTATTCGGTGATGCGCGGCTATTGGGGCGACGACGACAAGACCAAGGACGCCATCGACGCCGGCGGCTGGATGCACACCGGCGACCTCGCCACCATGGACGGCGAGGGCTACGTCAACATCGTCGGGCGCCTCAAAGACATGGTGATCCGCGGCGGCGAGAACGTGTATCCCCGCGAGATCGAGGAATTCCTCTACCGCCACCCCAAAGTGCAAGACGTGCAGGTGATCGGCGTGCCCGATCCCAAATACGGCGAGGAGATTTGCGCCTGGGTGAAGCTCCGCGAGGGGCAAACCGCGACCGAAGAGGAAATCCGCGCCTTCTGCAAGGGCCAGATCGCCCACTACAAGGTGCCGCGCTATATCCGCTTCGTCGACGGCTTTCCCATGACCGTCACCGGCAAGATCCAGAAATTCGTGATGCGCGAAGCGACGATGAAGGAACTCGGGCTCGCGGCGCAGAAGACGGCGTGAGGCGCGGCGCCCGCGCCCACCCTACCCGGTCATCCTGAGCTCTTGCGAAGGATCTGGCGGGAGCCAAGAGACCGCCGGCCGCACCGCGGAATGGGGCCACAGGCCATTATGCGGAGGTCAGATCCTTCGCAAGAGCTCAGGATGACGGGGTTGGTTGGGGGAACGCCCGTTACACCGCCGGCAGCGTGAGTTTCCCCTTCACAATCTTCCTTGTCGGCGTCAGCGGCATTTCGGCGACGACGACGAGGCGTTCGGGGAGCTTGAGCTTGGCGATGCCTTTTTCGAGGAGATAGGCCGAGAGCGACTCCAGCGTCGGCGCCGAAGCGCCGGGGCGCAGAGTCGCGAACGCGCATGCGCGTTCGCCGAGCACGGGATCGGGCATCGGAACGATGGCGGATTGCAGGATCGCCGGGTGCGCGTCGAGCATGTCTTCCACGTCGCGCGGATTGAACTTCACGCCGCCGCGGTTGATGACGTCCTTACTGCGGCCGGTGATGGCGACATTGCCGGCGGCATCGGCGGTGGCGAGATCACCGGTGCGATACCAGCCGTCGGCCGCGAAGCCGGCTTCGTTGGCGCCGGCGTTGGCGAAGAATCCCGGGAACAGCAGACAGCCGCGGAGTTGCAGCTCGCCCTCCTCGCCCGGCGGCACGGGCCGATCCGCGGCATCGACGATGCGCACCTCGGTGCCCGGGCTCGGCCGCCCGGCGCTGTTGGCCGCGACCTCGATGGGATCGCCCGGGCGCGTGTAAAGCGCACCTTGGGTTTCGGTCATGCCCCAGAGCTGCGTCACCGCGCAGCGCGGCACTTGCGCCGCCGTCCAGCGCACGAGATCGGGCGGGCACGCGCTGCCCGACATGATCATCATCCTGAGCGAGCCGAAATCGTGCTTGGCGACGAGATCCTGCGCGCGCAAGGCGGCGAAATGCGCCGGCGCCGTCCAGAGCGCCGTCGGCTTGTCGCGCGCAACTGTGGCGGCGAGATCGCCCGGCGTGAAGGCCGGCAGCAGCACGGAAGCGGCGCCCACCACCATGGCGATGTGAAAGCTATAGAGGCCGAAGAGATGCGTGAACGGTGCCGCGGAAAGCACGCGATCCTCGGGCCCGATCTCGTGCTCGGGCGCGCCCAGCCGGGCGTTGGTGAGGATCGTGTGGTAGTTGTGCGGTGCGGCCTTGGGCGCCGCCGTGGTGCCCGAAGTATAAAGCAGCAGGAACGGATCGGCGGCCACCGGCGGTTCGATCTCGGGATCGAGCGGCGGCGATTGCTCGATCATGTCGGCGAGCACGAATGCACCCGGCACCTTGGCGCCATGGGCGATCACGAGCTTCAGGCTCGGCAGCTTCTCGCGCAGCGCCAGCAGCGCCGCGGCGGGCGCGAAATCCTTGGCTTCCGCCAGCACGATGGCGGCCGTCGCCTTGTTGTGCGCCAGGATCGATTCCATCTCGGCCGCGCGATACGGCATGTGCAAGGTCGAGAGCACGGCGCCGAGCCGGCAGATGGCGAGATAGGCGACGAGGAATTCCGGGATGTTCGGGAGCTGCACGGCGACGACGTCGCCTTTGGCGACGCCGGCCGCATGCAGCCCACCCGCAAGCCGCGCAACCTTTTCCGAAAGCGTTTTCCAGCTCAGCGCCGTGCCGGCGTGGACGATGGCCGGCGCTTCCGGCCGCTCGGCCGCGTGGCGCGCCAGCCATTTCGTCAGCGTGTCGTCGCGCCACCAGCCGCGGTGCACATACTCGCGCGCGCGCTCGGGGTCGAAGCGGATCGCGGCGCGGAGCGCGAGCGCATTGGGGCTGTAACGGAAATGGTTGAGTTCGGGCGTGAAGCGTTCGGCCCGGAAGCGTTTGCCGCCGCCCAGTTCCAGAAGGCGCGAATGATGGCCGGTGCGGAAGCGGCGGCGCTCCTCGATGGTGCGGATGAACAGCACCTGGTTGCGCGAGAGGCCGAGCCTGTCCGCGATCTGTTGATCGGTGAGGCCCATGTCCTCCTGCTGCCGCTCGATCTCCTTCCAATCGCGCAGGCGCACCGGATCGCCCGTGCGCTCCTGGTAATTGTGGCTCATGCGGAAGACCATCTCGCCGAAAGTGGCGATAAGCTCTTCCGTGACGCCGATCTCCGCACGTGTCAGCCCGCGGGCCATTCACTTCGTCTCCGTGAAAAAGAAGAACAGGAAGGTGGAGAGACGGGGAGAAGAAAGTTGAACCACAGAGGGCACAGAGAAAACGGATCGCGCGCCGACGGCGCGCACTAATCCTTCTCCCTGTCCTCTGTGCCCTCTGTGGTTCATTCCTTTTTTCCTTCTCCCCGTCTCCCCGCCTCCCTGTTCGCTTGCACTACTCCGCCGCCTTCTTCTCGGCGGCGGCGCGGAGGGCTTCGCCGCGCAGCAGCGGGTCGGCCAGCGGCGCCTTGGTGGCGATCGGGCAGGCGCGCATGCACTCGAAACATTGCGCGAACCAGCCGCCCGAGCCGGCGGAGACCTTGTACCAGAGCATCTTGTTGTCGGGATCGAACAGCGCGTCCTCGCGCTCGGCTTCGGTCTCGGCCCGGATCGCGTCGACGATGCGCGTCGGCACCGTCTCGTATTGCTGCGACATTTCCGAGCACGCGGCCATGTCGTAGCGCATCACCTTCTGCTTGCCGTCCTCGCCCACCTCGCCGTCGAGGCACTGCACCGGGCAGAACTTCATGCAGGGCGTGCGCTTGATCGAGCGGTACATGGCGACGCAGGACGGCGCCGGGCACGGATTTTCGGCCATCGGCTTGTCGGGCTCGAGCTCGAGCTCGGTGAACACCGAGGCGAAATACATGTAGCCGAACTCGGGATGGAGCAGGATGTCGCCGGCCAGCGAGCGCGCGCCGATGCCGGCGAGCTCGGCATGGAGCTTCAGCGATTGCAGCGGCACGCGCGGGCCGCCGTCGGGGTCCATGTCGGGCGGGCAATAGATCGAGCGGAAGCCGAATTTCTGCTCGATCATGAAGGCGAGGCCGTAGGCGATCTTGTAGGCGCGGGTTTCGGTCGAGCCGAAATAGCCGAGCGCCTTGGAGGGCACCGACCAGGCGCCCTGGGTCTGCCCGCCCACGCCGAGCGAAATGACGGATTTCACGCGCGGCATGAGATCCTTGGGCCGGTGGCCGGCGGGGGCGATGCGCTCGATGGCGGCGATGTCGGCAATGCCGGCGGCGAGAGAGCCCTTCTTGAGGCAATAGTCGAGGATGGCCTTCTTGGCCGCGGCTGGATCGACGGCGCGTGGTTTCTTCATCGCGTGTGCTCCCTCGCCCGAGGGCGCGCGAAACGCCCGGGGCGGGCCGGAAATCGGCACCCCGGGGGAAGCTAGGGCGGCTCCCCTGGCGTGTCGATAGGTTTCAGTCCATAAATCCTTCGTATTCGTCCAGCCCCTGCCCGCTCCGCCGCTCCCACCACGCCGAAATGGACGTTCTCGACAGCCTGCTCGATGCGATGCGCCCGCGCGGCGTCGCGCTCGGCCGCACGCTGCAAAGGGCGCCGTGGGGCATCTCCTTCCCGGCGGTGCCGCTGGTCTATTTCGATTTCGTCCTCAAGGGCGAATGCTGGCTGCGCGCACCCGTGCCGCCCTTCCGCCGGCGGGTGCGCGCTGGCGAGTTCCTGCTGGTGCTGGACAACACCCCGCACGAGCTGGGCTCCTCGCCAGATTCGGCCACGCTACCCATCGCGCGGATCATGCCCAAGCTCCGCGAGCAGCAGCGCCGGCCGATCCGCGCCGCGCGCATGCCCAAGGGCAGCGCCGTCGTCCTTTACGGCACCTATCAGTTCCAGGCGACGCCGCTATCGGCGCTGCGCGGCCTGCCGCGCATCATCCATGTCGGCGCCGGCGACATCGGCGCCGGCGAGGGCGGCGGCCAAGTGCAATTGCAGTCGCTGACAGATGCGCTGACGCAGGAGATCGACCGCCCCGGCGCCGGCAGCCAGGCGGTCATCGACAGGCTGATCGATCTCCTGCTGGTCTATGCGCTGCGCACCTGCTTGAAGCGCCCCGACGCCGGCAGCGCCGCCTGGGTGGCCGCGCTCCGCGACCCCGCGCTCGGGCGCGCGCTCGGCGCCATCCACGCCCAACCGGCGCGCGACTGGACCGTGGCGCGGCTCGCGCGCGAAGCCGGCCGCTCGCGCTCCGCCTTCGCCGCCTCGTTCTCGAAAACACTCGGGCAGACGCCGCTCGCCTATCTTACGCAATGGCGCATGACGGTCGCGGCGCGGCTCTTGCGCGAAACCCCGCTCGGCGTCGCCGCCGTGGCGCAGCGCGTCGGCTACCGCAACCCCTACGCCTTCGCCACTGCCTTCCGCCGCGTCACCGGCGCCCCGCCGGGGAAGGAACGGCGGCGGGAGCGCACGGCGTAGCAGCCGGCGTCGACTCAATACGCGAAGGCCTTTCCCCGCAAGCGGGGGAAGTGCGGTGAGATCGCCCAAGCACGTTCAATCCGATTGGAATGCGCGTTAATTGGCCTGTGCCTTCCTCAGCTCGTTCTTCAGCACCTTCCCCATGGCGCTCTTGGGCAGGCGCTCGACGAAAGCGAAGCGGCGGGGGATCTTGTAGCCGCCCAGGGATTCGCGGCAGTGGCGCGCGATCTCTTCCTCGCCGAGCGTGGTGCCGGGCTTCGGCACGATCACGGCCATCACCGTCTCGCCGAGCCGCGCGTCGGGCACGCCGATGACGGCGGCTTCCGCGACGCCGGGATGGCGGTGGAGCACCGCCTCCACCTCCGACGAATAGACGTTCTCGCCGCCGGTGATGACCATGTCCTTCATGCGGTCGAGGAGATAGACGTAGCCGTCGGCGTCGATGCGCGCAACGTCGCCGGTGTGGAGCCAGCCGTCCTTGAGCGCGGCCGCGGTTTCTTCCGGCCGCTTCCAATATCCCTTCATGATGTTGGGCCCGCGCGCGAGCAGTTCGCCGATTTCGCCGGTCTTCACCTCGGCGCCGTCCGGGCCAACCACGCGCACTTCATTGAGCACGTTGGGCTTCCCTACCGAGGCGAGAGCCCCGGCGCGGTCGCCGGTCGCGCGTGCCTTATCGATCGCGGCGCGGAACTCGACCGGATCGAAGATCGTGAGATCGGGCGCGGTTTCGGTGAGGCCGTAGCTGTTGGAGAAATTGACATCCGGGAAGGCGCGCGCGATGCGGTCGATCCATTCCACCGCCATCGGCGCCGCGCCGTAGATGAGGGTGCGGAGGCTCGAGAGATCGGCCTTGGCCATCGCCGGGCTCGAGACCAGGGCGATGAGCATGGTGGGCACGGTCACGACCGCGCCGACCTTGAACTGCGCGATCGCCTCGAAGAACGAATCCGGCGAGAACGCCGGCAGGAAGCATTGCGGCGCGCCCTGGAGGAACCAGCCCATCGCGAGGAGATCGGCCGAGTGGAACATCGGCGCCGCGTGGAGATAGGGCTGCTCGCGCCGCGCCGCGATGCCGAGGCCGAAGGCGACGCCGTTGGAGACGATGTTGAGATGCGTGAGGCGCACGCCCTTGCTGCGGCCGGTGGTGCCGCCGGTGTAGATCAGCATCGCGTCGTCGTCGGGTGCCGGATCGGCGGGCGCCGGCGCCACCGCGCGCGCCAACATCTCTTCGTATTCGCCGACCGTGGGCCCGGCGATGTCGCCGATCACCGTCGCCTTGCCCTTCCAGGCCGCCATCGCCGGATGATCGAGCGCGGATTGGAAATGGTTCTCGACCAGCAGGCACGCGGCTTCGGAATCGTCGAGGATGTGCGCGATCTCGGGCGGCGCCAGCCGCCAATTGACCGGCACCGGGACGGCGCCGAGCCAGAAGCCGGCCCATTTCAGCTCTTCCTGGCGGAAACCGTTGCGTGCCAGCACCGCGAAGCGCCCGCCCTTCGCCACGCCGAGCCCCGTGAGCGCGCCCGCGCAGCGGCCGACCCGGTCGCCGAACTCATTCCAAGTGTAGGTGCGCGCCACGTCGAGCATGGCCGGGCGCGGCCCGTTGTGGCGGATGACCGCGCCGAGGGCGCGCACGAGATTGAGATGCAAGAGCCCACCCTAAGCCGACGGCTCCCGCCAGCAGCTAGTGGCTGCGGAAGCTCTTCCAGTATTCGCTCGGCTTCTTGCGCTTGCCGAAGCCGAGCTTGATGTCGAGCCACAACGCCGTCCGCTTCAGGGGCGAGGCGGCGAGGCGCTGCCAGAACCGGTAATAGAGCCGTTTCCACCAGCGCGAAATATCCTTGTTGTAGGGGCAGACGCGCATGCAGATGCCGCACTCGGTGCCCTGGTTCGCCCAGAACTTGAAGCACTTCTCGGGATCGACCTGCCACTTCACGATGCCCTTGGTCATCGATTGGTTGGGCACGTCGGCGGTGGGTGCCCCGTGGGAGATCGCTTGCGGCGGGCACGATTCGGCGCAGCGCCGGCAGGTGGTGTCGCAGAATTCGCGCACGCCGAAGCTTTTCGGCAGGTCGTGATCGAGCGGGAGATCCGTGTGGATGCGCCCGATGCGCACGCGCGGGCCGAAATCCTTGGTGATCAGGAGCCCGTTGCGCCCGTATTCGCCCAAGCCCGCCTGCACCGCGTAGGGGATCGCCTGGCTGGTGTCGTTGACCGAGGCGAGCGCGCGGTAGCCGAGATTGAGGATGTAGGTGGCGATGGTCTGGACCAGTTCGCAATCCTTGGAATAGCCGTGGCCCACCGCGACCCCGGCCGTGGCCGAGGGGTAGCACTTCACCGCCTCGTAGTGCATCGAGGTGATGATGACGATGACGTTGGGCAGATCCTCCGGGATGCCGTAGGGCTTCTCGGTCAGCGTCTTGATCGAGAAATTGTTGGTGAAGTGCCAGCGCGGATCGTAGGCCGTGATGCCGACGCCGTCGGCGCCGAACAGGCGCGCAACCCGCTTGATCTCCTCGCTCATCTGGGCCGCATCGGCCTCGATCTTCGTGGGGTTGGGCGCCGAATAGGGCCGGATGTAGTCGCCGAAGCCGTCGACGCGGTCCTGCGCCAGGCTGCGCTGGATGACGAGATTGGTGCCCATCCAGCCGGCGTTGCGGAGGGCGAAATCCTTGACGCCGTAGCCCTCGGCTTTGCGCACGCCGAGGCCGGGCACGAACATGCCCTTGAACCAGTCGATGGCCTTCTTGGAGCGAATGCGCTCGTCCCACTGGGCGCGGGAATAGATGTCGTTGGCCTGGTGGAAGCGCTCGAATTGGTCCGTCACCTCGAAGCCGCACGCGGTATCGTTGGCACGCTTGTGCTCGCCCTTCAGGCGAAAGGGCCCCTCGGTCTTGGGCTGCTTGTCGACCGTCAGCCGGTCGGGCCGGATGCCTTGGGCATTCGCCATCGCACGTCACTCCACGCTGTTCCTCGCCGCCCCGAGGCGGACCCCGGTAATTATTTTAACGAGCGTTCAATAAATGACAAGGCGATGCCGCGTGGCGTTTTCGCGCCTCCGCCCCTAGATTCCGCCGTCATGCCGGAACCCACCCGCACCAAGCGCCCGCCCGGGCGGCCTTCGACCCGCCATGCGCGCCGGCGCGAGGAGATTTTGCGCACCGCCGCCGGTGTGTTCGCCGAAAAGGGCTATCACGGCGCCAGCATGCGCGACATCGCGGCGCGCCTGGGCGTGCGCCAGGCGGCGATCTATTACTATTATCCGTCCAAATCCGCGATCCTCGAAGCGATCTGCCGCGAAGGCATCACGCACTTCGTCGAGCGCCTGGGCGCCATCTACGCCTCGGCGCTGCCGAGCGACGAAAAGGTGCGCCGCGCCATCCGCGCCCATCTCGAGCCGCTGGTGGAGGAGCGCTTCTACGTCCACGCCTTCCTCTTCCAACGCCGCGAGCTCGCGAAATCGGCGCGCCGCCCGCTCGATGCCCAGGCCCATGCCTATGAGGCCCTCTGGCAGGCGATTCTCGAGGAGGGTCAGCGCGCGGGTGCGATTCCCGCCACCCTCGATCCGCAGCTGACGGCACTCGCGATCCTCGGCATGTGCAACACGGTGGCGCGCTGGTCGCGCCCGCCGGGCGAATTCGGCCTCGACCGCGTGGCCGACTCTTTCGGCCAACTGGTCGCGCACGGCTTGTTCGGGGCACCCGCGGCCAAGCCGCGCCGCGCGCGCAAGAAGGTGACGGGTTAGCGCAATATCGCCGGCAGCGAATTCGCAGCGACGCCTCGTGTGCGTCCATCCTTCGAGGCCCGGCTCAGGATGAGGCTATTTGTTGCACCAATATTGACCTCATCCTGAGGCGGCCGCCCCCTGAGCTCTTGTCGAAGGGTTGGGCGGCCCTCGAAGGATGGACGCGCACGAAGCGTCGGCGCCGACTTGCCGTCTCGGAAGAGCTGAGATTCCGCTCTCGCGAGGACGACAAGAAAATTGAGGTTTCAAAGACAGGCCGGGGTACAAAGGCGGGAGCCGGACGCGGCCGGCGAACACGAGGGGAATCAGGATGAGTGACGCAGCCATCATGGTCGAGCTGGACCGCGTCACGAAACGGTTCGGCAGCTTCGAGGCGCTGAAATCGGTCTCGCTCAAGGTGAAGCTGGGCGAGCGCGTGATCGTGTGCGGCCCCTCGGGCTCGGGGAAATCGACCCTCATCCGCTGCATCAACCGCCTCGAGCCGCACGATTCCGGGCGCATCTTGGTGGAGGGCATCGAGCTCACCGCCGAGGCACGCAAGCTCTCCGCCGTGCGCCGCGAAGTCGGCATGGTGTTCCAGCAATTCAATCTGTTTCCGCACATGACGGTGCTGAAGAACCTCACCTTGGCGCCGATGCGCGTGCGCGGCACCTCGCGCGCGGAAGCCGAGGCGCTGGCGATGCAATTGCTGAAGCGCGTCCGCATTCCCGAGCAGGCGCACAAATACCCGGCGCAGCTTTCGGGCGGGCAGCAGCAGCGCGTCGCCATCGCGCGGGCGCTCTGCATGAAGCCGCGCATCCTGCTGTTCGACGAGCCGACGTCGGCGCTCGATCCGGAAATGATCAGCGAGGTGCTCGACGTGATGGTGGAACTCGCGCGCGAGGGCATGACGATGATCTGCGTCACCCACGAGATGGGCTTCGCGCGCCAGGTGGCCGACACGATGGTGTTCATGGACCACGGCGAAATCGTGGAAGCGGCCCCCGCCGAGCGCTTTTTCGCAAATCCCGCGAGCGAGCGCGCGAAGGCGTTCCTCAGCCAGATTCTCTCGCACTAGGGGCCGCGGCGATGAACAAGCGCGTTTCCGCCGTCCTGGCCCTGCTCGCGGCCCTGGCGGTGCTCGGCGGCTGCAGCGGCTCGAGCTACACCTGGGGCTGGTACATCGTCTCGCCTTTCGATGCGCGCGGCAGCAACAACATCCAGTTCCTGCTGAGCGGCGTCGGCTTCACCATCACCGTGGCGCTCTCGGCGATCACGATCTCGGTGGTGGCGGGACTGCTCGTGGCGCTGCCCGGCATGTCGCGAATCCGGCTCCTCCGCGGCGCCAGTCGAATCTATGTCGAGCTGTTCCGCTCGGTGCCGATGCTGGTGATGGTGCTCTGGGTCTATTACGGCGTGCCGGTGCTGCTCGACGTGCGCCTCAACGTGTTCGCCGCCGGCGTCATCGCCCTCGCCCTCTGCGACAGCGCCTTCGAGGCGGAAATCTTCCGCGCCGGCATCCAATCGATCGACCACGGCCAGCACGAAGCCGCCGATGCGCTCGGCCTCGGCTATGTCGACAAGATGCGCTACGTGATCCTGCCGCAGGCGATCCGGCGCGTTTTGCCGCCGCTCGGCAATCAGTTCGTCTACATGCTGAAGGCCTCGTCGCTGCTCTCGGTGATCGGGCTGACCGAACTCACCCGGCGCGCCAACGAGCTGGTCGTGACCGAATACCGGCCGCTCGAGATCTACACCTTCCTGGTCGTCGAATACCTGGTGCTGATCCTGATCGCGTCGTGGTTGGTGCGCCGCCTGGAGCGCCGGATGGCGGCCAGCGACCGCTTGCGCGTGGCCAAGGCCTAGCGGTGCCAGAGACGTGATTTTCTCCCGCCGCCCGCCAGTTTTCTTCGATTGCGGGGCCCGGTGCGCGCGTCCAATATGCCGCCGCGGCGCGGATGGGCGCCCGAGGCGTGCCGGCCGGGGGAGCACGGATGAAGACGCAGGTGAAGACGGCTCGGCCGTGGGAGGAGCAATGCGGCTATAGCCGCGCCGTCCGCGTGGGCAATCTCATCGAAACCAGCCTGACCTCGCCGGCCGCCGAAACCGGCGCCATCCTCTTTCCCGGCGACGTGTACAAGCAGACGCACGTCTGTCTTGACATCATCAAGGCCGCGATCGAGGAACTCGGCGGCAAATTGTCCGACGTGTACCGCACGCGGATCTATCTCGCCGACCCGGCCCGCTGGGCCGAGGCCGGCAAGGCGCACAAGGAAGTGTTCGGCGACACCGGGCGCACGCTCGGCTGGATCTACATGTCGGGCTTCTTCGACCCCAAGATCGCGGTCGAGGTGGAATGCTCGGCCTACTGCGAAAGCTAGGCCGTGACTGCGATACGCTTCATGTTCAACAGGGGAGTGCAGTGAGATGAGGTTCACGTCCATGGGTCTGGTGCGCACGGCCGCCGTCGCGGCGCTGGCGCTGTTCGCCACGATCGAGGTCGCCGCCGCGCAGCAATCGACCCTCCAGAAGATTCTTTCGAGCGGCACGCTCCGGGTCGGCACGACGGGCGACTACAATCCGATGACGATCTTCGATCCGGCCACCAACAGCCACAAGGGCTACGAGATCGAGGCGGCGCAGAAACTCGGCGCCGATCTCGGCGTCAAGGTCGAGTTCGTGCGCACCGACTGGAAGACGCTGATCCAGGGTCTGACCAGCGACAAATACGACATCCTGATGTCGGGCACGTCGTTCAGCGTGGCACGGCTCAAGATCGTCGCCTTCTCGCAGCCGTACAACACCTACTACATGATCGGCCTGGTGCTGAAAGAGAACGTCGGTAAGTACAAAACCTGGAACGACGTGAACAAGAAAGAGGTGAAGGTCGCCGTCACGCTCGGCACGAATTTCGAGGGCATCGCCAAGGAATCGCTGCCGAACTCGACGCTGGTGCGCATCGAGGCGCCGGCGCGCGAGTATCAGGAAATCCTCGCCGGCCGTGCCGATATCGGCCTCACGTCCTCGACCGAAGCCGCGGGTCTCATCAAGACCTATCCGAACCTCCGCATCGTCCTCGCCGACGGCAAATTCGGCAAGCAGGTGCATGGCTACATGATGCGCCAAGGCGATTTCGCCTGGGTGAACTACGTCAACAGCTGGCTGAACCTCCGCGAAGCGGACGGAACGCTGCCCGCGATCAAGGCCAAGTGGCTGGCGCTCGAATAGTCGGCTCCGGCGGCGGGGCGCCTAGGCGCTCCGCCGCATCTCGATAAGCGAGACACACCCATGAAAGCCGTCGGCGGCCGCGCCTATTACGGCCACGCCATCGGCGTGCTGCTGTTCGACGGCCGCCGCTATCCCGTGCTGCCGGGCGACGTCGCCAACGCCTCGAGCTACGGCGTGCCGGTGCGGATGAAAGTGGTGAAGGGCCTGTTCGACGTGCCGCCGCCGCCGCGCCTCTGGCCCAACGGCGAAGCGCCGGAGGGCGCACGCCTCATGCGCGCGGCCGCGATCGAGCTCGCCAACGAGGGCGTGCGCGCCATCGTCACCGCCTGCGGCTTCTTCGTCGCGCTCCAGGATTACCTCGCCAAGGCCGTGAACGTGCCGGTGTTCACCTCGCCGCTGATCCTGATCCCGCTCCTGAGCCGCATGCTCGGCAACCGCAAGCTCGGCATCCTGACCGCGTCGAAAACGCTGCTCGACGATGCGTTCATGGAGGTCGCCGGCGCGACCAAGGCGATGAACGTCGTCGTGCAGGGCATCGAGGACTCGGCCGAGTTCTATGCGACCCACATGGGCGGTACGCGCATCGAGATGGACGTCGAAATGCTTCGCGCCGAAGTCGTGGGCATCGCGAAGCACTTCGCCGAGGCCCATCCCGACATGGCCGGCATGCTGATCGAATGCTCGAACCTTCCGACCTTCTCGGCCGACATCCAGCGCGAGACAGGTCTCCCCGTGTTCGACTACTTCACCTTCGTGAAATTCGTCGAAGCCAGCATCGTTCAATCACCCTTCGGCGGCTTTCTCTGAGAGCGGCCGCGAGCGTGCCGCACGGCGCTCGCCTTGCCGCGGGGCTTGCCCGCGACTAGGCTTCGCGCCGCTTCAATCACCCGACGAAACGGTTGCACCGCCGATGGGCGTATCGCCCGATCGCCCCCCGATTCCGCCGCTCACGTCGCTCCGCTTCTTCGCGGCGGCGTTGGTCGTGGCGTTTCACTACGACCCGGACCGCTTCCCGCGGCTGCCCGACTTCATCCACGATTGGCTCGAGACCGGCTACGAGTCGGTCACGTTCTTCTTCATCCTCTCGGGCTTCGTGCTGAGCTACGTCTATTTCGGCAGCGACCCCGGCCGCACCAACACGACCCTCAAATCCTTCTTCGTCGCGCGCTTCGGCCGCCTGTTTCCCGCCTATTACCTGTCGCTGCTGATCGCGCTGCCCTTTTTCGTGGCGCCCAATTTCTTCCAGGAAGAGCCGGCGCCGCCGAATTTGCTCTATCACGGCCTCGCCGTGCTCTTTTCGGTGCAATCGTGGTGGCCGGAGGCGGCGCTGGCCTGGAATCCGCCGGCCTGGTCGGTCTCGGTCGAGTGGTTTCTCTACCTCACCTTCCCCATCATCGCCTGGGCGACGCGCTTCCTGCCGGGCGGGGCGTTTCTCGTCGGCTCCTACTTGCTGGTCGCGCTCGTGGCGGCGTTCCGCGTCATGGTGATGGAGCCGCTGATGGACGACGAGCCCGACAAGTGGCGCAATTTCGCGCTGTTCTTTCCGCTGTTCCATTTGCCGCAGTTCATCTTCGGCGTGGCGCTGGGGCGCGTCCATCTGCTGGGGCCGCGGCCCTCGCCGGCCCTCGCCGGCTGGATGTTCGCGGCCGGCCTCGTCGGCCTCATGGTTCTGTTCGGCGATCTGGAGGAGCTGCCGGCGCGCATCCGCTCCAACGCCGTTCTCGTCATCCTGTTCGGGATGCTGGTCTTCGGCGCGGCGCAGAGCGGGCACGCCGCTTATCGCGCGCTCTCGTTCCGGCCGCTCGTCTATCTCGGCACGATCAGCTATTCGATGTATGCGCTGCACCAGCCGATCGAGTTCTATTGGGAATGGATCGGGCCGCGCGCGCTCGGCGCCAATCTACCCTACGTCCTCGATTTCGCGCTGTATTTCGGGATCGTAACGGGCGTCTCGGCCCTCTCCTACCGCTTCATCGAAACCCCGTTCCGCCGCCGCATCCGCCGCTGGGGCGGGGCGAAGCCCGAGAAGACAACGTAGTCGGGACGCGGCCTACCCGGCCTTCGCCGCCGGCCGCCCCGGGTTGACGTGGCCGCAAGGCTTGCAGCGCTGGTTCGCCGGACTGGCGTAGTAGGCGTCGAACACCGGCGGCATGTCGCGCTCGAGCACCTCGATGAAGGCTTCCTTGCGGAACAGCAGCGCGTTGCAGCGCTCGCAATACCATTCGTGGGCGTCGATCTCGCCGGGCTTGCGGATCTTCTCGAGGATGAGGCCGACCGTGTTGGCCGGGCGCTGCGGCGCATGCGGCACGCGCGGCGGCAAGAGATAGGTGCTGCCGGCGGCGATCGAAATATCGCGCGGGCGCCCGTCGCGCTGGATGCGGAGCGTCATCGTGCCTTCGAGCTGGTGGTAGAATTCCTCGAACGGATTGACGTGATAGTCGGTGCGCGCATTGGGCCCGCCGACGATGGTGACCATGAAATCGTCGCCCCTCAGCACCGTCTTGCCGCCGGTCGGCGGGCGCAACAGGCCGCGATTGGTGCCGATCCAATCCTGCAGCGGAAAGGAGGTGGCGGGGATCATGGCTTCGCTCCCACGACGGCCTTCTCCGGCAGATGCGGCGTCGGGTCCCAGCCGGTCTTCTTCGCCAGGCCGAAATCCGCCGCCCATTCGAGGGTTTCGTCGTCGAGCTCGGTGCTGAGCGTGTCGTTGAAGCGGTTGAGCCAGCCGAACAACGAGATCACCGACACGATCTCGACGATCTGCGGCGACGTATAATGCCGCTTCAAGCGCTCCATCAGCGCGTCGTCGACCATGTTGGGCACCGGCGAGGCGCAGCGCGCGAGATCGAACGCCGCGCGCTCGGCCTCGGTGAAGAGCGGGCTGGTCTCGTAGTCCCAGATGGCGTCGAGCTTGGCGTCGGCGATGCCCCAGCGCGCGGCGCTCTTGATGTTGTGCGCCTGGCAATATTGGCAGCCGGCCGTGCGGCTCGAAATATAGGCGATGAGGAAGCGCAGGCCCCGGTCGAGCGTGCCCTCGTCGCGGATCACGGCTTTGGAGAGATCCATGAACGCTTTGAGGATCGAAGGACGATGCGCCAGGATCAGATAGGAATTCGGGATATAGCCGTTCGACTTCTCGATGACGTCGAACCGCTCCTGGAATTCCGGCGGCAGGTTCTCGCGTTTCGCCTGTTCGAGCCGCGCCATGGCGCCCTCCCGATCGTTTCGCCGAGCCTAGCATCGATTCGAACGATCGTTAGAAAAAACCGCTTGATATTTTAAGTCTGAATATTTTAGACTTAAAGCAATTCCGCTGAGACCCTATCGGAGACCGGGCATGAAAATCGTCGTCGTGGGCGGCGGGCCGGGCGGGCTCTATTTCGCCATCCTCATCAAGAAGGCGCGGCCGGAAGCGCGCGTCGTCGTGCTGGAGCGCAACCGGCCGGACGACACGTTCGGCTTCGGCGTGGTGTTTTCCGACGAGACGCTCGGCAATTTCCTCTCGCGCGATCCGGACAGCTACGACGCCATCACAGAAACCTTTGCCTATTGGGACGACATCGATTTCCATTGGAAGGGCGAGGTGATTCGCACCACCGGCCACGGCTTCTGCGGCTGCGGGCGCGTCGAACTCCTCAAGCTGTTGCATGCGCGCGCCGCGGCGCTCGGCGTCGAGCTCCATTTCCAGACCGAGGTGGCCGACATTCCGGCGCTGATGCGCGACGCCGATCTCGTCGTCGGCGCCGACGGCATCAACAGCAAGGTGCGCGAGACCTTCAAGGACGTGTTTCAGCCCGAGATCGAATGGCGGCGGAACAAGTTCGTGTGGCTCGGCGCCACCAAGCCCTCGCCCGCCTTCACCTTCAACTTCGCCGAGAACGAGCACGGCATCTGGGTGCTCGGCGAATACCAGTACAACGACAAGCTCGCGACCTGGATCGTGGAGGCTCCCGAGGAGACCTGGGCGAGCGCCCGCGCCGAGGTGGAAAACCTCTCGGAGCCCGAGATCGTCGCCTACATGAAGAAACTCTGGGGCGACTATCTCGGCGGCCACGATCTCGTCACCAACAAATCCGTTTGGCGCCAGTTCCCGACCATCCGCTGCAAGACCTGGCACCACGAGAACGCGGTGCTGATCGGCGACGCGCTCCACACCGCGCATTATTCGATCGGCTCGGGCACCAAGCTGGCGATGGAGGATTCGATCGCGCTCGCCGACGCGCTGGCCGAAAAGCCGACGGTCAAAGAGGCGCTCGCGCGTTTCGTGGAAATCCGCAAGGAGGAGGTCGAGAAAACCCAGCATGCCGCCGACGTGTCGGTGATTTGGACCGAGAATCCGCGCCGCTACCGGGAGATGCCGGCCTGGCAGGCGACTTTCTCGATGCTGACGCGCTCGAAGCAAGTGACCTACGACAATCTCCGCGTCCGCGATGGCGACTTTCTCGCCAAGGTGGACCGCTGGTTCGCCGATTCCGTGCGCGCCAAGGGCTTCAATCTCGAGGGCGATCCGCCGCCCATGTTCACGCCGCTGAAGCTCCGCGACATGACACTCGCCAACCGCGTCGTCGTCTCGCCGATGGACATGTATTCGGCCGCGGACGGCACGGTCGGCGATTTCCACTTCGTCCATTTCGGCGCGCTCGCCCATGGCGGCGCCGGGCTCATCTTCTCCGAGATGGTGTGCGTCGCGCGCGACGGGCGCATCACGCCCGCGTGCGGCGGGCTCTACAAGCCCGAGCACGTGGCGGCGTGGAAGCGCGTCATCGACTACGTCCACGCCAACTCCGACGCCAAGTTCGGCCTCCAGATCGGCCATGCCGGCCGCAAGGGCTCGACCAAGGTGGCGTGGGAGGGCATGGACCGGCCGCTCGACAGCGGCAATTGGGAGGTGATCGGCCCCTCCCCCATCAAGCACTATCCCTTCATGCAGACGCCGCGCGCCATGACGCGCGCCGACATGGACCGGGTGCGCGCCGAGTTCGTTTCCGCGGCGCGCTTGGCGGACCAGGCCGGCGCCGACCTCCTCGAACTCCACATGGCGCACGGCTATCTCCTCTCGAACTTCATCACGCCGGTATCCAACCAGCGCAAGGATGAATACGGCGGCAGCCTCGAAAACCGCCTGCGCTTCCCGCTCGAAGTGTTCGACGCGGTGCGCGCGGTGTGGCCCACGGAAAAGCCGATGTCGGTGCGCCTCTCGGCCACCGACTGGGTCGGCGAGGCCGGCGTCACCCCCGAGGAGTCGGTCGAGATCGCGCGGATGCTGAAAACCCATGGCTGCGACGTGATCGACGTTTCCGCCGGCCAGACCACGCCCGACGCCAAGCCGGTCTACGGCCGCATGTTCCAGACGCCGTTCGCCGAGCAGATCCGGAACGAAGCCGGCATCGCGGCCATGGCGGTCGGCAACATAACGACCTGGGATCAGGTGAACACGATCGTGGCGGCGGGCCGTGCCGACCTCGTGTGCCTGGCGCGCCCGCACCTCGCCAATCCGCATTTCACGTTGCAGGCTGCGGCCTATTACGGCTACACGCCGCAGCGCTGGCCGCGCCAATACGAATCGGGCAAGGAGCAGGTCCACCGCCTCGCCCCGCGCGAGCGCGCCGAAACTCTGCAGCTCAAGATCGCCGCCCGCCCGCCCAGCCACAAGCGGCGGAAGGAAGCGGCGGAGTAAGGGGATGCGGCCCGTGCGCTTGCGCCAGCCATTTCGGCGGCGTAAACGCAATCCAATCCGCGTCATCCTGAGCGAAGCGAAGGATCTTGTCGCAACTGCCGACGCTCTCGACGCGGACGCAAGATCCTTCGCTTCGCTCAGGATGACGGTGTTGTGAGGGGGAGACGAGCATGACGACCGGGCGGACGGCGAAGCCATCGGGCTTGAAGGGCAACGTCGTCGACTATCTGTTCGAGAACGCCTTGAAGCCCGAGAATCTGGACCGGCCGTTCCTCGTCATCGACGACGGCGCGGTGAAGGTGAGCTTCCGCCAGCTCTACGAGCGCACCTGCCAGGCCGGCCACTATCTCCGCTCGATCGGCTTGAAGCCCGGCGACCGCATGATGATGAGCATCGTCGACGGACGCGATTTCGCGGCGCTCTTCCTCGGCGCCATGAAGATCGGCGTCGTCCCACTGCCGCTCAATCATTATCTCCGGCCGCGCGACTATCTCTATTACCTCAACGACAGCGAGGCCAAGGCGGCGTTCGTCGATGCGAGCCTCGCCAAGACCATCGACGAAATCCGCCCGCAGACCAAGCATGTGCGCTACTGGGGCATGCTGAACGGCGCGGCCAAGGGCTACGACGCGTTCGAGCCGAGTGCCAACATGCAGCCGCGCGCGCTCGAGACGCTCGCCGTCAAGCCCGGCGACATGGCCTTCTGGCTCTACAGCTCGGGCTCGACCGGCGACCCCAAGGGCGTGGTGCACACGCACGATCACCTCTACTGGGCGACCGAGCTCGGCGGGCTCGCCGCCTTCGGCATCAATCGCGACGACACGATCACCTGCCCGCCCAAGATGTTCTTCGCGATGGGCCTGGGCGGCCAGGTCTATTTCCCGTTGCGCGCCACGGCGGCGACGCTGGTCAGCGCCACGCCGATCACGCCGAAGCGCGTCTGGGACCAGTGGCTCGCGCACGAGCCCACCATCGGCATGGCGGTGCCCACGCTGTTCGCAGGCATGCTGGCGCTCGCCGAGAAGGAGATCGGCCAGGAGCGCGTGCGGCACGCCTGCCGGCGCTTCCGCTACGTCCTCTCGGCCGGCGAGATCCTGCCGCCGGCGCTGATGCAGCGCTGGAAGGATTACACCGGCGTGGAAGTCCTCGACGGCGTCGGCACCACCGAGATGACGCACCTCTTCATCATGAACCGGCCCGGGAAGCCGGTGCCCGGAAGCTGCGGGCGCATCGTCGACGGCTACCGCCACGAAATCATCGACGACGCGGGCAAGCCCGTGCCGCGCGGCGAGATCGGCAATCTCCACGTTTTCGGGCCCTCGGCGGCGGCGCTCTATTGGAACAAGCCCGAGAAGACCCAGGCCGTGATGGGCCGCGGCGGCGTGATCACAGGCGACAAAGTCTACGAAGACGAGAACGGCAATCTCTTCATGGTCGGCCGTTCCGACGACATGCTGCGCGTCGGTGCCATTTGGGTCTCGCCGGCGGAGGTGGAGGGTGCCATCGTCTCGCACCCCGCCGTGGCCGAGGCCGCCGTCGTCGGCCACCTCGACGACGAGGAGCTCGTCAAGCCCAAGGCCTATGTGGTGCTGCGCGACGCCGCGGCGCATCCCGACAAGGCCAAGCTCGAAGCCGAGATGAAGGACCACATCCGGAAGCAGATCTCCGGCATCAAGGTGCCGCGCTGGATCGAGTTCGTGAGCGAACTGCCCAAGACGGCGACCGGGAAGATCCAGCGCTTCCGGCTCCGCAGCTAGGACGCCCAGCAATGGATTTCCGCCTTAGCCCCGAGCAGGAGGCGTTGCGCGACGCCGCGCGGCGCTTCGCACGCGAGCAGATGACGCCGGTCGCGGCCGAGCTCGAGGCCAAGAACGAGCCGCTCTCCGCGGCCTGGCGGCGGATATACGCCGAGATGGGCTTCCTCGCCGTCAACCTGCCCGAAACCTTTGGCGGGCTCGGCCTCGGCCATGTCGAGGCGCTGCTGGTGCTCGAGGAATTTGCCAAGGTCTCGCCAGCAGTCGCGTTTCCGATCTTCGAATGCTGCGTCGGGCCCATGCGCGCCATCGAGCATTTCGGCAACGACGCGCTGAAGCGGCGCGTGCTGCCGGCAGCGGCGCGCGGCGACATCGTCGTTGCCGTAGCCATGTCCGAGCCCGAGGCCGGCTCGGCGCTGACCGATCTCAAGACCCGCGCCGTCGTCCAGTCCGATCACATCGCGCTCGACGGCCAGAAGCGATGGTCGAGCGGCGGCGGCCATTCCGACGGCTATGTCGTCTATTGCCGACTATCCGATGCGCCGGGCGCCAAGGGCATCGGCGCGGTCTATGTCGAAAAAGGCATGACGGGCGTTTCCTTCGGCAAGCCAGAGGAACTCATGGGCTTCCGCGGCATTCCTTCGGCCGACATCTACTTCGACGATGTGCGTCTGCCGCTCGACAATCTCATCGTGCCGGCCGGCGGCTTCCCGAAGCTGATGGAGGCGTTCGATCTCGAGCGTTGCGGCAATGCCACCATGGCGCTCGCCATCGCCGCCGCGGCCCTCGAAGAGGCACTCGCCTACACCGGCGAGCGCAAGCAATTCGGCAAGCCGATCGTCGAGTTCCAGGCCGTGCAGATCAAGCTCGCCGAGATGGCGATGAAGGTGGAGGCGGCGCGGCTCCTCATCTGGCGCGCGGCGCAGAACGCCGCCGACGGCCTGCCGTCGCTGCTCGATTCGAGCCTGGCGAAGTGCTTCGCCAACGAGATGGCACGCGAGGTCGCGGGCACCGCGCTCCAGCTCCTCGGCGCCTACGGCTATTCCAAGGCCTTCCGCATGGAGCAGCGTCTCCGCGACGCCTGGGGTTGGGGCATCGCCGGCGGCACGATCGACATCCAGAAGATCAATATCGCCGCCGCGCTCGCCGGCCGGCGCTTCGACCAGCGGCGGTGAGATGCGCCTTGGTCTCGCCCAACCCGGCGGCTAGACTTTCCGACGAGTCAAGAACATCACACGACGAGGGAGGCCGCCGATGAAGCGGGCGCATATTATTTTTGCCTTGGCCGCCGTCGTCGGCGCCGCCGCATCGGTGCCGGCGCGCGCGGAGATCGAGCCGAAATATTACCGCATCATGCAGGAGCGCTCGCCCGAGCACGCGACCGTGCGCGTGATTTCCGTCAGAACCTCGGTCGAGCGCCAGAAGCACAGCTCGGGCAGCTTCACGATCGTCAACACCAAGGTGGAGGCGCAGGCCCAGGTCACGGCCGTGGCGAAGACCTCGACCGGCCTGAAGACCGGCGACTCGATCCGCATCGAATATGTCAGCCAGCGCGCCGAGCCGCCGATGGCGGGGCCGCGGCCGATTCCGGTCGTCAAGGCCGGCGAGACCTATCCCGCCTTCATGGTGGGCGTCAGCAAGGGCCTCTACGGCGCCGCCGCCCGCGGCGCGAGCTTCGAGCCGCTGGTCGAGGCGAAGTAAGGCCCCCGCGGACTCGTGTCGCCCGCTGCTAGCACAAATTCACACCGTCATCCCGAGCTCTTGCGAGGGATCTAGCGGGTGCGGGCATGGCCGCGCGCCGCGTTTCGAGACCTTCGCGCAGCCTTACCTGCGGAAGCCAGATCCCTCGCAAGAACTCGGGATGACGGGGATAAGTTGTTGACGCGGGAAATGGCGCGGCCGGGCGCCGCTACGCACTCCCCCACACGCGCTTCGCCACGTCGACGATGAGCTGAAGCTTCTTCGCCTCGTCCTCGGGCGTCACCGGATTGCCGGCGACGGTGCTGGCGAAGCCGCATTGCGGCGAGAGGCAGAGGTGGTCCTTGGGCACGTATTTCGCCGCCTCCTCGATGCGCTTCACCAGCTCGTCGGCGCTTTCGAGCGTCGGCGTCTTGGTGCTGACCAGGCCGAGGACGACCGTCTTGCCCTTGGGCACGTGGGCCAGCGGCTTGAAATCGCCGGCGCGCGGCGAATCGTATTCCAGGCAGAAGGCGTCGACGTCCACGTCCTTGAACACGCGCTCGGCGATGGCGTCGTAGCCGCCCTCGGACAGCCACTTGCCCTTGAAATTGCCGCGGCAGATGTGCAGCGCCGCGGTGACGCCCTTGGGCCGCCCCTTCACCGAATCGTTGATGGCCTTGATGTAGAGCGCGGTCAGCGCGTCGGGGTCGTCGCCGCGCGCCGTCACCTTGGCGCGGATCTCGGGATCCGCCAGGTTGATGAGCGCCACTTCGTCGAGCTGCACGTAGTGGCAGCCGAGCCGCGCGAGGGCCGCGATCTCGTTGCGGTAGATGGCGGCGAGATCGTCGAAGAACGCCGCTGCGGTCTTGTAGGGCGAACCCTGGAGCCCGCGGTCGCCGCGCCAGAAATGGAAGGTGGAGGGCGCCGGCATGGTGATCTTGGGCTCGCCCTTCGCGATCGATTTCAGGAACTTGAATTCCTCGGTCGAAATCGGCCCCGCCTGCTGGAGCTTCCCGCGGCACACCGGGCAGATGAAGGTCTGCTCGGTGCCGCGCTCGTCGCGGAACTTGAACAGCGATTCGCCGACCGAGAGCCCGTCGATGGCGTCGATCCAGTGCCCCCAATACGAGGCCCGGCGGAATTCGCCGTCGGTGACGACCTTCAAGCCGAGCTTTTCTTGCATCGCCACGATCTCGCGCACCGCTTTGTCTTGCGCGGCGGCGAAATCGGTGGGGTTCATCTTGCCTTCGTTGCGCGCGCGATAGGCCTGGGTGAGATCGCGCGGGCGCAAGAGGCTGCCGATATGGTCGGCGCGAAACGGCGGTGTCATCGGCTATTCCTCCGGGCGGACGCGAGGCGCCCGTCTGATTGCGAAATCGTGGGATGGCCTCGAATTTACGCTGCCCGCGCCCCTAAGCAAGCGCGCTGATCGCGGGGGGGCGCCCAACGGGCGGGCGCCCACCGGCGGCGTGGGCCTTGTTTCGCTTCCGCCGGCCTGCGCACTGATCTATGACGGGGCTCCACCATTTCGCGGCCGGAGCCGATGCAGCCCTCACCCTCGAAATCCCCCGGCGCGCTAGAACGCGTGCTGCGCGCCGGCCAGTTCTCGCTGACAGCCGAGACGACGCCCGTCGCCACCACCGATGTGGCGATGCTCGTCGAGCGCTGCCGGCCGTTGAAGGGCGTCGCTGACGCCGTCAACGTCACCGACGGCGCCACCGCCAAGCCGCATCTCTCGAGCCTGGCGCTCGCCGGCGCCCTCGCCCGGGCGGGCATCGAGCCGGTTCTGCAATTCACCGTCCGCGACCGCAACCGCATCGCCTTGCAGGGCGATCTCTTGGGCGCGGCGGCGCTCGGCATCCCCAACATGCTGGCGCTGACCGGCGACGACCCCAAGCGCGGCGAGGAGCCGGACGCCAAGCCCGTGAACGACATTTCCTCGACCGCGCTGCTGGCGCTCGCCAAGAAGATGCGCGACGAGGGCAAGCTCAATTCCGGGCGCGACATATCCGGGCCTCCTCGACTCTTCCTGGGGGGAGCGGATGCGCCGATGGAGCCCAAGCCCGGCTGGAAGCCGGACGGGCTCTTGGCCAAGATCAATGCCGGCGCCGATTTCGTGCAGACGCAATACGCCTTCGACCTCGGCATGCTGCGGCGCTATCTGGCGCGCCTGGCCGAGCACGGCATTCCCGAGAAGATATTCATCCTGGTCGGCATCGGGCCGCTCGCCTCGGCCAAGCAGGCGCGCTGGATGAACGAGAATCTCTGGGGCGTCTCGATCCCCGAAGCGCTGGTCAAGCGCCTCGATGGCGCCGCCGACCAGAAGGCCGAGGGCCGCAAGATCTGCGCCGAGCTGATCCAGGAGCTGGCCACCATCAAGGGCGTCGCCGGCGCGCATCTGATGGCGCCGCGCCAGGAAGCCGAAATGGCGGCGGCGATCGAATTGTCGGGCCTCCTCAAGCAACGCGCCGGACGCGCGGCGGCGACGGCCTAGTCCGCGCGATCCACCCTTCCGTGTCGCCCCCGCGAAGGCGGGAGCCCACGTCGACGGAGCACGGGTCTGGACGGCAGGCGCTCCGCGGTTGCAGCATGGGTCCCCGCATTCGCGGGGACGACAAGATAAAGAATGGGCGCAGGCGTTCGCAGCGCCTCATGCCGGCACGGCGGGGCATTTGGGAGGATCGACGATGGTCGCCGGAGGACGCTACACCTTGGACGCGCGCTACCGGCGCTTCCCGACGATCGTCCACACGCTCGAGGACCTGGCCACGCGCCTGCCCGAGCGCGCCGCGCTCATCGTGCCGGGGCCGAACGATACCGAGCGCACCCTCACCTATCGCCAATACCGCTCGGCCGTGGCCGGGATGGCGCGGCACTTCCAGGCGCTGGGCGCGCGCGGCCGCGCCGTGGCGGTGTGCATGGGCAACGGCATGGAAGCGGCGGTCGCGTGCTTCGGCGCCATGGCCGCGGGCGCCCTTGCCGTGCCCATGAACCCCAACTACACGCCGAGCGAGCTGAAGCCGCTGCTGAAGGACGTGGCCCCGCACGTCCTCTGCTGCGAGCGGGCGCTGGAGCCGCGCGCCCGCGACTACGCCGCCGAGCTCGGCATTCCCCATGTCGAAGTGCTCGGCGCCAGCGCGCGCACCATCGACGCCTGGGCCGCCGATGCAACGCTGAGGCTTCCCGAGCCCTTGCCGGCCCCGGGCGATTCGGCGGTCATGTTCTTCACCGGCGGCACGACGGGTTTGCCGAAAGGCGCGGAACACACCCACGCCACCCTGATCGCGCACAGCTACGCCACGATCCCGCTCTGGCCGGTGGAGCCCGACGCCGAGATCATGCTCGATGCGGCGCCGATCTTTCACATCTGGGGCTTCTGCCTGGGCTTGACCGATCCGCTCGCGGTGGGTGCCACGGCGGTGATGATGCCCGCCTTCAAGCCCGCCGAGGTGCTCGCCGCCTTCATGCGCCACAAGGTCACGATCTTCTGCGGCGGGCCGCCGGCCATGTATGTCGGGCTCCGCGCGAACGAGAACTACAAGAAGACCGATTTCTCGCATCTCCGCTGGTGCCTCTCGGGCGGAGCACCCTGCCCCGAGGAATTGCTGCGCGCCTGGGAGGAAGAGACCGGCACCGCCATCCTCGAAGGCATCGGCATGTCGGAGGGAGCACCCTTCGCGTCGACGCCGATGTATGGCGTGCACAAGATCCGCTCGGTCGGCGTGATGCCGGCCGACACGATCGTGGAGGTCGTCGATCTCGAGACCGGCACGAAGGTGCTGCCCACTGGCCAGCCCGGCGAGTGCCGCGTGAAAGGCCCGCAATTCATCAAGGGCTACCGCAACCGGCCCGACGAGACCGCCAAGACCTTCCGCGACGGCTGGCTCTACACCGGCGACATCGGCTATTTCGACGAAGACGGCTATCTCTTCATCGTCGACCGCAAGAAGGAGATGATCCTGGTCGGCGGCTACAACGTGTATCCGCGCGAGATCGACGAGGTGCTGCACCACCACCCGGCCATCCTCGAAGCCGCGACGGTGGGCGTGCCCGACAGTTTCGCCGGCGAGGCGGTGAAGGCCTATGTGGCGCTGAAGCCCGGCGCCGCCCTCACCCGCGAGGCGCTCGAAGCCTATTGCGCCGAGCGCCTCGTCAAATACAAGCGCCCCAAGCACATCGAATTCATCGAAGCGCTGCCCAAGACCGGCGTCGGCAAGATCAACAAGCTGGCGCTGAAGGCGCGGGGGTGACGCGGCGCTAGCGGCCGCGCCGGTCGAGCAGGTGCGACTTGTAGGCCAGGTCGTAGTGCAGCAGGTGATCGATGAGCATGTCGCGGAAATAGAGCGCGGCTTCGATCATCGTCGGCGTCGGCGGATCCGTGCCTTTCATGCGCTCGAGGACCGACGGTATTTCGGCTTCGACGCGCTGGTGTTCGCGCCGGTGATCGGCGAGCAGTGCAAAATGATCTCGCTCGAGCAGCGCCTCCTCGCGCCGAAAATGCGCGCTGCAGCGTACCGCCATCGCGCCGGCCAGCGCTTCCACCTCGCGCCAGGCGCATGCCGCGCGAATCGTCTCCACGATCGCGCCCGCGTCGTCGATCAATCGGCGATGATCGGCATCCACCTCGGGCACGCCGATGGCGAAGCTCTCGACCCAAGTCAGAGTCGGCGGCAGCTTCGCCGCCGTGCGCTCGCTCGGCACGCACACCTCCCGAACTCGCACGCGATCGATCCCCTTGGCGGGCATGTCACGGACGCGGCGGCTCTGCTATCAGGCGTTGTGACGCATGCGCCAGGCTGCCGCGACGTTCGAATGGGGCCTCGAATTGCCCTAGGCCGCCGGCTGCAGCGGGCCCGTATAGGGCTTGAGTTCGGTCGCCGCCATCGAGGGGCGCGCTTTCACCGTGTCGTACCAGGCGCCCAAGCGCGGCGCGGATTTGCGCCAGGCGCGGTCGGGATAGCGGAGATCGACGTAGCTGAGCGCACAGGCGATCGAGATTTCGCCGATGCCGAAGCGCGCGGCGAGCGACGGCGCCTCGGCCTCGAGCGCCTTGAAGCAGCGGTCGAGCGCGCGCTCGTAATAGGCCATGTAGTTGGGCGAGCGCTGGCCTTCGGGGCGGTAGCGCTCGCGGATATTCCAAGTAGCGGCCTGGCCGAAGCCGTCGCCGAGCGCGTTGCGGCGGAGCGCCTGCCACAACGCCTCGCCCTCGGGCGGGAAGAGGCGTGGGCCGGAATGCAGCGTGTCGAGGTACTGGCAGATCACGGTGCTGTCGTAGAGCACCGAGCCGTCGTCGCGCACCAGCGCCGGCACCTTGCCGAGCGGGTTCTCGCCGAGCAGCGGCGTTGCCGGATCGAAGACATGGGCCTCCACGTATTCGACGCGGCCGGCGAGCCCGATCTCGTGGGCGGCGACGCGCACCTTGCGGACATAGGGTGAATGGGGCAGCGAGCGGAGGATCATGGCGGCAGGCCTCGGCGGCGGGTGCGGAGGCTTAGCGGTAAAGCGGCGACAAGATCAACCCGGCGCTTTCGCGGGACCGTATCGTTCGATACTGTCCGGCCGGGGATGGGAACGGGATGAAAGCCTGGATCGTCGACGACACCAAGGCGGCCGAGCCATTGCGCTGGGGCGAGGCGCCCGCGCCGGCGGCGGCGCCGGGCCGCGTGCTGGTGCGGGTGGCGGCGGCGGCGCTGAATTTCTCCGATCTCCTCATGATCCGCGGCAAGTATCAGGTGCGCCCGCCGCTGCCCTTCACGCCGGGACAGGAGATCGCGGGCACCGTCGTGGCGGCGGCACCCGGCTCGCGCCTTTCGCCCGGCCAGCGCGTCGCCAGCAAGGTGGTGTGGGGCGGGTTTGCCGAAGAGGTGCTGGTCGACGAGGCGATGGCCATCGCCGTGCCCGCCTCCATGCCGCTCGCGGAGGCCGCGGCGCTGCCCGTCGTCTACACGACCGCACACATCGCCCTGATGGAACACGGGCGCCTCAGCGCCGGCGAGACGGTGCTGGTGCACGCGGCCGCGGGCGGCGTGGGCCTGGCCGCGGTCGAGATCGCGGCCGCAAAGGGCGCGCGCGTGATCGGCACCGTCGGCGGCGCCGCGAAGCTCGCCGTGCCCAAGGCGCGCGGCGCCGGCGCCGTGCTCGACTACGGAAGCGAGGGCTGGGCGGACGAGGTGAAGGCGCTGACCGGCGGCCGAGGCGCCGACGTGATCTTCGATTCGGTCGGCGGCGCCGTCACGGAGCAGAGCCTGAAATGCCTCGCCTGGCGCGGGCGGTTGCTGCTGGTCGGCTTCTCCTCCGGAACCATTCCCGCAATACCGGCGAATCGCCTGTTGCTCCGGAACGCGTCCGCTATCGGCGTCTATTGGAGCCACGAGCGCGACGCGGCGCTGATCGAGGCGACGGTCAAGGACCTCTTCTCGCTGCACGCGGCCGGCAAGATCAAGCCGCTGGTCGACGCGCGCTGGCGCCTCGACGAATTGCCGGCGGCACTCGCGGCGCTGGAATCGCGCCGCAGCACCGGCAAGATCGTGCTGCGCGTGGGAGACGCGGCATGAGCGCCGCGCCCGCCAACGGCCTCCTCCGCGGCATCCGCGTGCTCGATCTCTCGCGCGTGATGGCCGGGCCCTATTGCGCCTCGATGCTGGCCGACATGGGCGCGGAGGTGATCAAGATCGAAATCCCGGGCGTGGGCGAGGATTCGCGCCATTTCGGACCCTTCGTCGAAGGACCAGGGGGACGCGAGAGCGCCTATTTCATGATGCTCAATCGCGGCAAGAAGAGCGTGACGCTCGATCTGAAATCGGCCGCGGGCCTCGATCTCGTGAAGCGTCTCGCGACGGCCAGCGACGTCGTGATCGAGAATTTCCGCCCCGGCGCCGCCCAGCGCCTCGGCATCGACTACGCGGCGCTCGCGGCGCTCAATCCGCGCCTGGTCTATGCCAGCATCACCGGCTTCGGGCAGACGGGCCCGCTCGCCAGCCGGCCCGCCTACGATCTCGTCATCCAGGCGATGAGCGGGCTGATGAGCGTCACCGGCTTTCCGGACGGGCCGCCGACGGCGGTCGGCGATTCGATCTGCGACGTGACGACCGGCATGTTCGCGGCCTGGGGAATCTCGACGGCGCTCGCCGGGCGCGCCGCGAGCGGGCGCGGCTGCCACCTCGACGTGGCGATGCTCGATTCGATGTTCTCGATGCTGCTGACCGTGCTCGCCAAGCGCCTCTACACCGGCGCGGAACCGGGCCGCGTCGGCAACCGCCACCCGGTCACCTATCCCGTGGACGCGTTCGAGGCCGCGGACGGCCACGTCGTCATGGTCGCCATCTCGGATGCCGCCTTCGC
>Ga0268299_1000857_pt1 | contig 74078 bp, 52 predicted proteins | sample NOBtaG_FD_193484 | JGI IMG/M metagenome (GOLD analysis project Ga0268299, IMG submission 193484) | Activated sludge microbial communities from bioreactor in Nijmegen, Gelderland, Netherland - NOB reactor | ecosystem: Engineered > Bioreactor > Aerobic > Activated sludge | place: Netherlands... | reverse complement strand
TGGGCGGGGGCGTGGCCGGGGGCGTGGCCGGGGGCGTGGCCGGGGGCGTGGCCGGGGGCGTGGCCGGGGGCGTGGCCGCGGGCGTGGCCGCGGGCGTGGCCGCGGGCGTGGCCTTTCTAGTCGTGTCTTGTCGGATTCCCATCATCCCACTGGAGTTGCTGGCCTTGGGGCTTGCCCGGGGGAGGGAGCGGCGGCTGCGCCGTGCCCCCGTGTTGTTTCACGAACTCAGCTATGTACCGCTGCCTTTCCTGAAAAACGACCTTTTCGCCGCCGCCGCGGTCTCCCAGCCGGACCTGCCGTTGGTGCGCCGGGTGCTCGAAGCCTGTGATATTGCCCCAGGCCAGCGGGGCATTGCCCGCCACGTGCGAGCCAAGCTCTGGGCACATGAGCTTCAACGACTCGCCGAGAGCGGTCAGTGGGAAGCCGCAGCCGAACTGCGCGGCGACTGGCTTCCGGATGCCGCGGTCGCGGAGCCGGGCCTGCTCCTCTTCCGCAACTCCGCACATCACGTTCGCGGAGCCATGCTCACGGAGTCGGTGCTTCACCGGCTGCAATTGCTGGACAAGGCGCTTGCCAATCTCGACGAAAGAAACTGGCCCCCCCGGCCGGGAAAGCAGAAAACCACCCACGACGAGTTCCGCGTCGTCCATCTGCCCGTGCTGGTGGAGCGATGGCAAAGCCTCATCGGGCGTCTGCGCGCCGATGCCGAGACGGAGGCACGACGGTTTCTGCCCAATCCCTTCATCGCCGGAAACAGCCTGCGCCCCGAGGAAGGTGGCGACCTGCTGCTCCGCGGTCGGGAGGCAGCGTTCCGCGAGCTGCAATCCATCCTCGCCGACTCACGCGGCGGCGCTTCGGTGGTGCTGCTGGCACCTCGCCGGACGGGCAAGACATCGCTGCTGCAGATGCTGCCTGTCCGCCTCCCGGACGTCGTGTCCGTCTTCTTCGACCTCCAGAGCAACCCGTGTGACACACCGGCCAGTTTTCTGCGCGCACTCGACAAGGCCGTGCAAACCGCCGCCGCCCGCGACCGGCGCCTGCGACTTCCCCGGCTCGACGAACGGGCGGACATCGAGGCGGCAGCCGTGTGGTTCGAAGCACTGGACGCCGCCGCCGGCGACCTCCGGCTGTTGCTGTGCATTGATGAGTTCGAGCGACTCGAAGAACTGTGGCCGTCCAACCATGGACGTGAGCTGTTCCAGTTGATGGGCCTGTTCCGGGCCACCATTCAGCACCGCCGCCGGCTGCGGCTGCTGGTGTCCGGAGTGGCTCCGTTCGATGAAATGGGTCCGCTGTGGCTCGACCACTTCATCAACGCCCGACAACTCCGGCTCGACTACCTCACCGAGACCGACTCGGTCGAACTTCTCACCCAGCCGGTCCCGGAGTTCCCCCGCGACGCCATCCCTGGCGAAGTCGCCTCCGCCATCTTTGGCCGGACGGCGGGGCAGCCATATCTCGTCCAGCTTTTTGGCCATCTTCTGGTGAAACATCTCAATGATGCCGGGCGCCGAACCGCCGTTCTGGCCGACCTCGGGCCGGTGGAGCAACAGGTGCTCGATCAGGGCTCCATCTACTTCGGCCAATGCTATCAGGCTCCCGGACCGTACCGGGGCCTCCTGTTGGCCCTCGCTCGCGGGGACTCGGCGGAGTTGTCGCATCGCGACCGGCAATGGTTGCAACGGCGGGGCTTCCTCGCCCCCAACAGCACCACACTGCGCGTTCCGGTGCTGGCCGAATGGATCCGGCGTGAAGAGGGGCTGTCGTAGCTCAACCGGTCTTCAGCCAAACGCCGAAGTTCGACAGAGAAGGCAGAGTCCCGGGAGATCCTTACTCTCCTTTGGAGATGCGCCCGTTCTCCGTGGGTCGCAAGGCGGCGGTTGCGCAAGAGCAGCCCCTGCGGCAAGCTGTGGCAAATTGGCACCGGCCAAGAAATATGCCGACCATCGTTGACGAAAGAATTCGAATCACAGCGCGGGTGCCCGCTGAAATGCGCGATGCCTTGGAGCAAGCGGCTCAAGTTCAGGGAGCTACGTTGAATCAGTTTGTGGTCCAATCCGCCTATCAGGAGGCGCAGCGAATTCTGGAGCGCGAGACGGTCCTTCGCCTTTCCCAGCGCGACGCACAGAAGGTGTTTGCCATGCTGGAGCATCCGCCAAAGGCCAACAAGCAACTGAAGGAAGCCATCAAAGCCTATCGCGAGCTCGTCCGTGTTTAAGCTGGAGTCCCTCTCCCGAGCGCACGACCGCGATGGTTTTGATTGCGGCAGCGAACCGCTCAACACGTACCTCAGACAGGCCGCCCGCCAGCATGCGGATCGCGGCATCTCGCGGACGTTCGTTCTGGCGGATGAATCCTCGGCGGAGCCCAAACCAGTGGCTGGCTACTTCACGCTGAACATCTGCCAGCTTCGGGCGGAACAACTGCCGGCAGAAGTCTCGCGTCGGTTGCCACGCGAAGTCTCAGGTGTGAAACTGGGCCGGCTCGCCGTGGCGAAGGCACGGCAACGGCAAGGATTGGGAAAGCTGCTCCTCGTGGCGGCGATGAAGAAATTCATCGACGTGTTCGATTCCGCAGGTGGCATCGGGTTGTTCGTGGATGCCAAGGACGCTGAAGCCAGGGCCTATTACGAACGCTTTGGCTTCGTGTCCCTGCCGGATAATCCACTGCTGCTTTTCCTGCCGCTGCAAACCATCCGAGAAACACTGGCCCCCAGCAAGTAACACCCGAAGTGCCGCAGGTTCTCTTAGTCCGATACTCTTCCCGCGGATCGAAGGCCGGAACCGACTCGTTGATCAGCCGGGGTCCTTCGATCATGGGAGGCCTGACTTCCGATATCATGCCGGCAGCACCTCCACCTGGAGGCTGGCGGCGTTGGCGTTGGCGTTGGTGACGAACTGCGGGATGCCCTGGATGACATCGAGGGACGCCCGATGGGTGTGTCCGGCGAAGATGCCCAGGAGATTGGGCGCGGCGAAGACTTCGCGGTGGAAGTCGAGCGTCATCTGCGTGTGGCCTCCCTCGCGCCAGCGGACGCGCCGCTCCAGCCCGGCATTCCGGTCCGAATGCGCGCCCCAGTCGGGATGCCCGCAGCCGAACCCCAGGGACCGTCCCGGTGCATAGAGTGGAATGTGCACAAAGAGCAGCATCGGATCTCCGGAGACGACCTGTTGCCGGAAGAAAGCGAGCTGTTCGGGCAGGATTTCGTAGGTGGAGTTGTCCAGGGCCACCAAACGTAGTCCGCCGTGGCGCCGGACGGACATGAGCGGATCGTCGTCGCGCAGAAACGGCGCCAGGCGGCTCCGGGTCCAGGTGGACCTCAACGAGTCGAGCGAGCCCTCCATGCCCTCGTAATGCCAGTCGTGGTTGCCCGCGGTGTAAAAATACGGAATCCCCGCCCCCTTCAACCGCTGAATCGCCCACTCCACGCCGGCCTCGGAGGGAAAACTCACGATGTCCCCGACCAGCGCGATCCAGTCGGCGCGCGTCTCCGCCGCGACGCGCAGGGCCTCCTCAAAGCCGCGCTCCGGATCGGTGGGCTCGCCGGTGAGATGATGCCGCGTGCTGTTGTAGGCCTTCGCCATGCGCCCGCTGAAGTCGCGATAGGACGCGCCGCGTTCGTCGTCCCGGAACAGATGGGTGTCGGCAATCATCGAGACCCGTGTCGCCTCCGACACGCGCGGAGATCGGATCCGAACCGCGGTTCCGTCCAGGGAAAAGGCAACGGGCGTCCGGTCTCCCGGGGCCGCCACTCCGTCAGCCCGCGCGTCTGCAAACGGGGCGGCCGCCGCGATGGCCGCGGTCCCGAGAAATCGGCGGCGATTCGAAGACAAAGGCATGAAAATCGTGATGAAGGGTTCGAGGAACTCTGTCAATCGGAGGGACGGGATTTGACACTCCGCGAGGAATTGCCGGACTGACGACGGCAGTCCGGCTTCGGCATTCCCGGGCGGTGAACCCGCCTTGCGGCCATGGCGGACCTTGAGTGAGCCCCGTTCGCGGCCTCCGTTCAGTCCCAGTGCTCACCCCGCGGTCCAAATGCGGACACGGGAATGTTGATCATTTTCAACACCGATTTGCCGCGCCTCAGGTCGAAGCGCAGGCAGTCGGATCCGTGGCCAACTGGCGAAACGAGGCGTCAATGGGTCGCCTCCACGACATAGAAGCGAACCGCCGAGGCGCTGGTGTCTTGGAGGCTCTGAACGGAGCCGTCACCGGTGAGCGACGGCCCGGCCGGCCAAGTGGACGGCGGTGCGCCGAGTGCGTCGCCCTCCACCGCGCGCAGCGTGTAGCGCGCGCCGGCCACGGTGGTGAAGGAGACGAGGGTCACGTCGCCGTTGCGGACGATGGACGAGATGGCCGGCGCCGGTGGCGGCGCCGGGATGTTGGCAAACATCAGCGTTCCATCCGGCTTCAATTCGAAGTAGCCGAGGAAGCGGCCCGGGGCATTGAGGGTGCCGGCGGCGGTCGTGCCCGGCAGGAGCTCGTACAGGTCCAGACGGGAGACGCGCGAGGGATCGGCGTCAAAATCGTCAGGCGTCACCGCCTCGACGAGGCCCTGGAAGGTCCCCGAGTAATTTCCATCGTCCCCCAGCAATGGCGAAAGTGCGAAGTCGCTGGCCGCGGGAATCACCACGCCGGTCTCGGTATTGTCGGGACCCGCGGGCTGGAGGCTGCTGGCCGAGGCGGCGTTGGCACCGATCCCCGCAATCTGGGCGCCGGCGTTGCCCTGGACGAAGGCACCTTTGCGGATCCAAGCGACGCTCGGAATCTCGGCGAATTCACGGGGTGCCGACACCCAGAGGGTCTGCAGCGGGAATGCCGGGTCCGCAGGCGGACGATTGGCCGCGGCCACCGACCACCTCACCCCGTTGATCGAGGGAAATGCCCGGTTGAACTGGCTGCTCGTGAGGGCCGGCACCGGGATCGTCGCGCCGACCGGAACAGCGTTGTAGTTTGACGCCTTCCCGAGGTTGATCGCGAAGTCCGCGGCATTGCCCGCCTGGCGGAAGGTCAGAATCAGGTCGCCTGGCATGTGAAGAAAGGGCGCCCCGAGCAGTGCTCCGGCGGCGAGCACCAGCCCCCCGAACGCGGATGCCAGGAGGAATCCATTCCGTGAGGGGGATGTCGTTTTCATCATGGGCGCTGAGCCTCGGGATCGGGAGGACGTCATGGCTTCAAGAAGGCGTCGAAGATCTGAATCCAGTCGTTCCCCAGGTCGGAAACGATGCTGAAGTCAGAGTCGCGTCGGTTTGGTTTTGAAACGCTGTCACCGTATCCGTGCGCTCACTTCGAGGGGGCGTCACTCGATCGGCGCCACGGGAGCGCCATCGGCTGTGCGTTCCACGCGGAGCTTTTGGAGCGGCATGGAGAAGGCGGAAGTTTCCAGTTGCACCTGGATCGCGGCAATCAGCGCCTCCCGAAAGGACTTCACGTTCGCCGACGCCGTGGGCCGGCTCAGCAGATGCTCATAAACCCAGAGCCCATACTGGCCGTTGAAGACCGGGGTGTAGTCGTTGCTCACGTTGTTGAAGACCGGGTTGGCAAAGGGCAGCACGCCGTTGTAGCGGAGAACATTCTCCCCGCCGTTCACGGAAAAGGCGTCGAGCATGGTGGTATAGCCGATCGCCGGACCGAAGTGGTTCAGGGTGTCGCGGATCTCTCCGGCGCTGCTGCGGCCGATCGGATCCACCTCGTACCGGTCGGACGCCGGGTTCCAGAGGTAGGAGATCGGCGTCCCGAAGAAGTGTGCCTCCTTGAACAGTGCGATCCGCTGGCCCGCGCCCGCATCACGGTTGAGGAAGTGGATCATCGCCGTGTCGTTGGTGTCTCCGGTGAAAAACCACGCGGGCAGCGCGCCGTTGGCAGCAAGCGTCCTGAGTTGAGGCGTGGTGAGGTTGGTCAACGCGGCGGGCGCGGACCTGCTCTTCACCAACACCAGCGCCGTCGCGCCGAAAAGGACGTCCTCCAGTACCGGGGAACGATACGGCGTGGACATCTGGAACAGGGAAGAAAAGACGAGGTCCGACTTGAAGCCGGGGCCGACAAGGTTGGTGTCGCCCGGTGTGGCTGAGGCGAGGAAGGGCACGTCGCGGTTCAGGAGGAGGTCCTGAACGCCGGGAACCACGTTGTTGTAGGAGGCGCGGATCGTCACGGTCTGGTCGCCGAACAGACGCGTGAGCCGGCCCGTCCAGTTGACCTTGAGTTGCAACGGCGTGCTGGGGGCATCCGCGGGATTCTGGGACACCAGGTTCTCACCAAACAGGCTGCGAATGGCCTGATAGGCGGTGTCGCGGAAGCCCGACGCGCCCGTGATGTGGATCTCCACTTGGGCGGCGCCGTGACCGGCGGCAAATACCATGGCCAGGAGGGCCGCAAGGAAACGGGGAATCTTCATGAGTCCAACGCGATCGAAAGGAATCCTCAGCGACCCAGGGTCCCCCCCGAAGCGTCTGAGCTTTGGGAACACAATGACCAAGGACCTGTGACACCGAAAACGAACAGCTTGCGGGGCCTCCATGACCCAACTGGCTTCAATGCAAAATGCTTCTGGGGCGGACTGGTTGTGAACTGAGGTCAAATGGTTCCCGCATGGGGTTGCTCCTGACCCATGGATCTGCGGTTCGCAATGCGTGCGCCCTCCAAACCATGAGGTCACGAATCTTGTGCAGTGGGTGCCATCAGCGCATGGCCATTCGCAGAGCCGGAGCTTTCCGAGGCACACGTCCAAACACCGACAATGACCCTGCTCCCCCACCCTTGACCGTCCGGAGAGATTCTAGATGCGGGGCCGGCGCGGTGATGGTAGCTGTCCCCATCGTTCCCCGTACCGAAGCTCATGAAACCTCGTCGTGTCGCTGGGTCCCCTGGAGGATTGTGGTCCTTGACCGGGATTGCGGGCTGGTTGGCGTTGGTTCCTGGCGGCGTCTGGGGGCAGGTGGCGCTGAGCCCCGTGACGGTGGTGGACACCGATCTGGGCACCGTTAGCGAATCCAGTCCGCTCGGCGCGATGATCAATCAGTCGGGCGTCGAGACGCCCTTCGTCAGCGGAGTCACGGATTTTGGCACCTACTTTGCCAACCCCCTACAGAGGTTTGCCAGCAGCGGGAACGGCGGAACCAATAACTGGACCAGCAACGTGTCGTTCGATCTACCGTTGCAGGGTTATGTGGATTTTGATCTGGGAGCGCTCTATCGGATTGACCAACTCGCGATCTGGAACCGTTCGCTCAAGGATTTTACGGTAAAAGTGTATCGCGAATTGGGGGGCGCGGAGCAGATAGCCGGCTCCTTCAGTTTGTTCAGCCGCCTGAGCTTCGATTTCAGCTATGCGGTGGACGTCCTGCCATTCGCCACTCCTTGCGAAGGCCGGTATGTGCGGCTGGCGATTGATTCGGTGCATACGTACAATGTCGGCGATCGCTATGGCTACGCGATCATCGGTGAAGTGGTGGCATCGGTGACCCCGATCACGGCGCCCGGGCTCGGTGTGGTCCTGGAACCCGACGGCGATGTGGCCATCCGCTTTTCGGGAGTCCTCCAGTGGGCCTCAGCCCTCGACGGTCAGTTTGCGGATGTGGTGGGGAATCCGCAGAGCCCTTACACAATTCCTGCCCTCGCGTTGGCGACCCGCCAGTATTTCCGCATCCGGCCCTGATGGGCTTGGAGGATCGCCGGACAGGCTGGCGGGAGGCGGGGTCCCAGGTCGTGGGCGCATCTCAATTTTCGGGACCCCTTGGGTAAGGTCGCTGGCCTCCTCCCGGTGGGATGGGATGAGCCTCCGGCGTGCGCGTCGAAACTGGCCATCACGTCGTCCGCAGTTGGACGCACGGCTCGTGGAAAACTCGCCCGACCCGCTTTGGGTGGTGGCTCTCTTGAGACGGGAGCCCCTGGACAGGGAAACTTCCCCGCAACAGCCAAGCGGGGAGCAAAGTGACAGGTCATCTGTCTGCTTCCTTCTCCTTCCCTGACCCGGAAATTCGCGGATCTCTCCCATGCCACAGGCAGGGCGACAAACCGGGGAGGGACATCCGGCTCGCCACCGGCACGATCCCCAAGCAGGATCTCCGGTGATGGTTCCATTTCCACGGAACTCCTCATGAAACCCGCCGCGGATCGGTCAGTCGCCTCGCCCCTGCCGAACACCCGCTGGAGCGTCATCCTGGACGCCCAGCAGGAGGATCCCGCGGCCCTGGCCGAGTTCTGCCGTCAATACTGGTTTCCCCTGTACGGCTTCGCGCGTCGCACCGGACTCGGCCCCGACGATGCCGCCGACCTGACGCAGGCCTTTTTCGAGCGACTCCTCTCGCGCGATGTGCTCGGCCACGCGCGCCGCGACCGCGGGCGTCTCCGCAACTTCTTGCTGCGCGCCTTCCACAACTTCGCCGCCGAGGAATGGCGCCGTGCGCACTCCCGGCGGCGCGGGAATCCCGGAGGGCTGGTTGCACTGGACGCCCTGTCCGCTGAGCAGCGGCTGGCCATCGAACCGCGGGTGGCCGTGACTCCCGAGACCGAGTTCGAACGGTCGTGGGCGCGGGACGTGTTGCGGCAATCCCTGGAGCGATTGCGGGAGGTGTACGCGCGCCTGGGCCAGCAGGATCTGTTTGCTGCGCTCAAGGACTCCCTCACGGACGGCGATTTGGAGGGGTCCTTTCGCGAGGTCGCCGCCGCTCTGGGAATGACCGAGGCCGCCGCCCGCTTCGCCGCTTTCAAACTGCGCCAGCGCTACCGGGAAATGCTCCATGAGGTGGTGGCTGAAACGGTGGCCAGGCATGAGGATGTGCCGGCGGAACTGGAGCACCTGCAGGCCCTCTTCCGCAGTTGACTCCGTGTCCAGCGCCTCTCCAGCCGTGTGCCTCCGTTGCGGCGTCATGCTCCCGCCCGAGGGCGGCCCGTGTGCGGCGTGCCTGCTTGCAGCCGGCCAGTCGCCGGACTCCGCGGCCGAGGAGTTGATGCGGCTGGCGCTTCGGCTACCGCCTCCGGAGCGGGAAAATTTTCTCGATGAGGCCGGGCGCCAGGACCCCGCCCTCGCCGCAGGGGTCCGCCAACGCCTTGAATATCGCCCCGTTCCCGCCCGCGGTCCGGCCCCGTCAACGGAATCGGCCTCGGACATTGAGCGATCTGACGAAACGCCGGGCGTATGGATCGGCGCCTTTCGGCTGGTGCGTTGCCTCGGCGAGGGCGGCATGGGAACGGTGTGGGAGGCGGAACAACAGGCTCCCGTGCGGCGTACGGTGGCGCTCAAGCTGATCAAGCTCGGCATGGACACCCGCGAGGTCGTGAAACGCTTCGATCGGGAGCGGCAGACACTGGCCCTGCTCAACCATCCCAACATCGCCCAGGTCTTTGAGGCGGGCGTGACGCCGTCCGGACGCCCCTACTTCGTGATGGAGAAGGTGACGGGATGTCCGATCACCGAGGCCTGCACCGCCGGCCGACTCGACCGGAAGGCGCGGCTGGCGCTGTTCCTCGAAATCTGCGCCGCCGTGGAGCATGCGCACCAGAAGGGAGTCATCCACCGCGACCTCAAGCCCTCCAATATCCTGGTGGGGGAAGGTCGAGTGAAGGTCATTGATTTTGGGGTCGCCAAGGCGACGCGCGATGCCGGCGATTCCTTGTTCACCCTCCGGGCGCAGATCCTGGGCACGCCCGCCTATATGAGTCCGGAGCAGGCACAGTCCGCCGGAACAGACCTCGACACCCGCACCGACGTCTATGCCTTGGGGGGCATCCTCTACGAACTGCTGGTCGGCGTCCCGCCCTTCGATTCCGAGCGCCTGGCCCGGACCAGCCTCGTGGAGATGCAGCGCATCCTGCTTGAGGAAGATCCCCCGGCACCCAGCGTGCGTCTCGCGGCGCTGCGGATGAGGACCGTGAGGGGGGCGCCGGACGGAATCAGGCCCTCTGAGCTCCGCGGCGACCTGGACCGGGTGGTTCTGAAGGCCCTGCGCAAGGACCGCGATGAGCGCTACCCCAGCGCCGCAGCGCTTGCGGAGGATCTGCGCCGTCATCTCGCCGGCAAGCCGGTGACGGCGGTGCCGCCCACCCTGGGCTACCGCTTGGGGAAATTCGTGCGGCGGCACCGCACCGCTGTTGCCGGCGCCGTGTTGACGCTGGCGGCAATGATCTCGGGCCTGGTGGTCAGCGTGCAGCAGGCCGCCCGCGCCCGGCACGCCCAACGCATCGCGACCCTCACCGTGGCCGACATGCAGACCCGGTCGGGACTCGCAGCGGACGCCGCGGACGATCCCTCACGGGCCGCGCTCTGGTTCGCCAATGCCGCCGTCATCGCCGGAGGAGACCCCACCCGCCGCGATGCCAACCTCCGCCGCGCCGCCGCGTGGAGGCAGACCCTCCCTACGCCGGTCCGCGCCCTGGACACCGGATTCCCGTATGTTGGTGAACTGCTCTGGAATCCCCGACGGCCAGCCTTGATTGTGGAATCTCAGCCGACTGGCCATTGCCAGATCTGGGACCTGTCCGCAGATCAGCTCTGGACCGCCGGGACAAATCCTCCCCCGTCCCGGGCGCTGTGGGATTCCTCTGGCGACCACGTGGTGATCGCCACCGGCTCCGAACTCCAGGTGCTGAACTTCACCGTCGGACGCGAGCTGGCCCGCCTCGAATCCGAAACGCCCGACGCCTGGGCGGTGGATCCCCGGGGCGATTGGATCGCCATCGGCACGATCCGGCCCCTGCTCTGGAACTGGCGGTCCGGCCAGCGCCATCCGCTGCCGGTCCGGGATCAGCCGCCCAACGACCTGCGATTCAGCGCCAATGGCCGCCGTCTGCTCATGGCCTGGCACGAATCCGCGGGCATCGTTTCGATGTCGGATCCCGGCGTGCTTCTCCATGAACCGGTCGCCAACGCGCCGCAGGGCGAGGCGTTGTTTCTGGGGGAGGGGGATCGCTATGTGACCAGCGCGCCCGATGGACGGGTTCAAATCCGGGACTCCGACCAGGGCCGGGTGCTGAAGGAGTTCCCGGCACCCGGTCTGCATCGGGGATTCCCGCTGGTCGCCAGCCCCGATGGACGATTCCTGGTCCGTCAAAGTGTCGCCGCGCTCGACCTGACCGGCGGCACCGTGCCCGCCGTTCCCGTCCACCAGAACATCTTCCAGGCTGCGGCGTTCAGTCCGGACGGTTCCGTGCTGGCCACCGGTGGCTATGATGATGCCCTCAAACTTTGGGACCTGCCGGCGGACCGCCTGGTGAGCCATGTGGGACACCACCAGCATTCGGTGCTCTGTGTGGCGGTGTCACCGGATGCCCGTTTCGTGGCCTCCAGCCAGGATGGCTTCGTCCGCATCTGGCAGATCGCGCGCCCCTCGCCGCGAACGACCATCGCCGTGGATGCGGATTCGCTCGCCGTCCTGTCGCGGGAGGGCCGTTTCCTGGCGCCCTCCGGCTTCAACCGGCGTCAGGGCGCGCTCGCCCGGACCGGTGTCCGGGAGTTGCCCTCGGGGAATCCCGCGGGACCCGTACTGGACCCCGGGGGGCTGATCATGGACGCCGGGTTTCATCCAGACACCCGGTGGCTGGCTCTGGCGGTGAGCACCGCGCCGGATCGCGAGCACACGCATTTCGAAACGGAGCATGGCTCGGGGAATGTCCAGTTGTGGGATTTCCGGGCCGGCGTCCGCGTCGGATCCCCGATCCCTTTGCCTTCGGAACCCCGCAGCCTCGCCATCCATCCCTCCGGCGACTGGATTGCCATCCTCTGCGGTGGTGGGCAGGCCCTGGAGTATTCGCTGACATCGAACTCCATGGCCGCCCGCTTTCGCTTCAAGAACCCGCACCCGCCGGACGCCACCTTGCACAACGGGAAATGCGCGTACAGCGAGGACGGACGGTGGCTTGGGGCCTGGGGATTGAATGACGGCTTCTTCGTCTGGGATCGTGACAAGGCCTGCCTGCGCGTAGAGCCAATCCCTGGATCCGGAACCGTCTTCGACGTGGACTTCCAGGGAAGCACGGTCGTCAGCGCCCGCATGAGCCAGGCCAGCAGCCTCGATTTCCGCGACCTCTCGGACGGCGCCCAAAGCACCCCGTCCATTCCTTATTCCAATTGGCCGTTTCTGGCCCAATTTCATCCCCGGGGAATTCATCTGCTGACCACGGGGCGCGACCGCGTCGGGCAGGTTTGGGATTGGCGCAGGGGCCAGCGGGTGGGACCGGCGCTTCCCCACAAGGACGAGGTAATGGCCGGCGCGTTCGTCTCCGAACGGCCGTGGGTCGTCACGGGCGGCCACGACGGACGCATCCAAACCTGGGAATATCCCAGCGGCATGCCGGCAGGTCCGGACCTCGCCTTGCCGGGAGCGATCCTGAGCCTCCAGTTCTCGCCGGACGGCCGCACCCTGATCGCTTGTGGATCGTTGGAAAGCCGGATTGAATTGTATGACTGGCGCCTGCTGTTTCCGGAGGCCACCTTGGACCCCGACGGTGCCCGTCTTCTGGCCGAACTGGATGCCTCGGCGATCATCAACGCCGACGGCGGCCTGATACCCTTGAACGCTGAGGAATGGCTGGCCCGCTGGAAAGAATTCCGGACCCGCTACCCTGGGTTTCCCGGTCATGCCGTGGCACCGGGAGCCGCGCCGTAGCGGATTACTGGCCGGATCGCACCTGGCTCCGCCCCGCAAAAGAGGTCACATACCCTCCCTGTCCTACGCCAAAGACCAACTGAGGACCTGGCACTCTGTTCGCGTGGCCTGGCTGAACTGGATGCCTCCGCGGTGATCAACGCTGATGGCGCCTGGTACCCCTGAGTGCCGGAAAATGGCTGGCCCGCCGGACAGAGTTCCGGACCCCATATCCCAGGTTTCCCGGTCAAGTATGCTGGGTTTCCCAGTCATGCCTTGGAGGGATCAACTGATGACCTGGCACTTTGTCGGACGCCGTCGGACGCCCTGCGGCGATCAACGCTGACGGTGCCTGGTACCCCTGGGTGCCGGAAAATGGCTGGCCCGCTGGACAGAGTTCGGGACCCCATATCCCAGGTTTCCCGGTCAAGTATGCTGGGTTTCCCACTCACGCTTTGGGAGATCAACTGATGACCTGGCACTTTGTCGGACGCCAGCCAGATCGCACGTAGCTCCGATGCCCCGCCGAATGTGGGCACATACCGTCCTTTCCGCACACCTCCCATGCCAAAGAGAGGTTAACTGAGGACCTGGCACTTTGTCGGACGCCGTCGGACGCCCTGCGGTGATCAACGCTGACGGTGCCTGGTACCCCTGAGTGCCGGAAAATGGCTGGCCCGCTGGACAGAGTTCGGGACCCCATGTCCCAGGTTTCCCGGTCAGGTATGCTGGGTTTCCCACTCACGCCTTGGGGCGATCAACTGATGACCTGGCACTTTGTCGGACGGACACTTTGTCGGACGCCAGCCAGATCGCACGTAGCTCCGATGCCCCGCCGAATGGGGGCACATACCGTCCTTTCCGCACGCCTCCCATGCCAAAGAGAGGTTAACTGAGGACCTGGCACTCTGTTCGATGGGTGAGGGGTCAACTGCGCTGATGCAAAGGATCTCCGCAACGAATCGGGAAAACCTTCATAGAAGGAAGAAAAGTGAACCTTCACGCCCCGATGAAACTCCGGATCCGACTCCCCCTGTATCTGTATGTCTGTCGGCTTCTGTCCACGGCATTCCTGCTCCCACTTACGGCGACTCCGGCTGGCACGGCGTTCGACTTTCAGGGTCGCCTTGCTGAGGGCGGCACGCCCGCAAACGGCGCCTACGAACTGCGCTTTTCGCTCCACGACGCGGTCGATGCAGGAACCCTGGCGGGGGCCATCCTGACCAATGCCCCGGTGAACGTTGCAGAGGGGCTCTTCGTTACCTCCCTGGACTTCGGTCCCGCCGCCTTCACCGGTGAGGCCCGGTGGCTGGAGATCGGCGTACGGCCCGCGGGCAGCTCCGGTCCCTTCACCACGCTCTCCCCACGGCAGGCCCTCAACCCCGTGCCCTATGCCCTGCACGCCTTGAGCGGTAGAGAAGGACCGGCCGGGCCGCAGGGGCCAAAAGGCGACACCGGTGATCCCGGCGGGCCCGGACCCGCCGGCCCGGTCGGACCGCAGGGACCCGCCGGCTCCGACGCCAACCTCACTCCGGGGCCGGGCCTTTCCATCGTGGGCAGTGTAATCGGCATTTCCACCAACGGCGCACCGCCTAACTCCAACCTCAAGTTCACCGGCGATGCGATTGTTTGGGACACCCTGGTCGGCGTCCCAGGACCCAAAGGGGATCCGGGCAACAAGGGTGAAAAAGGCGACACCGGAGACGCAGGACCTGCGGGCCTTCCCGGTCCCGCAGGCGAAGAGGGGGTCGCCGGGCCGATCGGACCTCAGGGTCCCCCGGGAGCGGTTGGGCCAAAGGGGGATCCAGGAGCGACAGGACTCGCGGGGCCCCCAGGGCCCGCTGGTCCAGCCGGTCCTGCTGGCCCCCAGGGTGACCAAGGGGACACCGGCGTTGCGGGAGCGCAAGGGACAGTGGGACCCATGGGACCCAAGGGGGATCCCGGAGCCACCGGGCCTGCAGGTCCAAAGGGCGACAATGGTCTGATGGGACCTCCAGGACCAGCGGGTGCGAAAGGGGATCCAGGCATTGCCGGGGTTCAGGGACCTGCCGGCACGCCCGGGTTACAAGGTCCCGCGGGTCCCATCGGACCTATCGGGCCACAGGGTTCGGCCGGTCCTGTCGGCCCCCCTGGCGATGCCAATTCCTGGGGCCTTTTTGGTAATTCCGGAACGGATCCGGCGAGTCACTTTCTGGGAACCACCGACGGCCAACCCCTGGAATTCAGGGTCAACAATCGGAGAGGACTCCGCCTCGAGACCGCGACGGATCTCTTCGGACAGACCGCAGTCAATGTGGTGGGCGGGCACAACGAAAACATCCTCGGCGCCGAAGTGCTCGGTGGCACCATCGCCGGAGGCGGATTCCCAGGAAATCCCAACCAGGTGCTGGCCGGCGCCGCCGCCGTGGGTGGCGGGACCGGAAACATCGCCAGCGGGACTTCCTCGACCGTGGCTGGCGGCAACAAGAACACGGCCAGCGGCCAGTCCTCCGTGGTCGGCGGGGGATTCTTGAACGCAAGTGCCGGCTTCGACGCCACCGTTTCCGGGGGGCGGGAAAACGTGGCCGGGGACAACTGGGCCACGGTTCCCGGCGGCCTGCAGAATACCGCCGGAGGCCTCTACTCATTCGCCGCCGGACGGCGGGCCAAGGCGCGGCACCCAGGATCCTTGGTCTGGGCCGACAGTCAGGATTCCGATTTTGAGTCCCAGGCGGCCAATCAGTTCAGCGTACGAGCCGGAGGCGGCATCCGATTTGTCACCGATGGCGCCGGCATAACTTTGGATGGCCAGCCCCTGCTTACTGCCGCGAACCTTCCTTCCGGTGTGGTGTTCCGTGACCAGCCCAACGCCTTCACCGCCGCCCAAACCTTCCTCAGTCCCCTGACCGTAACCCTCGCCGGCGTGCCCCGCATCGCTGTGGTTCCCTCCGGCCATGTGGGCATCGGCACCGGCAGCCCCGGATCCCGGTTCCATGTGGCCCACACCTGGAACTCCGATGTCGGGATCTTCGTCGGCGATCGCACCCCCTTCGGACAGGCCGCCTTCGAAACCGACTACACCGCGACCAACGTGACCCACGCCTGGTTCGCGGAGAATGGCAAGCGGGTCTTTAGCGTCACCGGCGGCGACGTCACCTGCCGCGACGTCACCTGCGTGGCCGTGAACATCACCAGCGACCGTCACGCCAAGGAGAACTTCCGTCCGGTGCACCCGCGCGAAGTGCTCGAGAAGGTGGCCCGTCTTCCCATCAGCGAATGGCAGTATAAGTCCCGCGGCGACGTCCGGCACATCGGCCCGATGGCCCAGGATTTTCATGCCGCCTTTGCGGTGGGGATGGACGACCGGCACATCACCAGCGTGGATGCCGACGGCGTAGCGCTTGCGGCCATCCAGGGACTCAATGAGAAGCTGGAGGAACGGCTTCGGGACCAGGAGCGGGAGATCGAGGAATTGCGGCAGTCCGTCGGGGAATTGAAGGCGCTGGCGCTGGCGCTCGCCGCCAAGGCAATGCAGGACAATGGGGGTGCCCAATGAACCCGATCCTCCGGCCGGCAACCCCAGCCCACTGGCTTCGTTGGATGTTCGTGCTTGCGCTCGCGGTCGGAGGCCTGTCTCCGGCCGCCGCCTGGTCGGTGTACAATGCCAGCCCGGTTACCGTACGGGCCCGGGTGCTCAAGGGAGACTGGGATGTGGAGATCCCCCCCGGACAGAACGCCTCGTGCCACTACTCCGATACCGACTGCAATCCGTCCGGCCTCGCCTCCACGCGCGTGACCCTGCAGATCGAAACGCTCGACGACGACGGGCGGGACTTCACCGGTGTGGTGGTCATGGAGGCGGGCGGCCACGGCATGATTGCCGAGGTGCCGCGCCCGCTTCGGTGGCACGCCCCGGGAAATCTCTTCGTCGAGGGCTACACGGTGGACGGCGTGCTCCTGCAGCGGGCGCCCGCCGGCGTGGAGGCGAGCCTGCGCAACGTCCACTTCCTGATCTCCGCTGACTGCCAGTACTGCAGTCCCGGGGACTGCACCGAGCCCGACGCACAGGAGAAGATCCATACGGCCAACGTCACCAACGCCCGGATGATTCAGCAACTTCAGGACGATCCGACGATCCGGGGTATTTGCTATGCCGGAGACCTGACCCAGTTTGCCTCGGGCTCGGAGCTCGACACCTACCGTCAATCCATCTCCGGATTCTCCCGGTTCGTCTTCGATGGACTCGGCAACCACGACCTCGAGTACGGACGCCAGCGCATTCGCGAATATGTCAATGAACGGAAGCGGGCGACGGTGAAAACGCAAAAGGGGGACCCGCATTACTCCTGGGACTGGCACGACGTTCATTTCGTGCAGCTCAATCTCATGCCCGCCGATCAACCGGCGCCCAACATCCCGGGCGTGGACGTGGATTTCGAATCCCTCGATCCCATGGGCGCCCTCAGCTTCCTGATCCTCGATCTGGCCCTTCACGTGGGTGATTCCGGACGCCCGGTAGTCCTCATGCACCACTACGGATTCGAGAGATTCTCCACCGAGCAAGGATGGTGGACCGCCGCTCAACGCCTGGCCTATTGGAACGTGATCTCCTCCTACAACGTAGTGGCCATCTTCACCGGGCATCTGCATCTGCATCCTTCCCTGGCGAGCAACGAATTCCTGACCGGCGACACGTCGCGTCCGGTGAACAGCCGGTCCATGACCTGGTCCAAGCCGGCCGGGGCCATCGCCGGGCCGGCCAGCATTCCCACCTTTGTCTCCGGCGCCGCCCTGTATGGCGCCTACCTCGACGTGCAGATGAACGCCGCCAACCAGATCCGGATCATCTTGCGAGACCAGACCGGGGCCAACTTCCGCGTCATGAACGTGACGCACAACACGCCGCTGTGGATGGACTCCAACAACGCCCTCCTCGGACTGGGCGCCCAGGGTGCCGGGTTGCAACTGGCCAGCGACCTGGCGACCGCCCTGGCGGACCGGATCACCGACAACGGCATGCCCTCCCCCACCCTGAATGTGCTCTTCGAGCCCGGGCACTATCCCGGTTCGGCGCGGCTCATCGGCCCCGCGCGGCTTAGCATGAACAATCCCGGCACGGTACGCATCGGTCCGTGAAACCCGAATTCTTCCGCCCATGAACCTTCCCCGTGTTGTGGCGACGACCGCCCTCGCCTGCGAACTGAGCCGCTCACCCCTCGGCGCCGGGGACATGCAGGGCGGTCCGTACACGCTGACGGGAAGCCCCGTGGCCACCATCACCACGGCGACGGGCGAGACCTATGCCCTGGACGGCGCCGCAGGCGCGCCTGCGTCCATCGGAATGTCGGGAGGCCCGTTCACCCTGGACTCCGGAATCCTCGGACTCCGAGTGGTGCCGGGGGACGTGACCGTGGTGATCGAGTGGACCGCGGAACAAGAGGTCCGGCTTGTGTGGCCTGCCGTGGCCGGCCCCTACCTGCTGGAGACTACGGAGACGCTTGGTGATCCGGACGGCTGGCGTCCCGCCATGCCCGCGCCCGCCGACAACTCCTTCATCGCCCCGGCCGACGCCCCCACCCGCTTTTTCCGCCTTCGCAAGCTCTAAGCCGGACCCATTGAGATGCGCCCTTGGCACCGGCTTCCCTCAGGTTCTCCTTCCCCCCGCTTCCGCCCATTGACACCGTTTCGCGGTGAGCAAGGCCGTGTTGGTGACCGGAGGGGCCGGATTCATCGGATCTCATCTCGTGGAGCGATTGCTGGCGGACGGGGAATCGGTGATCGTGCTCGATGACCTCTCCACCGGAGATGCCGCCAATCTCCGCTCCGTGGCCGGAGATCCGCGGCTGCGGGTGATTCGCGGGCGGGTTTCAGAGCAGGCCGACCTGACCTCCTTGGTGGGGGAATGCCGCTTTGTGTACCATCTGGCGGCCGCGGTCGGAGTGGAGCTGGTGGTCAATTCCCCGATCCGCACGATCGAAACCAATCTCCGGGAGACCGAAGCCATCCTCGCCGCCGCCGCCACGGGCCGAATCCCGCTGCTGTTGACGTCCACCTCGGAGGTCTATGGCAAGAGCGCGCGCCCGGAGTTTCACGAGGAGGATGACCTCCTGATCGGGGCGCCCACGCTCGGGCGTTGGAGCTATGCCTGCTCCAAGCTCATGGATGAGTTCCTGGCCATTGCCTACATGCGGGAGCGCGGGCTCCCGGTCACGGTGGTGCGGTTGTTCAACACGGTCGGACCCCGCCAGACCGGACGCTATGGCATGGTGCTTCCCCGGTTTGTCCGCGCCGCGATGTCTGGCGAACCGTTGCGGGTGTTCGGCGACGGACAGCAGTCCCGCTGCTTCTGCTATGTCGCGGACACCGTCGAAGCCCTGACGCGGTTGCAGGCCGCCTCGTCCGCCCGCGGCGAGGTGGTCAATGTCGGCAACGATCAGCCCATCACCATCCGGGACCTGGCGCAACGGGTCCTGGAACTGACGGATTCGAGTTCGCCCGTGGAGTTCGTTCCTTACGAAGACGCTTACGCCTCGGGATTCGAGGACATGCGGCACCGGCGTCCGGCACTCGGAAAGCTGGAGCGGTTGACCGGATTCCGTCCGCGGCGGCCCCTGGACGACATCATCCGGGAGGTCGCGGCGTGGGAGAAGGCGAGAGGGTGATGTCCCGGGTGGGGGCGCCCGGGTCAACACGTGAGGCGCGTGTGGTCCCCCTCTGATTAGCCTGTGGGGCGGGCGTGTCCCTCAATCACTGCGGCGCCGGAGCCGGACTTTCCACGCACGGTCCGCCACCACCAGGCGGACAGGTCGCTGAACAGCGTGTACACCACCGGAATGATGTACAGGGTCAGGAAGGTGCTGGTGAGCATGCCGCCCACCACGGCAACGCCCATCGGACGCCGGCTTTCTGCGCCGGCGCCGAACCCGATGGCGATGGGCAAAATGCCGGCAATCGTCGAAAGCGCGGTCATCAGGATCGGGCGCAGCCGCACCACGCCGGCCTGGATCATGGCGTCATGCGGAGTCACCCCGTGGGGCACCTGCTGATTGGCGTACTCCACCAGGAGAATCGAGTTCTTGGTCACGAGTCCGACCAGCAGCACCAGGCCGATCTGGCTGAAGAGGTTGAAATTCATCGCCGGAATCATGGGGATCACCCCGGCCTTCCCCAGGACGTCCAGAATCCACAATCCGCCGAACGCGCCGACAAACGCCAGCGGCAGCGCGAGCATGACGGTGAGCGGATGCACCAGGCTCTCGAACTGCGCCGCCAGGGTCATGTACACGATGATTCCGGCCAGGCTGAGAACCCACCAGATTTCCTGATTGGCGTCGGCCAGGTTCTTGGCGTCGCCCTCCCAGGCGTACAGGAAGCCGGCGGGCAACTCCTCCCGAAGGATCGCCTCCACCTGCGCGACCACGGTCCCGATGGGCACGGCCCCCGGAGACGCCGTGATGCTGGCAGAGCGAAGGCGGGCGTAGTGGTTGATGGCATTGGGCGCCGCGCCTTCCGTGTGGGATACCAGCGAACTCAACTGCACCAGGCTCCCCGAGGCATTTCTTACGAACACCCGGTCCAGGTCCGCCGGACGCAGCCGCGACTCCCGGGCCAACTGGGCAATGACGTCGTACTCCTTGCCATCCACCTTGATCCGGCTGAGGTCGAGTCCGCCAAAGAGGATCTGCAGCGTCCGGGACACATCCTCGATGCTCACCCCCAGCGCCGCCGCGCGGCTGCGATCCACGCTCACCCGGAGCTCCGGCTTGTTGACCTCGTAGCTCACCCGCACGTTGGAGAGCAACGGCAGCCCGGCCGCGTTGGTCAGGCCGCTGAGCCGATTGGCGAACCGGTTGGCCGTCTTGTCGAGCGCCTCCAGGTTTTGGTTCTGCAGCACCAGTTCGAACGGGGAACTGTTGAAGCTGACCTCGATGGCCTTGGGCAGATTGGCGATCGCCAGCCCGCCTTCCACCTCCGCAAACAGGCGCTGGGCGACCCCGTCGGGGCCATTGACGATTTCCTGCACGGATCGTTTGCGTTCATTCCGGTCGGTGAAGGTGACGAACACGATGCCGAAGCTCGCCTGCCCCGGTCCGTTGAATCCCGGAGCGACGATCGCGCCGTAGCTCGAGACCTCCGGCACCGACGCGATGATCGCCTCCGCCTTTCGCAATTGCCGGTCGGTGAACTCGCTGGTGGATCCATTGGGCGTGATCACCAGGGCGAACAGCCGGCCCTTGTCCTCCTGAGGCAGGAAGTCCTGCTCCAATCCCCGGTAGGCAAGCACCATCAGGACCATGGTGCCGACGGTGACCCCCACCATCAGCACGCGGTGCGCGAGGGCCCAGCGCAGACTGCGTCCATAGACCGAGGCAATTCCGTCGAACACCCGCTCAAAGAACAGGAACAGGGGCCCGTGCCGAAGCCCCTGGATCGGCTTCAGCAGCCGCGAGGCCATTGCCGGGGAAAGGGTCAGCGCGACGAATGCGGAAATGACCACCGATCCCGCCACCGCCACGGCAAACTCGATGAAGAGACGCCCTGTCGTGCTCTTTTGAAACGCCAGGGGCATGAAGACCGCCACCAGCGACACCGTGATGGCGATGACCGCGTAGCTGATCTCCTCCATCGCCTTGAACGCCGCCTGCATCGGCGGCATGCCCTCCTCGATGTGGCGGTAGATGGCTTCCAGCACCACGATGGCGTCGTCCACCACCACGCCAATGCTGAGCACCAGGGCCAGCATGGTCAGGATGTTGATCGAGTAGCCGAAGAGGTAGAGCAACGCGAAGGTGCCGATCAGCGACACCGGGATCGCCACGGCGGGGATCAGGGTCGAGCGGACGTTCCGGAGGAAGACGAAGATGATCAGGATGACGAGCAGGAAGGCCACGCCGAGGGTTTCCCAGACCTCGGCGATGGAGCGCTCGACAAACACGCTGCTGTCGAACGCCACCCACATGTCACATCCCGCCGGCAGCGTGGGAATGAGCGCCTCCATCTCGGCGCGCACGTGCTGCGCCACCGCCACGGTGTTGGCCTTCGCCTGCTTCACGATGCCCATGAAGATGCAGGGGTTGCCCCGGGCGCGCGCGACGGTCCGGTAATCCTCCACCCCCGCCTCCGCCCGGCCCACATCGCGCAGCCGGATCAGGTTGGGACCATCCGACCGCACCACCAGTTGGTTGAATTCGTCCGCCGTCTTGAGCTCGCCGCGGGTCTGGATGGTCATCTCGCGGTCCAGGTTCTCGACCCGGCCGCTGGGCAGCTCCACGTTTTGCTGGCGGAGGGCCTGGTGGACGTCGAGCACGGTGACCCCGCGCGCGGCCATCTTCTCGGAGTCGAGCCACAGCCGCATGGCGAACCGCTTCTCGCCGCCGATGGTGATGGACGACACGCCGTCAATGCCCTGAAAGCGCGGCTTGAGCTGGCGCTCCGCCAGGGTGGTCAGATCCAGCGGCGAATACCGGTCGCTGTTGATGGCGATCCACAGAATGGGTTGCGCATCGGAATCCTGCTTGGAAATGATGGGCTCGCGGATGTCGTCCGGCAGGTTGCCCCGCACCCGGGACACCCGGTCGCGGACGTCCTGCGCTGCGATGTCAATGTCGCGCGAGAGATCGAATTCGATGGTGATGTTGCTCACCCCTTCGCGGCTCTCCGACTTGAGCGTCTTGATCCCGGAGATGTTGTTGACCGCCTCCTCCAGGCGCTCGGTGACTTCGGTCTCGACGATCTGGGCGTTGGCGCCGGGATACACGGTGCTGACCGAGATCACCGGCGGATCAATGTCGGGGAGTTCCCGGACCGGCAGGCGGGAGAGGCCGATGAAGCCGAACAGGATCAACGCGAGATTCATCATCGTCGCGAAGACCGGACGCTGGATGGAGATGCGGGAGAGGATCATGGCTTCGGCTCCAGGTAAGGCAGCAGGGACGCGCCCTCCGCCATTGTCACGGGCACACCGGGACGCAGCTTCTGCACGCCCTCGACGACCACTCTTTCTCCGGGCACGAGGCCGTTCAAGACTTCCACCTTGCCCGCCAGCCGGAGTCCCACTTCGACGGGCTTCATGACCGCGGTGTTGGTCTCGGTGATCGCGAAGACAAAGGTCGCGTCGCCATTGTTGATGATGGCCGGCTCGGGAATCACCAGCGCCGAATCGCGCAACTGAATGCCCAGGTCGAGATTGGCGAACATGCCGCCGCGAAGCTTGCCGTCCGCATTGGGAATCCGCGCCTTGACCAGCGCGGTCCGCAGGGCGATGTCGAGCTGCGGGGAGATGAAGTAGATCTCGCCCTTGAAGCTGTCCTTGGGAAACGCCGCCACGCGGAATTCCACCGGCTGCCCGACGTGAAGCTGGCTTAGGTACCGCTCGGGCACTTCGACCTCGACCTTGACGGTGTCCAGATCCACCAGCCCGGTGAGGCGCGTGCTTTTGGTGATCACCTGTCCCGGACTGATCAGCCGCGCCCCGGTAAATCCAGAGAACGGCGCCGTCACCCGGGCGTCCCGCAGCTCCCTCCGTTTCACCTCCACCACGGCCGCCTTTTCCGCCGCGTCCGAAGTCGCGGAGTCAAACTCCGCCTGGGCGATCAGCCGGTCCTTGAACAACTGCTCCACCCGCGCCAACGACGTCTGGGCCAGCTTCAGCCGGGCCTCCGATTCATGAAGCTGCGCCAGCGCCTTGGTGTCATCGAGCGCCACCAGCAGGTCCCCCTTGGACACCCGCTCGCCTTCCTGGAAGCGGATTTCCCGGACGATGCCATCGGTTTCCGCGCGCACCTCAATCATCTCGTTCGGCACCACCGAGCCGACCAGGGAGACCGACTCAAGCACTGGCTGCTTCACCGACGGCACCGCGACCACCTGGATCTCAAATCCGGCGCCTTTCCCGGCCGCCCCGGTCCCAGGCCCGGCCTTCTTGCATCCGGCCAGGATCAGGACCACCGCAAGGACCATCCATGGAACACGCGAAATCATTTTCACGATAGTCTGCCCAGACTCAGGGGCCGGGGACAATCCTGGGCACCAGAAATCATGCCGGCATCGGTCGGCGACCCAGGCGTGACGCGCAAAGGGTTGTCCTGTCCTGGTGGACCGGAGCGTCCTGGCCGCGCTTCTCATGAGAGGCTCATGCGACGGGCGCCGCGCGGCGGATCGCAGATTTCATAGCGAAATCGGATGGCGGACCGTTCGGTAAAAGCGGCTTCGGTAACGACGCTTGGATAAATGCGGGCTGGCCGCCCCGGGATATTCGGTGAAGGGACCGCGCGCATCCTTCGCCATTTGCAGCACCCCATTGAATCGGATCTCCATTCGCTAAAGACAATCCATCCCACCGCATCGCAATGAAGGGAGACCCACAGGGGACTTCGACCGCCTCCGAGGAGAACTGGACGTCGCCAAACGACCCCGAAGTGCCCATGGTTTCTGCAAAGTCGGCCAGCACGTCGAGGCTCAACTCGGCCACCAAGCCGCACCATGACCCCTGGTTTCTGTAACTGATTTTTTGACAGGAGGTTGTGAAAACCGCCCGTCGGACGATTCGCCCACCGTCCGATCAGGAACCGGCGCTCCCAATCACCGTATCCCTCGCGAAGGATGCGGTTTCCATCCGGCGTGAGGACCACCCAACAAAGGACCTGGCACTTTGTTTGGATACGTTTTGTAAAGCATACTTTACACATGGCCAGCGTTCTTTACACTTCAGCGTACTATGAAATCCGATGCCAATGAGTTGCCCGAGCCGATGCAGATGCCGGTCCGGGAGGCGCTGAAACTCAATGCCTGGGCCGTCGTCGCAGTCGCCGCTGCATTTGGGGCGCGGCTGTGGTTGAAATCCCCCGAACTTTCGGGGTCGCTGCGAGTCGTCGTGGCGCTGCTCCCGGTATTTCCCGGGGTGCTCTATGTCCGCACGCTCTGGCGTTGGATGTCCCGGCTCGACGAAATGCAGCGGCGAATCCAGTTGGAAGCGGTGTGCGGCGCGGCCTTGGTCATGCTGCTGATCGCCCTGGCGGCCGACCTGCTGCGCAACGCCGGCTTCAGCGCCGGCCTGACCCTGGGGTGGGAGGGATACTTCGCTGTCACTTTCCTGTTCTATTCACTGGCCCTTGTGCGAGCCAACCGGCGTTGGCGATGAAAAACCGGCTTCGGGATCTCCGGGCATTGAGACAATGGTCGCAGGGCGACCTTGCAGCATCCCTGGGCGTGTCACGCCAGACGATCAACGCCATTGAGACCGAGCGGTACGATCCCAGCCTGCCTCTGGCCTTGAAGATCGCCCGGCTCTTCCGGCAACCCGTCGAATCCATCTTCACCGACGAACCGGACTGTCGCCAAACGGGCAACGAATAGCCGCAGCGAGCCAACAAAGTACCTGGCACTTTGTTTATTTCTCCCTCGTCTCTATCCCAAAAGGTGTCACGTCATACCCAGCAGAAGCCGCAATTCGCGGCTCGTCTTCAGGATGGTGTTTTCGGTTCCGTCTGGGATAGACTCGTTGACCGCGACATCAAGCCGCGATCCGTGACGAATGACACGACCTCGCCACCCCCAATCGAACCTGTCGGCGATACGCCGTGACGCTGAATCTCCAATCCTCCATCAAAACTCCTCGCAAACGATGAACTCCAAAGAAATCTCACAGATCAGAAAGGCGCTGGCTGGGGCAACAGGCCGGCACCTCGAAAAGGCAATTGCCGCCCAGCAGGCACCGCCATTGACCCTGCGAAGTGCGCGCAGTCAAAGGACGGCCGCGAGTGTTTTTACGGCCCAACTCAAAGGCACCGACGTGGCGAAGAAATTTGCGGACATCCTGGCTCGCGACGAGGCCGATCGCGCCGCTGCGCTGGAGAAGGCGAAAGCCGCCGCGATCAAGAACTCCCGGTCCCACCTCGCGGTGCTTGAGTCGCAGGCCGCTCGTCGCGTCAAGGATCTCGACCGTTTGACTGCCCTTCCAGCCGTTGAAGGAAGTCCCAAATACCATCTCCTGAACAAGCCTCTGTTCATTCTGCCCTCAAGAACGATCGCTCTGGACGAGTCCGAGGTGATCCCGTCGAAAAGCTTCGCCAAATTTCAGGGGCGTACGGAGCGAAGCCTCCGGGGTGACGTGCAGTTCTGGTACCTGTGGAATAACCCCAACGACCGATTTTCGGTCATCAACGTGGATGGCTACATCATCTTCAATGGGCATGGGTACGTTGGGGCGGACGGCGGTATTTTTCCCGGCGCCCGTAGTGCCGGACTTTCGGTCCACGGCCGGCTGAACATCCTGGAATGGGAGAATCAGCCGCCAACCCAGCCGGTTTCGCAGCCGGATCAATCGGTTGAGGCCCTGAAGCTCAGCGTGTCTGCCACCGGCTTCGGCGAGGTTGGAGCCATCGAATCCCGGGATGTTTTCCGAGGCTACGACCTGCGCCACACCCTTCTCGTGGTGCCACCGCGGGCAACGCTCATCTTCACGGTCGCAGCCGAGATTTCCGCCAGCTGCGGTTCGGATAGCGGGCTGGTGGAGTTCGATTTCTCCAGTGGTGATTTCCAAGTAGGCAGCCCCGCCGTTCTGGTGACACTTCTCAGCTGAGTCTGGTCAGGCGTCCGGCCCAATGCATGCGGGTAGGAATTCACCGCACCTTCCCGTAAGCATGGCAAAAATCTCGGTTTTGGCTGGAGCCTCCGCACGAAGGCCTTGGCCTGGGATTCGATTCCCTCCGCCCGCTCCAAACTCCGCGGCATGCTGAAGCAGCAAGGCACTCACGGGGTGGTTCCCATCTCGTGCGACGCAAGATCCGCGAAGGCACCCAGGAAGGAGCGAGAGGCGCTTCATGCTTTTCCCGGCTCTTCCGCCGCACGCGGGAGACGGAGTTGATTGGTGACCGCAACCTGCGCTCCTTCTCTTCCAAGTCATCCGGAGGACCGGCGTGCTGCCGGCCTCATAAAAGATCCGAACTCAACGGGAGAACCTTTCCTCCGACTCGGTTGCAAGGCTCCAAATCGAACGGCTCCCTCAATTCAGCGGAGACCCCACCTTCAGCGGAGACCCCACCGAATCCGCGCTACGACCCGTCTTGCGGGACCGTGTCACCAGACCCGCAAACGCCGCGCGCTCCACCCACAGCAGATACAGAACGAGCAGCGCGATCACGATCAACAGCGGATTGAGCAGCCCCTGGCCTGCGGTGACAAACAGATGGTAGGCGAGAATATTCACCAGGATCGGCCCCAGCACGAGCAGGCCCAGGTTGCGCGTCCGCGGGATGGCCACCAGGATTCCGCCGATCACTTCCAGCACCTTCACGAAAGTCAGATATCCCGTGGAACCGAAGGCGGCCATGAATTGCGCGGCTGGAGTGCCCTCGGGCAAGGGCGGGGGCGGAGCCAGTTTGAGGAGAACCACCAGCCCGAAGAGGACAAACAGCAGTCCCAGCAATCCGCCCGCCACATGTGGAGCGTATTTCATGAGTACCATCCGAGGATTAAAGGGCAGGCCCGGCAGATCAAGCGCAGATACGGATCTCGCAGGCGTGCAGGTAGGCGCATGACGACGGCGGCGCCTGGGACATTTCGCTCCCTGGACTTCGTGTCGTCCCGCAGGGTTCGGTCGAAGTCCGCCGGAACACGATGCGTCCGACATGCGTGCAGTGGATTCAACAACTGCGACGAGCACCGCTCTTGCTCGTGGCCTGGTTGGCGGCGCAGGCGGGCGGACCGCCCGAACCCAATCCTGAACCCTATCCCATCGCGCACTCGAAGAAAGGGTTGCAGGTGCAGATGGTGGAGGATGCCCTCGTCCTGGGAATACGGCATGCGGCGCTCAATGTGAACCTCGCCACCTTGGCGGACCCCAAGGGCAATCCGGACAACCCCGGATGGGAGCTTTCCGGACGCACCTATCACTTTCACCGCGCCGCCCTGGAGTCCCTCGACCAGCAGATCCGCCCGCTCTCCGATCGCGGCGTCCTCGTCTCGCTGATCCTCTTGAACTACGTCAGCGGCGATCCCGAGGTGCGGCGTCTGCTGCAGCATCCGGGCTATGACACCAACTGCCCGAATCATCTGTCCGCCTTCAACACCTCGACCGCCGAGGCGCGCCAATGGCTGACCGCCGCGGTAGAGATGATGGCGGCGCGGTGGTCGCGTCCGGACGGCCTTCACGGAAGGGTGTGGAACTGGATCGTCGGCAACGAGGTGAACTCGCACTGGTTCTGGTCCAACATGGGGCGAGTGACGCTGAAGGAGTTCACTGGCGACTACCTGCGCGCCGTGCGCCTCGTGCACGAGGCAGTCCGACGGCAGTCCCTGCACGGACGCGTCTATGTCTCCTTGGAACACCATTGGAACATCCGCTATCCGGGCGGCGACGCCGGGCAGGCGTTCCCCGGCCGGGACTTTCTCGACCTCTTTGCGCGCCAGGCTGCGGAAGGCGGCGATTTCGACTGGCACGTCGCGTTTCATCCGTATCCCGAGAACCTGTTCAATCCGCGCACCTGGAACGACGCTTCCGCCACGCCGGACTGGCGGACCACGCCGCGCATCACCTTCCGGAACCTCGACCAATTGATCCGGTACCTGGAACAACCGGAACTGCGGCACGCCGGCAAGGTGCGCCGGGTCATCCTGAGCGAGCAGGGATTCCACACGCCGGACGGTCCCGACGGCGAGATCGTCCAGGCCGCGGCCTACGTGTATGCGTGGAAGCAGGTGATGGCCCAGCCTGGGATAGACGCCTTCATCCTGCACCGTCACGTGGATCATGCCCACGAAGGCGGACTGCGACTCGGACTCTGGCGGCGCGAACCGGAGAGCGTCTGCACGCCGTCCGAACGCAAGCGCCTCTACGAAGTATTCCGCCTGGCCGACACCCCCTCCTCCGAAGAAGCCTTCGCCTTCGCGGCGCCCGTCATCGGCGCGTCCCGGAGTGAGGCGCCATAAAGGAGACCTCCTGCACCGCAGAGGATTTATACCACCGAGGCGCGGAGACGCAGCGTAGCCGGGAACGGATGCCTGCACGTCCGCAACTTCCTCAGCGGCCTTTGCGCCAATTGCGTGAGACTCAGAATCTCTCGGAGGCATCGCCAGGCCCCAGGCCGGCGCCTCTTGGGGATTGGCTATTGCCGTCCCCCTCGCCACGCTGAGCGCAATGCCATTGGCTGAGACCGTACTTGCGCCGCTGCGCCAGCGCTTGGGCGCCGAGCAGATCCTGACCGAGCCTGAAGACCTCATTCCCTACTCCTTTGACGGCACAGCCGCCCTGAATGAACGCCCGGGCTGCGTCGTGTTGGTGCGATCCACGACCGATGTGTCGGCGGTGCTCGACATCGCCCAGCGCACCCGGACGCCGGTGGTGACCCGAGGCTCCGGCACCGGTCTGAGCGGCGGCAGCCTGCCGGTTCCGGGATGCATCGTGCTCTGCACCGTCCGGATGAACCAAATCCTGGAGGTGGACCGCGCCAACCTCACCCTGCGCGCCGAACCGGGCGCCACCACGCTGGAGATTGCGGACGCTGCGGCGCGCGTGGGGCTGTTTTATCCGCCCGATCCCGGTTCAATGAAAATCTCCACCATCGGGGGCAACGTCGCCGAGAACTCCGGGGGGCTGCGCGGACTCAAGTACGGCATCACCCGGAACTACGTCATGGGCCTGGAAGTCGTGCTTCCGGACGGCGAGATCCTCACCACGGGTAACAAGTGCGTGAAGGACGTTGCCGGGTATTCGATCAAGGACCTGTTCATCGGCAGCGAAGGCACCCTCGGCGTGATCACCCAGGTGCTGCTGCGCCTTATTCCCAAGCCGGCGGCCAAAAAGACCCTGGTAGCGACCTTTGCAGCCCTGGACACCGCGGCGCAAACGGTCAGCGACATCATCGCCGCGCAGATCATCCCGTGCACCCTGGAGTTCCTCGACCGCATGACCATCCGGTGCGTCGAGGACTTCGCCCGGATCGGGCTGCCGCTGGACTGCGAGGCCCTGCTGCTGATGGAGACCGATGGACATCCGGCGCAGGTCGAAGACGAGGCGCGCCAGATGGCCGAAATCGCCCGGCGCAACGGATCGCTGGAGGTGCGGGTCGCCCGGGATGAATCCGAGGCGACGCAACTGGCCAGCGCCCGCCGCAGCGCGTTCAGCGCCCTGGCCCGGGTGTCGCCGACGACCATCCTCGAGGACGCCACCGTTCCCCGCAGCGAACTGGCGCGCATGGTGCGGTTCGTGGAGGCGGTGGCCCGCAAGTACCGGCTGCGCGTCGGCACCTTCGGCCACATGGGCGACGGCAATCTGCATCCCACCTTCCTGACCGATGAACGCAACCACGACGAAATGGAGCGGGTCCACGCCGCCTTCCGCGAGATCTTCGAGGAAGCCGTGCGGCTCGGCGGCACCATCACGGGCGAGCACGGCGTCGGCGTGGCCAAAAAAGATTTTCTGCCGGCATTCCTGGGCAAGGCCCAGATGCGCGTCACCCGCGAACTGCGCAAAATCCTCGATCCCGCGGGCATCCTCAATCCAGGCAAGGTTTTTGACGCTTAACGCAAACAGGGTCCGCCCGTGCCCCTCACATCGCCTCCCTCCCGGCCCGTTTCCCCGAGATCCTCAGGCCCGCCCCTTGACGTCATCGTGCTGGGCCTCGGCGGCATGGGCAGCGCCGCGGCGTGGCAACTGGCGCGAATGGGGTTGCGCGTGCTCGGTCTCGAGCAGCACGGTCCGGCGCACGATCGCGGCTCCAGCCACGGACGCACACGCGTCATCCGGCAGGCATACTTCGAACACCCGTCCTATGTGCCCCTGCTGCAACGGGCCTACGCGCTATGGCATGAGACGGAACAGATCTCCGGCCGCCAACTGCTGACGATCTGCGGCGGCCTGATGATGGGGCCCGCCGACTCGGAGGTGGTCTGCGGGAGCCTGCGAAGCGCCCAGGCGCATGGACTCGCCCACGAGTTGCTCGACGCCGCCGAAGTGCGCCGACGGTATCCCCCCATCCATCTGCCCGACGGTCAACTCGCCCTCCACGAGAGCTGCGCCGGAGTGGTCCATACCGAACGCGCGGTCCAAACCCACCTCGATCTCGCAACCATCGAAGGAGCCGACCTGCGGTTCCAGGAGCCGGTGATCGAGTGGTCCATTCACGGCGACGGCGTGCGCGTGCGCACCGTCCAGAGCGAGTACGCGGCGGCGCGGCTGGTGATCACGCCGGGACCTTGGGCTCCGCGCCTCCTGGCCGGACTCGGCGTGCCGCTCCAGGTGGAGCGGCAGGTGCTGTACTGGTTTCAGCCGCGGAACGGTGTCCGGCCGTTCCTTCCCGACCGCTTTCCCATCTACATCTGGGATCTGCCAGGAGAATGCCAGCCTTACGGCTTTCCGGCCCTGGATGGCCCGGCCGGCGGGGTGAAAGCCGCGCTGTTTCGCGCTCCCGAGGTCAAGGCCTGTACGCCGGAAAACGTGGACCGATTGATCTGCGCGTCCGACGAGGCGGCCATCCGCCCCTCACTGCGGGAATTGATCCCGGATCTCGACGGCCCGCTCGTCCACGCGGTCACCTGCCTCTACACCAACACTCCGGACAAACATTTCCTGATTGGACTGCACCCGGAGCATGGAGCCCGAGTGGTATTTGCGGCGGGATTTTCGGGACACGGGTTCAAGTTCTGCAGCGTCGTGGGCGAGATTCTCGCCGAACTCGCGGAGACCGGCCGTTCGCGGCACGATCTGTCCCTCTTCTCACCCGGGCGGTTCAGCGCCGGTAGATCGGTCCGTTGAAAATGTCGTTGGGGTACGGGATCTTGTTGATGAGGTCGTAGGAGTAATTCCACTTCTGAAGGCCGGCGGCGCCGCCAAACGTTCCCACCACGGCCCCGCCCGGGAAGCTCTTGGCCGTGCCGGCCCCGTTGGGATTGTTGAAGCTGCCCCAGCCCGAAGAGCCGGCGTGCCGGATGGACACTCCATTTCCCACGTTGCCCGGAGGCGGCACGTTGGACGCGTCGTTGAAGTTGAGCGCATCCAGCTCGTTCTGTTCCCACATCAGCCAGTCGGTGGCCAGGAAATCGCTGGTTTTATAGGTGCGTCCATCGGGAAAGGGCGGGGCCTTGCCGAGGTTGTTGTAGCCGCCGATGGTTCCGTTCCAGCAGTAGGAAGTCAGCTTCAACGGACGCGCCAACCACAGGGTCTTGAGCCGTCCGGAACCGCGGGTGGCGACATCCTTCGGGCACCAGCAGATCTTGTAGGTGCCGAGGAAGGGCCCAAGCTGGCTGATCCGGAAGAATGCCACCTGGTTGCTGAACTGGGCCGAGTTGACATCGCGCCCCGCTGCCGACCCCGGCACCTGCGGGCCGCCGGGAATGCGTCCATTGTTCTTGGTGGCGTACACCCATCCGTCCGGACCGCTGAGGTCGCCGCCCCAGGTGGGATGCGCATTGTAATCGCTGTTGTCGGCGGCGTAGAGCTGGTTCGCGAGGAGGATCTGCTTGACGTTGTTCAGGTCCACCACGAGCTGGGCGCGGTCCTTGGCCCGACCGAGGGCCGGAAGCAGCATGCCGGCAAGAATGGCGATGATGGCGATGACGACGAGCAATTCGATCAGGGTAAACGCGGCCTGAAAACGCGTCTGGCAGCGGACCCAAATCAGTTTTGGTGCAGGAGCTTTCATAGGCATTGCGTCAGGAAGAGATCTACCGGGGGGACACTGGACAGGCCGAAAAACCCATCACGGAGGCACCGAGATCGCCCTCCGTACCTTCATCGTCAACCGAAACCCCCGGGGCATCAAGTCCAGACTCCCCATTCCGCGGTTCCGCGCGTAGTTTTTCTTCATGATTTGGATTTTCCGGCGGGTCTGGTGGGCACTGTGGCTGTGTTTTCCGGTCCTGCTGGCGGCCGCGGAGCCGAAGCCGGGCGAACTGCGTGTCGCCTGCTTCGACGTGGACGCCACGCCGCCCATCGGCAGCCAGATGGCTTACGATCCGGTGACCAATTCGTGGGACCTCGGGCTCCGGGCCCGGGGAATCGTGCTGCTCGGGCCTGAAAAACCGGTGGTGCTCTGCGCGGTGGACTGGATCGGCATCGCCAACGAGGCCCATGACGCCTTCCGCGCCACGCTCGCCGCAGCAGCCGGAACCACGGCGGATCGGGTCGCCGTTCACACCCTGCATCAACACGATGCGCCCGATTGCGACTTTGGCGCCGAACAAATCCTCGAGGAGGCCGGCCTCTCCCGCCTGAACTTCGACGGCACCTTCGCCCGGGAATTGTTGCGGCGTCTCGAAACGGCAGCCCGGGACAGCCTGTCGCGGGCGCAACCCGTGACGCACCTCGGCACCGGGAAGGCCACCGTGACGCAAGTGGCGTCGAATCGCCGGATCTTCGGCCCCGACGGCAAAGTGCGGGCCGTGCGGTACACCGCCACCCGGGATCCCGAGCTTCGGGCGGAACCCGAAGGGGTCATTGATCCGGAACTCACCACGATCAGTCTTTGGAACACCAACCGCCCGGTGGCCATTCTCACCTACTACGCCACCCACCCCCAGAGCTATTACCGGACCGGCATCCCGAATCCCGACTTCCCCGGAGTCGCCCGATTCTTTCGGCAGATGGAGATTCCGGAGGCGCTCTCGATCCACTTCAACGGCGCCGGTGGCAACCTCGGCGCAGGCAAATACAACGACGGATCGCCGACGAACCGCTGGGTGCTGGCCGGACGCCTGGCAGACGCCATGCGACGGTCCTGGGAAAACACCCGGAAAGAGCCGCTCACGGCGGAAGACGTTGCCTGGAAGGTGGTCCGGGTGAAACTCCCACCGTCGCCCCACCTGAAGGAATCCGAACTGATGGCGGAATTGAAGGGGCGTTCGGGGGCGTTCCTCACCCAGGGCGGGGCCTCGCGTCTGGCGTGGCTCCGACGCTGTCAGGCAGGCCACGAGATCGAAATCTCCTGTCTCCAACTGGGCAACGCCAGGCTTCTGCATCTGCCCGGCGAACTGTTTGTGGAATACCAACTGGCGGCCAAGGCGATGCGTCCGGACCGGGTGGTGGCCATGGCGGCTTACGGGGACTACGGCCCCTGGTACATCGGCACGACCCGGGCGTACTCCGAAGGCGGCTACGAAACGGAACCGCGCTCCTCCAATGTGGCTCCGGAGGTGGAACCGGTGCTGATGGATGCCATCCGGAGCCTCCTCAAGGACTGATCTCCTTTTGGCTTGGTGCGGGCGGGGAACGTCCGCTTTCCTCCCCGGATGCGCGCGCGCAAGGCGTCCCTTCGGCGGACGACGTCCGAAACGGACATTCGGCTCACCCTGGTCATTGACGGCCGGGGATCGGCGGACGTCCACACCGGCCTGGGGTTCTTTGACCACATGTTGACCGCCTTCGCGCGCCACTCGGTCTGCGACCTGACCCTGAATTGCCGCGGCGATCTGCATGTGGACGCGCATCACACCGTGGAAGACTGCGGCATCGCGCTGGGGCAGGCTTTTCTCAAGGCCTTGGGAGACAAGCGGGGACTTCGGCGTTACGGCGCTGGGTTCGATCCCAGAAACCCATTCACCGGTGAGGCGTATGTCCCGATGGACGAATGTCTTGCGCGGTGTGTCGTGGATTTCAGCGGACGCCCCTACCTCGTCTGGCGGGGACTCGATGAGCTGGCTCCGAAGAAGATCACCGCGGCGGAGCAGACCCAGGACCAGTCTTCGGCATTCCGTTTTGGTCTCGCCCGGGAGTTCTTTCAGGGATTTACCAATGAGGCCCGGTGCAATCTGCACCTGGAGCTTCTTTACGGGGGTGAACCCCACCACGTGGTCGAATCCCTCTTCAAGGCCTTTGCCCGGGCGGTGGACGTTGCCTGTCAGCGCGATCCACGCATTGCCGGACGCATTCCCAGCTCCAAGGGGCGGTTGTGAGGCGCGACCCGAGCAGCGGCAAGAATCGTCCGCGCCCCCAAGGCGCCCGTCCTCCCCCCCGGGACGCCGGCGGGCCGGCGGGGGCTGCGCCGATGAATAAGCCGGACGCCCCCGCGTCCATGCCCACGTCATTGAAACGTGATTACGCGGCCGCCGCCGATGACGCGTTGGTGGGCTGGTCCCAACAAGGCGATGTGGAGGCGTTTGAGCAGCTCGTTTTCCGTCATCGTGACAAGATTTACGCCCGCGCCATGTTGATGATGCGCAATGAGGAGGAAGCCTTGGACCTGTCCCAGGAGGCCTGGGTCAAGGGCTGGCAGCGGCTGCACCAGTTCCAGGGAGACTCCTCGTTCGCCACCTGGATGACACGGATCGTGATCAACCTGTGTCTCGACCAGATCCGCCGTCAGAAAAAGGCCCGCTCGGAATCCATCGAGCAGTTGGAGGAAGAAGGCGGAGGGGTCGAGCGGCAGTTGCCGATGGAGACGGTGAATCCCACCGAGGGCCTTGAAAAGTCCGAGCTCCGGCGGCGGATTGATGATGCCATGTCGAAACTGACCGAAGCCCACCGGGTGGTGCTGGTGCTGCACGAGTTTGAGGGGCTTCAGTACAAGGAGATCGCCGACCGGGTCGGCATTTCCATCGGCACCGTGATGTCCCGTCTGTTCTACGCCCGCCGGCGATTGGCAAGCCTCCTGCAGAGTCTTCGGCGGGAGCGGTCGGAGTAGCCAACCCCCTTTCCCAACGAACCATGAACAAAGAAACCTGCCTGGAAATTCAGGCGCTGGTGGATGGAGAACTCGATCACCGGCGACGGGAAGTCCTGCGGCGCCAATGCGCCGAGGATGCGGAGTCCCGCGAACTCTCGGAGGCGCTGTCCGCCCTCCGCGAAGTCGTGCGTCACCATGAACCGGAACATCGCGTTCCGGAATCGCGTGAATTCTACTGGAGCCAGATCCAGCGGCAGATCGCTGCGGCCGATTCCGGCTCCTGCCCCGCCCCGGAAATCCGCCCGGATTGGGGTTGGCTGCGTTGGCTGGTCCCCATGATGGGCGCGGCGGCGGTGGCGGCCTTGCTGGCCTTGCCCAGGCTGTCGGAGCCTTCCCCGCTGGCAGCGGTTTCAGCGCACTTTTTGGACAGCGACCACCAACTTGCCTCTTCGGTCACGTACCGTTCCGATGCCGACGGCGTGACGGTTCATTGGATCCAGTGATTGCGATTCCCTCTGGTCTGCCCCTAACTCCACGCCGTTCGAAGCGTATGTTGCGCCCACTTGTCCGGATTCTGCCCGGCCGGTCCCTGATTGCGATTTGGATCCTGCTCCTCGCCATCCCGGCCCTGGCCGAAGAGTTCAAGGTGGAGGCCCGCCTTGTCTGGGGCACCAACCAGCCCAAACCGGCTGGCGCCGCCTTTGCCCCGCTCGACGACCTCAGCCGTGAAAAGGTCCGCTTTCTGAAGTGGACCAATTATTGGGTGGTCAACACGGTGACCACCCCGGTTCCCAAGGGAAAACCCCAGATGGTCAACCTGAGCCCCAAGTGCGCCATTGACGTCAACGATCTGGGAAACGGGAACGTGGAAATCCGGCTCTTCGAGCTGAAAAAGGAGGCGACCCCCAAGCTGGTGAAGCCCGTCCAGCACTCCCTCTCCGCCCTGAAAAAGGGCGAGTACTGCATCCTCGCCGGGGACGACAAAAAGGTCTGGGATGACGCCTGGGTGGTCATCGTGACCGCCGGACGGTAGCCACAATCTGTCCGGGAGAAGTTGGTGCGGCTCCCCAATCTGTGGGGGGGAATTCCCGTCGCTTTTGGGACTTTGCTGTTGTGGCTACCCCTCCCGTTGGTAGCCTTCCGGTCCACGAAAGCGGCCGTTAGTCCGGCCGGACTTGGAACATCATGGCAGACAGCTCTCCGTCCTCGAATTACGACGCATCCAAACTCGGCAAACTGGAAGGCCTGGAGGCCGTTCGGAAGAAGCCCGGGATGTACATTGGCGGCACGGACGAGCGGGCATTGCATCACTGCGTTTCGGAGGTGCTCGACAATTCCGTGGACGAGCATCTGGCCGGATTCTGCGACCGGATCGAGGTGACCATCCATGTGGATGGCTCCATCTCGGTCCGTGACAACGGCCGCGGCATTCCGGTGGACGTGCATCCGCAGTACAAAATCCCCGGGGTGGAGATGGTGCTCACCACCCTGCATTCGGGCGGCAAGTACGGCCAGGGGGGATACAAATTCTCCGGCGGCACCCACGGGGTCGGCGCCAAGTGCGTGAACGCCGTGTCGGAATGGTTCGAGGTGGAGGTCAGCCGCGACGGCAAGATCCACCACATGGAATTCGAGCGGGGAAAGACCACCAAAAAGCTGGAGGTCATCGGCAAGGCCAAGGGCACCGGGACGCTGATCACGTTCATGCCCGACACCGAAATCTTCCGCGAGACCATCGAATTCAAGGTCGACCGCATCAGCCAGCGCCTCCGGGAGCTCGCCTTTTTGAACTCGGGACTGGAAATCGTGTTCCAGGACGAACGGGCGCCCGAATCCAAACCCGAGACCTTTTACTACAAGGACGGCGTCGAGGAATTCGTCAAGCAACTCAACAAAAGCAAGTCCGTGCTGCATCCCAAGCCGGTGGCGATCCGCAAGGAGACCCGGCTCCGGCACGACGACAAGGAGATCGAGATCCACGCGGAGATCGTCCTTCAATACAACGACAGCTACAGCGACCAGGTCCTCTGCTACACCAACACCATCCACAATCCCGACGGCGGCACGCACCTCAGCGGATTCCGTAACGCCGTCACCCGCTCGATCAACCAATACGCCAAGCAGAACAGCCTCCTGAAGGAAAAGGATCCCCAAATCACCGGGGACGACGTGCGGGAGGGCCTGTCCGCGGTGGTATCCATCAAGCACAGCGACCCCAAGTTCGAATCCCAGACCAAGGTCAAACTCCTCTCCCCGGAAGTGGAGAGCATGGTCGGGTCGGCGAGCTACGAGGGCCTGATGAACTACTTCGACGACAACCCGGGGGTGGCCAAGAAGATCGTGGACAAGGGCCTCAATGCCGCCCGTGCCCGCGAAGCGGCCCGCAAAGCCCGGGAGGCGGTGCGCAAGACCTCGCTGTCCGGAGGCGGCCTGCCGGGCAAGCTGGCCGATTGCTCCGACCGCGATCCGGCCAACACCGAGCTCTACATCGTCGAGGGCGACTCCGCCGGCGGCTCGGCCAAGCAGGGCCGCGACCGGAAGTTCCAGGCCATCCTTCCGATCCGCGGCAAACTCATCAACGTCGAGAAGGCCCGCCTCGACAAGGTCCTGCAAAACAATGAAATCCGGACGATGATCACCGCCATCGGCACCGGGATCGGCGAGGGCGACGGGGAAGGCGCCTTCAACATTGACCGCCTGCGTTATCACAAAGTCATCATCATGACCGACGCGGATGTGGACGGTTCCCACATCCGCACTCTGCTGCTGACCTTCTTCTACCGGCAGATGACGCGGTTGATCCGCGAAGGCTATGTGTACATCGCCCAGCCGCCCCTGTTTTCAGTGACGCGGAAGAAGCGGACCGAATACGTGGACGACGAGAACCAGTTGAACCGGATTCTGCTGCAAATCGGCACCGAGGAAGTGCGGCTGAAGAACCTCGCCGACGGAAAAGAGGTGCCGCCCAAACAATTGGAAGAGATTCTGGGGCTGCTCGAAACCCTCGACAAGCACGCCACCTACATCCGGCGCCAAGGGGGGGACTTCTCCGACTATGTGGACCGGCGCGGCAAGGACGGCCAGTTGCCCCAGCACCTCGTGAAGGTCCGCGAGGGCAACGAGGAAACCATTCACTATTTCCTCAACACCGAGGAACTGGATGTCTTCAAGGCCAACAATCCCGATCTGTTCGGCGACGCCGAGGCGAAGGAGAAGCTGGAAAAGGCCAAGGGGCAGACGCGGCGGGCCAGCCATGCCGACCTGCATTTGGAATCGAAGGCGATCGGCGAACTGCTCGCCCGGATGGCCAAGAAGGGATTCGCGGTGGAGCACTACGCGGCCCAGGACCAGCCTCTGTTCGAGCTGATCGAGGGCGAGGGGGACAAGTCCACGGTGAAGCCGATCTTCTCGATTCCGGAGATCCTGTCGGCGGTGAAGGCCGTCGGAAAAAAGGGCATCCAGTCCATCTACCGCTTCAAGGGACTGGGCGAGATGGACGCCAAGGAGCTGTTTGAAACCACGATGGACCCGAAGAAGCGCAAGCTGCTCCGGATTGATCTCACCGACGCCGTCGAGGCCGAGGAGATGTTCACCCGCCTGATGGGGGACGAAGTCGAGCCGCGCCGCCAGTTCATCGAGGACAACGCCCTGAACGTGCGGAACCTCGACGTGTGACGAACACCCCGTTCCGCCCGCCCGCCTTCCGACCTGTTCCTGTCCATGCCTGACGAAACCACGCCTTCCTCCGGTCCCTCCGCCCCCGGCGGCCTCTACTCCGCCGGAGAGAAAATCACCAAGATCAACGTCGCCGAGGAGATCAAGGCCTCGTTCCTCGACTACTCCATGTCGGTGATCATCTCGCGCGCGCTTCCGGACGTGCGCGACGGCCTGAAGCCTTCCCAACGCCGCATCTTGTTCGCGATGGAGCAGCTCTCGCTGTTCCCCGGGCGCAAACACATGAAGTGCGCCAAAATCTGCGGCGACACCTCCGGCAACTATCATCCCCACGGCGAGGCGGTCATTTATCCCACGCTCGTCCACATGGCCCAGCCCTGGGCGATGCGGGAGAAGTTGGTGGACGGCAAAGGCAACTTCGGGTCCATCGAGGACGATCCCCCGGCGGCCATGCGTTACACCGAGGCGCGACTGACGCACCTCGGCGCGGCGCTGATGACCGACATGGACAAGGACACGGTGGACTTCGTCCCGAACTACGACGAGCGCCTCACCGAGCCGGCCGTCTTCCCTGCGGCCTTCCCCAATCTGCTGGTCAACGGCGGCACCGGCATTGCGGTCGGCATGGCCACCAACATGGCGCCCCACAATCTCGGCGAGGTGGTGGACGGCATCACCGCACAGATTGACAATCCCAACATTACCACCGCCCAGTTGATGAAGTTCATCAAGGGTCCGGATTTTCCCACCGGCGGGATGATCTGCGGCATCGAAGGCATCAAGAATTACTTCGAGACGGGGCGCGGCAGCGTCAAACTCCGCGGCAGGGTCGGCGTCGAGCAACTGAAGGGCAATCGCGAGCAACTGGTCATTACCGAGATCCCCTTCAACGTCAACCGGGCCGCCCTCGAGCAGCAGATCGCGGACCTCGTCAACAACAAGGTCGTCACCGACATCAGCACCGTACGGAACGAGTCCGACGAGAACAGCCGCCTGGTGATCGAGTTGAAGCGGGATGCCATCCCCAAGGTGGTCATCAACAACCTCTACAAGCACACCCAGCTCGAGGTGTCCTTCAGCGTCAACGCCCTGGCGATTGATCACGGCAAGCCGAAGACGCTCTCGCTCAAGGAACTCATCGCGGCCTATATCGAGCACCGCCGGGAGGTGGTTCTCCGCAGGACCCGCTTCGAGCTGCGCCAGGCCGAGGAACGCGCGGAGATCCTCGAAGGTTACATCGTCGCGCTGAAGAACCTCGATGAGTTCATCCGGATCATCCGCGGATCGAAGAACCGGGACGAGGCCCGGATCAAGCTGATGGCTTTCGAATGGACCCGCGCCCAGGTGGAGCGCTGGAACATCGTCATTCGCAGCGAGGAGCGCCTCGAGCGCGGCCGCTACGCGCTCACCGAGCGCCAGGTCAACGCGATCCTCGACCTCCAGCTCTACCGGCTCACCGGGCTGGAAATTGACAAGATCGAAGGCGAGTACCGCGAGCTGATGGAGCGGATCCGCGACCTCCTCGACATCCTGGCCAAAGAATCGCGCGTCCTCGCGATCATCAAGAAGGAGCTGAAGGAAATCCGCGACAAGCATGGCAATGCGCGCCGGACCGAGATCGTGCCGGACGAGGGCGAAATGGCCATCGAGGACCTCATCGCCAACGAGGGGGTCATCGTCACCCTCACCCACAACGGCCTCATCAAGCGCACCAACGTCTCCAGCTACCGCGCCCAGCGCCGGGGCGGCAAAGGAGTGATCGGCATGGCCACCCGGGAGGCGGAAAAACCCGAGGACGCCGACTTCATCGAACACCTTTTCACCTGCTCCACCCACGATTATCTCATGTTCTTCACGAACCTGGGACGCGTGTACGTGGAGCGCGTGCATGAGATTCCGGACATGGGACGCGCCTCCAAGGGGCGCTCGATCGCCAATCTTCTGGAGCTCCGCAACGAGGAAAAGATCCAGACATTGGTTCGCGTCGAGGCCCGATACGGCTCCAACAAGGAGGACCTGACTTGGCAGCAGCTCAACGAACTGTTCTTCGTCACCCGCCAGGGGACGGCGAAACGCACCGCCCTCAGCGACTTTCAGAACGTTCGCAAAGGCGGCATCATCGCCATCACGCTCGAGGCCGGCGACGATCTCGTGGAGGTGCGCCTTACCTCCGGACAAAACGAGGTGGTCCTGATCACCCGCGAGGGCATGAGCATCCGGTTTTCGGAAGAGCAAGTGCGCTCGATGGGCCGCGCGGCCGCGGGTGTGAAAGGCATCGAGTTGGAGAAGTCGGACGCCGTCGTGGCCTGCGCCCTCGTGGATCCCAACGCCATGCTCCTGGTGGCCGGGGAAAATGGCATCGGCAAACGGACCAGCTTCGAGGAATACCGCCTCCAAAGCCGGGGCGGCAAGGGCATCATCACCATGAAGACCGGCGAGAAAACTGGAAACGTGATCGGCGCCCTGACGGTCCGCGACACCGACGAACTGATGCTGATCACCGTGGGCGGCCAAATGGTCCGCATCCCGGTTCAGGGCATCCGGGAGGCGGGACGCAATACCCAAGGAGTGAAATTGATCAATCTGGCCGACGGAGACCGGCTGCAGGCCATCGCACCGGTGATTTCCGAGCGGGAGGAGGATAACGCCTCGGGCGAAACGCCGGCGCTGCCCCTGGGTCCGGGCTGAACCCCGGCGAACATGCCGACGACGATCCACACCCCGTCCACGCCCCTGGCGACCGACGTGCGGGTGGTGGGGGCCTCGCTTTGGTTCCTGCCGGTGCAGACCCGTGTGCCGCTGAAATTCGGCACGGAGACCCTGACCTCGGTCACCTGCGCACGGGTTCGGATTTCCGTGGAGTCCCGGGATGGACGCCGGGCGGAGGGCTGGGGAGAAACCCCGCTGAGCGTCCAGTGGGCTTGGCCCCACTCGTCCCCGTATTCGATCCGGCACGACGCCCTACGGCGTTTCACGGAATCACTGGCCGTCGAATGGATGCGCTTCGACGTCTGGGGACATCCCCTGGAACTGGGAGACCGGTTTGCCCGTGAGAGGCTCTCCACAGCCCGGATCCGGTTCGATGTCGGCCCTGCGGCTGGCGAGACCCCTGCCCTGCCCCTCCTCGCCGCCTTGATTGCATCGTCCCCTTTTGACCTGGCTCTTCACGACGCGTTCGGGAACCTGCTCCAATGCCCGACCTACGACACTTACGGCCCTCCGCTGCTGGCCAGGGACCTGGCCACCTTCCTGGAGCCGGCGGACGGTTCCCGGACCTCGTTCGCCGGACGCTTTCCTTCGGATTACCTGCGGCCCAAACGGGCCGATCCGCTCCCTGCCTGGCACCTCGTGGGCGGGCTCGATCCCCTGGAGGCCTCTGACCTCAAGGGCGATGAACCCGTGGACGGTTATCCGGTGCTCCTGGCAGACTGGATCCGGCGGGACGGATTGAAATGCCTCAAGATCAAGCTGCGGGGAAACGATGCTGAGCGGGATTTCGATCGCCTGGTCCGAGTTGGACAGATTGCCGACAGCGAGGGAGTGGATTGGCTGAGCGCGGACTTCAATTGCACGGTGGAGGATCCGGACTATGTCTGCCGCATCCTCGACACCCTGCGCGACCGCTTTCCGCGCATCTATGGAATGATCCTGTACGTGGAACAGCCCTTCCCGTACGAGTTGGAGCAACACCCCCTGGCCGTGCAAAGCGTCAGCGCCCGCAAACCGCTGTTCCTAGACGAAAGCGCTCACGATTGGCGGATGGTCCGCTTCGGACGCGCCCTCGGCTGGACCGGAGTGGCCCTCAAGACCTGCAAAACTCAGTCAGGCGCCCTGCTGGCCGCCTGCTGGGCTCAGGCGCATGGGATGACCTTGATGGTGCAGGACTTGACCAATCCCATGCTGGCGCAGATTCCCCACTGCCTGCTGGCGGCCCACGTGCCCACCATCAGGGGAGTCGAGACCAACAGCATGCAATACTACCCGGAGGCCAGCGAAGCGGAGGCGCAGGTTCATCCCGGCCTCTATCAACGCCGGAACGGGGCAGTCTGTCTGGGCAGCCTCCGTGGACCGGGATTCGGGATGCGGGTGGGAGAGATTCGCCGGCCGCTGCCTCGGCCCGCCGTGGAATTGGAACGTTGACCGCCCCTCCCGGTGGTTCCCGTTGCATTCCTAAAGTATTACACACGTAACCAATACGTTTCCCCTGGACACCGGAACGTCGCAAGGGTCCAATCCGTCAACATCACTCCCCGGAATTCTCATTGGAGCCCCTGCCCGTAGGAGGTTCCGGCACAGTGCATGTCCTCAACACTCGCAGGATGCCACATGAAAAAACCTAACCCCCGCAAAGTATGGCCAGGACTTCTGGCCGCCCTCTCCGCTGTTGCGGTGACGGCCAACACCCAAGCCGCACAGCTGATCGCCCACTGGGATTTCGAACGCATTGAAGCGGATGGAGTCACCATCAAGGCTTCGACCGGAAACTACGAAGGCGTCATCTCCGGAGGCGCCGTCTTGACCGACCCCAGCGGCGGACGCCCCCTGGGAGGCGGTAGGGCATTTGATGGCAGCCAAGCCAATCCGGGTTGGCTGTACATCGAGGCGGAAGGCGATGCCAACCCCATGACGCCGGCCGCAGCCGACGACTCGATGTCTGTGGTGATCTGGCAGAAGAACAACAGCAACATTAACAGCAGTTCGATGTGGGCGATCGGCCCCTCGAACGACCGGGCGTTCCAGTTCCACATTCCCTGGTCCGACGGAACGATCTACTTCGACACGTCGGGCGGCTGCTGCGCCACCCCCGGGCAGCGCCTGAACGCCAATGTGGAGGCCACCTTCCCCGAGCATGACTGGACCGCGTGGCACCACTACGCCTTCATCAAGGATGGGGGTTACAAGGCCATTTACGTGGACGGCAATCTGCTGATTTCCCAGGACGAGGGCGCTGATATCCTTCCTGTGGACTATACTGCGCTGACCATCGGCGGTGCCAACAATGCATCGCCCCCGGATGGCATCATTGACGACTTCGCCATCTTCAAGGGCCGTCTGACCGAGGAGGAAATCAAGCAGTTTGCCGCCGGCAAATCTCCTGGAGTTCCTCCCGTGGACACCGACAACGATGGCATGCCGGACTTCTGGGAAGACCTGTACGGGTTCGACAAGAACAACCCGGCGGACGCGGCGCTCGACGCCGATGGAGACGGCACCAGCAACGTCGACGAATACAAGGCTGGATCGGACCCGGTGGACACCACGGATCCCGTGGTGAACTCTGCGGCGGGCGCGGCGAACTTCACGACCGTGACGCTGACCTTCTCGGAGCCGCTGGATCCGGTTTCGGCCGTCAATCTGGCCAACTACTCGATCAGCCCGAGCCTGCAGATCACGGCGGCGACGCTGAAGAAAAACGTCGTCACGCTGACCACCGCGGCCCAGACCCCGGGCGCCACATCCTACACCGTGACGGTCAACAATGTGCAGGATCTGTCCAAGAACTCGGTCGCTGCCAACAGCACCGTGACCTTCTACTCCTATCTGCAGGTGACCTCCGGAGTGCTGAAGATCTCCTCGTGGCTCGGCATCACGGGAACGCCGGTCCAGAACCTCTACGACGATCCGCGGTATCCGGGCTCGCCTGACAGCGTGGGCGCGGTGTTCTCGTTCAACAGCCGCGACTACTACCCGACCGACGTCACCGAAAACTACGGAGCAGTCATCGAGGGCTTCCTGACTCCGACGGAGACGGCGGACTACCACTTCTTCCTCCGGAGCGATGATGCGTCCGAGCTCTATGTGAGCACCGACGAATCCGAGGCTGCGCTTCAATTCATAGCCCAGGAGACCGGCTGCTGCGCGGCCTTCCAGGAAATTGACCTCGGCGCCGAGGAAACCTCAGCCGTTCCGCTGAATCTCCGCGCTGGAAGCCGCTATCGGGTCAAAGTGGTGTACAAGGAAGGCGGCGGCGGCGACTACGCGCAGGTCGCGTGGCGCAAGGTGGGTGATACCACTCCCGCAGGCTCACTGCAGCCGATTTCAGGCCGCTTCCTCAGCTCCACCGATCCGCTGCCGGCGCCGCCCGAAGGCGCCTTCCTGACCCAGGTGCCGGCGACCGGTGCCCGGAACGTCAGTCCGGCCACCTCGATCAGCATCTCGCATCGGGACGGCAAAACGGAATGGACGGCCGCAAATGTCAGCCTAACGGTGGACGGCGCCCCGGTGACTCCGACCATCGTCAAGGAGGGCAATGTGTTCACGGCCACCTATACGCCGGCTGCTCTGCTAGCGAGCGAATCCGTGCACACGGTGGCGGTCAACTACCTCGACGCCGGCGGAAATCCGGCCTCCCACACTTGGTCGTTCACTGTGCTGCCGTACCGGGGCCCTGCCTTGGACAAGGTGGCCCAGTATCCGGCCCTCATCACTGGAGCGGCGACCTACACGGCCGACCAGGGGGGACATTCCGGAGCGGCTGGCGACTACGCCATGGATCACACCCTCGCTGGCGGTGCATTGCTGGTTCCGAACGCGACTTGGGCCAATACGGCGGCCGCTGCGGACGAAGTCTCAGTGGCGTTCTGGGCTCAGAAGGCGGATGCGGCTCCCGCAGCCAACGCGGCCTACTGGTTTGAATCGCCAACGCTGGACCGCCAGAATCAGGTCCACCTGCCGTGGAGTGACAACACCGTGTACTATGACACGGGATGCTGCGAGGCGGACACTCAACGGATCGCCTCCAGCATTGAAAACTTCGTGGGCTATACCGGATCCCCTGCATGGTGGAACGACTGGCACCACTTCGTGTTCACCAAGAAGGCGGATGTGAAGGAAGCCTGGATTGACGGGCAACTCTTCCTGGCCGGCTCCGGTGCCAATCCGCTAGCCACCGACGTCACCAGTCTGACCATCGGCGGCGAAGCCTTTGCAGCAAATCTCTTCCATGGAAAGATTGATGACTTCGCCGTGTTCTCCAAGCAGTTGGTCGAGGCCGACACCAAGGCGCTCTTCGAAGGCACCCTGCCTTCGGCATTGCCCGCTGCAAAAGGCCTGATCGCCTATTGGGACTTCAACACGGCCATCGTGGCACCCCCGACGGTCGCCATCACCCTTGGCACCGACGGCAAGGTGACCATCACCTACACCGGCGTCCTGGAGGCTGCGGACACTCTCGGCGGCACATACACGCCCGTTTCGGGTTCCAGCCCGCTGGTTCTGGATCCGGGCGCGACTCCGAAGTTCTATCGCACAAGGAACTGAGCCGACGGTTCTCCGTCTGACAGGGAGGCCGGACGAAAGTCCGGCCTCCTTTTTTATTGCGATAGCAGGCGGCGGAGATATCGGCCCGTATGGCTCGCCGCGCAGGCGGCGATCGCCTCCGGCGAGCCTTCGGCGACGATATGCCCCCCACCGCTCCCCCCTTCCGGCCCTAAATCCAGCACCCAGTCCGCCACCTTGATTACTTCCAGATTGTGCTCAATGACGATCAGCGTGTTACCCGCGTCCCGCAGTCGGAACATCACCTCCAGCAGGCGGGCGATATCCTGAAAATGAAGGCCAGTGGTGGGCTCATCGAAAAGATACAGCGTCCGCCCGGTGTGGCGCCGCGACAACTCCGCCGCGAGTTTGAGGCGCTGGGCCTCGCCGCCGGACAGTGTGTTCCCGGCCTGGCCCAACCGCAGGTATCCCAGGCCGACCTCCGCCAGCGTCTGGCACGGCCCATGAAGTTTCGGCAGTGCCCGGAAGAAGACCACCGCCTCGTCCACCGTCAGGTTCAGCACGTCGGCAATGTTGAGTCCCTTGTAGGTCATCTCCAGCGTCTCCCGGTTGTACCGCCGTCCGCCGCAGACATCGCAAGTGACATACACCGGTGGCAGGAAGTGCATCTCCAGAGTCAGCACGCCGTCTCCCTCGCACTTCTCACATCGCCCCCCCCGGACGTTGAAGCTGAAACGCCCAGGGCCAAATCCGCGGACCTTGGAGGACGGCAATGAGGCGAACAGGTCCCGGATCTCGTGAAAAAGTCCCGTGTAGGTCGCCGGATTGCTCCGCGGTGTCCGCCCGATCGGGGACTGATCCACCACCACACATTTTTCCAGCAGTTCCAGTCCCCGGATCTCCCCATGGGCTCCAGGCCGGTCCTTGGAACCATACCACTGCCGGAATACCGCCCGGCGCAGAATGTCCTCAACCAGCGTAGACTTTCCGCTGCCGCTCACGCCGGTGACGGCGGTGAGCGTGCCCAGGGGAAATCGGGCATCCACGTTGCGAAGATTATTCTCGCGGCAGCCCAGTACCTCCAACCATCCGCGATGCGGATCGGGAGCCATCCGGCGCCGGGGGACTTCGATCCGCAGGTCTCCCGACAGGTAGCGTCCGGTCACGCTTCGGGGATCCGCCATGATCTCCTCCGGGGTCCCCCGGGACACGATCTCTCCGCCTCGTATCCCGGCTCCCGGCCCCATATCCAGCACGAAATCCGCCTGCCGGATCGTGTCTTCATCGTGCTCCACCACCACCACGGAGTTCCCCAGGTCCCGGAGACGGCGAAGCGTTTCCAAAAGCCGATCGTTGTCTCGCTGGTGGAGTCCGATGCTGGGTTCATCGAGGATGTACAGCACCCCCACCAAGCCGCCGCCGATCTGCGTGGCCAACCGGATTCGCTGAGCCTCACCGCCGCTCAAAGTCCCCGACTCCCGGTCCAGGGTCAGGTAGCCCAACCCGACGGCCATCAGGAATTGAAGCCGTTTGCGAATCTCAGCCAACACCTCGCCGGCGACCTGGCGCTGCCATTCGTTGAGGACCAGGGAGGCTACAAAGGAATTCGCCGCCTCGGTGGTCAGGGCGCAGAACTGGGCGATATTGAGCCCGGGAACGGCCGATCCCGTCCCGACGGGCGCTTCGTCTCCCAGTGTGACCGCCAGCGACTCCGGTCGCAGCCGGCGTCCGGCGCACGCATCACAGGGCTGCAGCGTCATGTACGCCTTCAACCGGTTCCGTGTGAACTCGCTGGAGCTTTCGGCAAAGAGCCGCTCCAGATTCGGAAGCACTCCCTCCCACGCCTTGGACGTCTTGCGGGGCGCTCCGGAATGCTTGTGCCAGAACTCCACCGGTTCGGAACCGGTGCCCTGGAGCAACCGCTTCCGAAAAGCCGCCGGAAGTTCGTCCCAGGGACGGTCCAAAGGCACGCCGTCGTGAGCCGCGAGCCCCTTGATGAGGCCTTGATAATAGCCCGCCATGCGTTTGCCGCCGAGGCGCCGGTAGGGATGCACCGCGCCATCGGCGAGCGACTTGGAGCCGTCGGGCACCACCAAGGCGGAATCAAAAACCCGCTTCTGTCCGAGGCCATGGCATGTGGGACACGCTCCCTTGGGGGAGTTGAAGGAAAAATGCTGGGCGGTGGGCGCCTCACAGATCCGGCCCGTCCTGCGGGAACGCATGCCCGTGGCGTGCGCGCGCTCCGACCACGTCGCCGCCCCTGCCCCGGCATCGGTCCCCTTGGCCCCCGGGCCTTGGTGCAACAGAAGAACGGCCCCATGCCCCCAGTGGAGGGCTGTCTCCAGGGAATCCATCAGCCGCGGCCGGATGCCCTCCGCGATGACCAGACGATCCACCACCACCTCCACGGAGTGCGTTCGTCCAGGATCCAGGCGGACCGGCCGGTTGGCCACCAGTTCCACAAACTCACCATCCACGCGCGCCCGGACGAACCCCTCGCGGGCCAACCGCTCCAGCACGTCCCGAAACTCGCCCTTGTCCCCGGACACCACGGGCGCCAGCAGCATCACACGGGTCCCCGGGGCCAGGGCCAGAATGGAAGCCGCGATATCCTCGGTGGTCTCTCGCACCAGCGGCTCGCCCGTCTCGGGATCGTGCGCGCGCCCGAGATGGGCGTACAGCAGCCGGAGGTGGTCATAGACCTCCGTCGTGGTCGCCACGGTGGACCTGGGATTCGCCGCGCTGCCGCGCTGCTCGATGGCAATGGCCGGGGACAGCCCCTCGATCTGATCCACGTCGGGCTTCTCCATCTGGTCGAGAAACTGGCGCGCGTACACCGAGAGCGACTCCACGTATTTGCGCTGTCCCTCGGCAAACAGGGTGTCAAAAGCCAGGGACGACTTGCCGGAACCGCTCGGGCCGGTGACCGCCACCAGCCGGTTCCGGGGGATCTCCACCGTCAGGTTCTTGAGATTATGCTGGCGCGCCCCAACGACGCGAATGACCTCGCTCGACATGCGGCGCGCAGCAAACACCGATTGCCACTCGGGCGGAATCCGGAACATGGGCCCTTTGCCACCGATCACTGATCACTCGCCCCCCGCCCCTCCCTGGTGGGCCTCCCTTCGTGTCCCTCCATATAATCCGTGTCTCGTCTTCCGTTCCGCGCAGGCCGCCCGCGTCTTGACCGCCGGGGGTTGCCGCTCCCACGATGAACCGGTGCCCAGCCTCAAGATCATCAACGGCGATTTCCGGTACGAGATCGTTCATCAGATCTACGTTGGCGGCATGGGCGTGGTGTACGAAGCGCTGCAACATGGGGCGCGCAATTTCGTCAAACGAGTGGCCATCAAGGTGATCCGGGAGCAGCTGGCCAGTCAGCCGGACTTCATGGCCAACTTCATCGGCGAAGCGCGGCTGGTCGCCGACCTCATCCACACGAACATCGTCCAGACCTACCACCTGGCCGAGTCCCATGGCACCTGTTTCATCTGCATGGAACTCATCCGGGGGGTGAACCTGGAGCAATTCCAGCAACGCCTCCAATCCTCCGGACGACGGCTTCCTGTGGAGCTGGCGGTCTTCATCGTCAGCCGGGTGGCCCGCGGGTTGGCCTATGCGCACGCCAAACGGGATCGCGACGGAAATCTCCTGGGCATCGTACACCGGGACATCAACCCGAAGAACATCCTGGTCGGTTTTGAAGGAGACGTGAAGGTGACCGACTTCGGCGTGGCCAAGGCCCGTGGATTTCTCAAGGACAAGGAGGGGGAGGAAGTCGCGGGCAAGCCGGAATACATGAGCCCGGAGCAGGCCGACTTCCAGATCACCGACCACCGCTCCGACCTGTTTTCCGCCGGCATCGTCCTCAGCCAGTTGCTCACAGGCCGAAACCTCTTCCGCGGCCAGAACGCCGAGGACTCCCGGAAGCGGGTGCTCAGCATGCCGTTGCCCAGCTTCATTCAGGAAATGCCGGAGATCGAACCGCGCCTCGACCAGATTCTCCAGAAGGCCCTGCAACGGGATCTCCAGGCCCGGTACCAGACGGCGGATGAGCTGCTCTACGACCTCGAGTACTTCATCTATCACCGCGGCTACGGCCCCACCAACGAGACGCTGGGCAAGTTCATCCGGGATCTGTTCCACGAGGAGAATGCCGGTTCCGCCGATCCCACCCGGGGAGGCACCGCCCGCATGGATCCCGAGCACCGCGCCGGCAGCCGCGCGAGCAGCCTCTTCGAGCGCATCAAGTCCCAGGTGTCATGAAACGCCGCATCGCTCGAAACGACGGGCGCAAAGTCGCCCTCGGATTGCTGCAGCACGCCTGCACCCCGGATCCCCGGGATAATCTGGAGACCGCCCTCGCCGCCGCCGACCGCGCCGCGCGCGATGGCGCCCAAATCCTCTGCACCCAGGAACTCTTCCGGTCCCAATACTTCTGCCAAAACGAGGACCATTCCTGGTTCGCCCTGGCGGAGCCGATTCCAGGCCCCTCCACGCAGGCGTTTCAGAAGCTGGCGCGGCGGAGGAAGGTGGTCGTCGTCGCCTCGCTGTTCGAGAAACGCGCCGCCGGCCTTTACCACAACACCGCGGTGATCATTGACGCCGACGGCTCCCTCCTGGGCCTCTACCGGAAAATGCACATTCCGGACGACCCGCTGTTCTACGAAAAGTTCTACTTCACTCCGGGCGACCTGGGCTTCCGCGCATGGGACACCCGTTACGGCCGCATCGGAGTCCTGATCTGCTGGGATCAGTGGTATCCCGAAGCCGCCCGGTTGACCGCCCTGCAGGGCGCGGAGATCCTGTTCTATCCCACGGCCATCGGATGGCACCCCTCGGAGAAGACGGAGTATGGTGAACACCAGCATCTAGCCTGGGAAACCATCCAACGCTCGCATGCTGTGGCCAACGGCTGCTATGTGGCGGCCGTAAACCGTGTGGGACTGGAGCGTCCGGTCGGCGGGGACGGACTCGAGTTCTGGGGCCAGTCATTTGTCGCCGGCACCAGCGGACAACTCCTGGCCCGGGCCGGAGTGGTCGAGCCGGAAAACCTGCTGGTGGAAGTGGACCTCGGAAAACTGGACGTGACCCGCACTCACTGGCCGTTTCTCCGGGATCGCCGGATTGACGCCTACGATGGGCTGACCCGCCGGTTTCTCGACACGCCGCCGCGGTAAGGCGCCGGAAACCCGGACCCGGGCGATCCGGCGCATCACAACTCCGATTCTTCGGCCACGGCGTCTCCCGACGTCGGTGCCCCCGCCTCGCGGGGAAACTCCACCCATCCGCGGTCCCAGTCATACGCTTCCAGGCCGTGGAAACGCTTCTTGTAGTCCATGCTCGACGGTTCCCGGAGGGCATAGCCGGGATAGTACAAATCGCATCCCTCGGTCCGGGCAAAAGCGATCTCCTCCAGCATGGTCAGCAGCCCCAGGCTGCGATTGCTGAACCGGGGGTCGAAGAAGCCGTAGAGACTGGCCACGGATCGCTGCCCGCGGGCCAGATAGCTCACAGCGATCAGCCGCCGGCCGTGAAAAACGTCGAACTCCAGGGCCGAAACGGGAACCTGCGACGGCATCGGGCCGACGAAGTCATCCAGCGCCTGGGGGACGCCGTCCTGAAACCGCTGCTTGTGACGATCAAAAAGATCTCGCCGGAGCGCATCCACGCGCGCCTCCCGGCGCACAATGCGGAGATCGGCGTTCTTGCGAAGAATCCGGCGCTGGCTCGCAGAAAGCCGGAAACGATCGAGGCGCACCCGCAAATGCAGCAACGGCTCCATCCGCCCGCGCCACGGAATGGCAGCCTGGCGGAAAAACGTGGTCCCCAGGTGCCACCAAGCTCCCGCCCAGAGCTGGTCCATCACCGACGGGGACACCGCCCAACTCGCGAAGACATTCTCCAGTTGCGCCTTCACTGCTGCTAACAAACGGACGGATTCTCCGCCGTCAATCAGGAACACGGTGGGACCGTCGAGACTCCCGCCAGTTTGGGCCGGCCATCGGAGGTGCTAAGACGCGCTTGGAATCCTCCGGGCGGAGGGAAAGTTCGCAGACGCCGTCCGGAACAGGTGTGTCAGTCTGCCGGCCGACGGGCCGGCGGCCCCGCAACCCAGGCGGCTCCTTCCCCGCGTCCGGCGCCAGCGCCCACCCAGGCCCGCGAATTCGTGCGCTCAGTTCGAGGCGCGGTAGAACTTTTCCGTGGTGCCAGCAGGCACGGTGTACGGACTGGTAGCCCCGGTCACCTCGGCATAGGCGCCGTCCAGGGTTTCCGCCGATTGCAGTTTGCCGGTGTAGAGGATCTGAACGCCGGCGGCATCCGCCTGGATGCTGATGGTCGGCGTATCACCGCGCGGAGTGACTTGGGTGCCGATGCGGATGCGCTGGACCGAGTAGTTGGAGTCGTTCTGGCTGCCCTCCAGATCTGTCCCAATCTCGCCATTGTCTGCGTAGGCATTTCCCGGAGGTTGGGCCGCGCCCGTGTCGTTCATGGTGGAGAAACCGAACAGCAACTGGGTGCTGAGATCCAACACCAGAGGTGCCGCATCCAAGACGGCCCATTCCCTGCCGTCGTAGGACACATAGAACATGAATCCGTTGCCCTCGCGAGTCACCCGCAGCCAGCGGGAGGACAGCGGCGAGCTCTCCGGATCCGGCGTGCCCGCCGCGTCAATGGCGCGCTGCTCCAGATAATACCCCTTGATTCCGTTGATTGGAGTCGTCCAGGTGAACCCGGCATTGCCATTGGCATAGCCGCCGCCCTCCTCGGCACGCCACAGGGGGATACCGGCCCGATTCGGTGCCGCCGCCTCGATGTAGGTGGTGTTGGCCACCAACCGGACCTTGGTGCCGTCGGGCGTGTACTCCTGTCCCTCCAGATACAACGACTCGCGAAACACCAGTCCGGAGTTGGCCCAACCGGCGGTATTGGCCGGGCGGTCGTTGCGGCTGACCTCGACCATGACGTCGAAGTCGCCGCTCAGCGGGCTGGCGTGGCTCAGGTAGTGGGCGTAGTCGCCGGCGGTCCAGGCGTTGGAGCCGCCGCCGATGATCTCCACTTCCGTTTCCGTCTCCCCCGACGACACCGCCACCGCAAGTCCGGTCCGGTAGGGATCATCTCCAGGCGTTGGACGGGCATCGGGCGTCTGAATGAAACCGATGTCCACTGAGGACCAGTTGGAATTCTTGCCGGCGGCCGAGGAGTTGGCCGCAATCGGATTGCCCGCGGTATCGGTGACGCCGCCGAGCACGGCGACGGTGAAGCGATCTGCCGTCAGGCCGTTGACGGTGAGGTACACCGAGTCGCCGCCGATTCCCATCCGCACGCTGGCGACGGTGCCTTCGCTGAGCTGATAGTTGCTCGGGACCACCGCGGAGGCGGAGTTCACGGGCTCCGAGAACTTCACGCCGACGGTCTTCTTGTCCGTCGTGCCCACCGACACCAGGGTCGGCGGGATGGTGTCATTCAACACGGCATTGCCGTAATTGGAGAACCCGGCCGTGGCGAGATTCTTGCCGACGGAATCTTCCCCGCCAGCAAGGTAACTGGCCGAGAAGGCATAGGTGCCAACCAGTAGGGTGGGGGGCCACTGTTGATACCGCTGTCCGACCAACGCCCAGTCCAGTCCGTTGGTGCCCACGTAGGCGGCAAACCAGTCGCCCACGCGGCGCAGGCGCAGCCATTGGTTCGGGAGGACACCGGCCACTCCCGGGAGGACGGTTCCGTAGGAGGTGTAAGCCTGCTCCTGGATGGCGCGGCCGCGGACGCTCAATTGATTGCCTCCCAGAGCCGGGTCACCCAGCGGATTGGAGATGTTGATGAGGAAGGAGGCGCTCAAGGCGTTGGTATCCACCCGGGCCTGCAAGCCAGCCCCAGCGGCGGAATCCACGGGATCGGTGACCGGCCCGCTGGTGAGTGAGGTGACCTTCACGACCTTGTCGAAGTCGCCGGTGACGGTCTCGTAGGCGAACTCCTGAACGTCGCCTGGCTGGTCCGGATCGCTGGGCGCCGCAAAGGCCTTGAGGCCCGGACCGGACACCGTGAAGCTGTCATTTCCCGTGATGGTCAACGATCCGTCCGGAATGACGATCGGCAGCGTTTCGGGCTGAATCTGCACGGCGGTGAGGTCGGCCGCCTCGCCAGGCAACGTAAGTGTCGCCACCGCGGAAAGAACCGCGGAGAGAAGTGTGGTGTTCAGTTTCATGATGTCAGAGTGTCGCAGTCCGCTGGATGGCACCCACGCGAGCGCCCGTTCCGCCTGCCGGACGGGCTCCACCTGGATTCAGGCACATCGGTCATCCCAAAATCGCCGCGTAAGAATCGCATCCCGCTCAACAGCAAAGGCCATCCAGATGCAAGGTTTGTGCCAGGATACGCTGCAGCGGAGGGTCAATCTTCGCTGAACAGGTACTCCAGATCGTCCTTGGTCAGGTTGCTGGCGAAGCCCTCCTCGCCCAGGACGTCCGAGATGGTCTGGGACTTCTTCTGCTGCAGCTCCCAGATCTTTTCCTCGACTGTTCCCGGCGTGATGAGTCGGTAGGCGTTGACCGTGCGGGTCTGTCCGATGCGGTGCGAGCGGTCAATGGCCTGCGCCTCCACGGCCGGATTCCACCACGGATCGTACAGCACCACGTAGCTGGCCGTGGTGAGGTTGAGTCCGGTGCCGGCCGCCCGCAGAGACAGCAGGAACACGCAGGACTCGCTCTCCGACTGGAAGGCGTTGACGACTTCCTGCCGGTCCTTGGTCTCGCCGGTGAGGATGTGGGTGCGGATGCCCCGCTCGCGGCAGGCGTTCTCCAGCAGCTTCAACATCTCCACAAACTGGGAGAACAGGAGGATCTTGTTTCCCGACTGCAGGATCGGCTCCATGAGTTCGAACAGCGTGTCGGTCTTTCCGCTGGCGCTGTCGTTACCCACGAGTTTCGGATGGCAGCAGATTTGCCTCAGCCGGGTCAGCGCGGCGAGCACGTGCATCTTGGACTTGGCCACCCCCTTCTCCTGCAGCGCCTTCATCACCTGCTCCCGGCTGCGGCGCAGCTCGGCGAGGTACAGCTTGCGCTGCTCCTCGTCCAACTCGCAGTCGCGACGCTCCTCGATGCGGTCCGGAAGATCCTTGGCCACCTGTTTCTTGAGGCGGCGGAGCATCAGCGGGCGCAGCCGCGCGCTGAGCCGGCGGCGCGCCGTGCTGGACTCCCATGCCGGGCCGTCGCCCTTGGGCTCGTAGGTCTCATGGAAGTGCGTCTGGCTTCCCAGGTAACTCGGCTGGATGAAGTCCACGATGGACCAGAGGTCCAGCAGGCGGTTCTCCAGCGGGGTGCCCGTGAGGGCGAGCCGCTGCCCGGCGCCGATCTCCTTCACCGCGAGGGTGACTTGCGCATTGGGATTCTTGATGAACTGCGCCTCGTCGAGCACGAGGGCGCGGAACTCGAATTTCTGCAATTCCTCCAGATCCCGCCTCAGGATGGCGTAGTTGGTCACGACGATGTCGTGCTCGGGAATCTGCCGCCGGAGGTTGTGGCGGGCCTGACCGGACTGCAGCACCAGCACCTTGAAGTGCGGGGTAAACTTCTCCGCCTCGCGCCGCCAGTTGTGTAGCACCGAGGCCGGGCAGAGCACCAGGGACGGCTTCCGGTCCTTCCGGTGCTGGTCGTGCAGCCAGGTGAGCCAGACCAGGGTCTGGAGCGTTTTGCCCAGGCCCATGTCGTCGGCGAGGATGCCGCCCAGCTTGAGACGCGACAGGTTCGCCAGGAAGTTGAAGCCTTCCCGCTGATACGGACGCAGGTCGGCCTGGATCGCCTCCGGCAGCTTGGTATCGGGCACGCCCTTGAAGTTGGCCAGCTTCTCCCGGAGCTGGGCCACGGCCTTTTCGGTGCCCAATTCCTCCAGGGTCGCGTCATCCAATTGCGTGGCGTGGAGCAGTGAAGCTTTCTGAGCGTCGGTGCTCAGGCCGTCGAGCCCCAGCGTCGCCGCGGTCTCGTGCGCCTTGCGGTTGGCATCCACATCCACCTCCACCCAGCCTCCGTCCGGCAGCTTCACAAACCGTGTCGTCGCCGCGGCCAGCCGCTGGAGATCCGCCGGACTCAGCCGCAGGCCCTCGGCCTCCCACTCGGCGCTGACGCTCAACCAGTCAATTCCCGACCCCTTGAGCACCAGCTTGGGTTTCACCAGACGCCGGTTGAGGAACAGACGCTGGAATCCCGGATTGCCGAGGTATTCGGCATCGCGGGGCTTGTCCGGCCAGGCCGCGGCCAGCGCGCTGAGGAACATCTCGTTGGCGTCCCCCACCCAAAGCCCGGGCTCCGGCGTGAACCAGTCGAGCTGCTGCAGCCATTGGATCGCCGCCTGGATGCGCGGGTCGTCAATGACTTCCGGCCGGTCCGCCTGCCCGTTCTTGTGCGGCGTCACCCGCACCCATTCGTGGCCGTTCCACTGCCAGTCCGAGCCGTCCAGGTCGCTGACCGACAGCAACCGCAGGCGCACCACCTCGTCAGCAAGCTCGAAGACGAACCGGGGACGCGCCGGATGCGTGATGCAAAGCTGGCTCCAATCCGCTTCGGTCGTGGATATCGGCGTGGCCGCCCCGTGGCCGTTACGGCCGTTGGCCCCGGGCTCGTCGGAGGCCTTGTGTGGACGATGCGTCTGCGACTTGCGCAGCTCGGTCAGAAGCCGGTGGGACAGTTTGCGCACCGGCAGCACGGGACGCTGGGCCCAGGGGCCGAGCAGCGAGGCCGGCGGGGCGTTGCGCAAGATGAAGAACTCGTTCTCCACCAGCACCAGCACCGGTTGCCCGACGAAGAACCGGCATTCCGCCAGCGGACGCGTCTGCCCGTCAGGCAGCGAGAGCAGGTGGGTGAAGCTGAGTTCACTCTCGATGGTTTCCAGGTGCGGCTTGAGCTCCGCGATCTGTCCGTGAAACTGCAGGCTCGTCGCCTGCCCCGCCAGTTCCAGCCGTGTGCCGTGAGCCCAGGTTGCCAGCCAGGTCAGCAGGTCGGCGCCCTCGAGCACCAGCGGCTCGCCTTCGCCGACACGGTCCGACCAGTTGGCATGCAGCCAGTCAATGACCGCCCAATCGTCCGCGGGAAACAACTCCGCCTCATGCGCGGCCCGCGTGCGCAGTTCGCAGAGGTCGCTCAGGAACCGCTCCTTCTCGCCGGACCGCGAGCGGAACAGCAGGAAGGCTACCGCCAGGCGCCACTGGTTGAGAGTCTCCGAGGCCCGCCGGGCCTCGCAAATCACCCGCAAGGCGGCCTTGGGCGCATCCAGATGCGTATGCGTCGAGGGCAGCAGCCAGTTCTCCAGCTCCTGGACGAACTGGGTCTCCTTCTCCGACTGCTCCACCTCCTGGAACCGCTCGAAATTGGCGAAGGGCAGCAGCTCGGTGGGCAGCGACCGGTTGGCGCGAAGGAACAGCATCGCCACCTCTTCGAGGCGGGCGCGCCCCTTGGCCGACTGGATCCGCGTCCACCAGTCGGTGGCGCCGAAGTCTCCGCGGCGCAACGCCAGCTTCTCCAGGTAGTCGTCGAACAACAGGTAGGTACGCTGAGGATCCGCACAGGCGCCCAGCTGCTTCAGCACCGACTCGCGTTCGGCAACCTTCTCCTTGGAATCAGACAGCTCCCGGCGAAGGTCGGCAAACGACCCGTAGGTCGTGTTGAGCACCTTGTGGTGGGCGTCGTATTTGGTACTGGCGGCAACCGGACGGGTGCCGGAACGGGACGAACGGGATCCTCTTGGCATGATGACGGACGAAACTCAAACGTGAACAACGTAGTGTCGTATTCTCTCTCCTCACCCCCCGGTTAAGGTCAACAAGGAAGTATTCTAAAACGTCCGGCGCCAGGACCGCCTCCAGTTCGCGCAGGGCCGATTGTGCGCGCCGGAAGCCCTGTTGGGGGGTCATGGTGGAACTCCAACGGGTCCCGGCGACCCAAGCCCGGGACTCCCCTCCACTCGCCCGGGACGGCTCCGGAGCAATGCCTGCCTCCTACGGCAGGACGAGGACACCTCGGCGGAAGGCCCCCCTTCTCCGCCAGGGGGCACGACGGCGCCGGATTTGGTTGCGCGGTCCGAAAGCCCTGGGGAGAATCCCTCTCCATCAACAACCCGCCGATTTCATCCCCTCCGGGAGCGCACCGTTTCTGGCTGGCGCTGGCGCTGCTGGCTGCGGCGCTGACCGTCCTGTACCGCACCGGCTCCCTCCCGCTCATCATCCCCGACGAGGGACGCAACGCCGAGGTCGCGCGGGAAATGAAGGCGTCCGGCGCCTGGCTGGTGCCGACCTACAACGGGCTCCCGTACCTCGACAAACCGGCGTTCTATTTCAAGGCGGTGGCCCTGTCGCTGGCGGTGTTCGGCGACAACGAACTGGGCGCCCGGATGCCCTCGGCCCTGTTCGGACTCGGCGTGCTGCTAGTCGCCGGGCTGTTCGCGCGGCGAGAACTCGGGAATCGCGCCGCCGCGATCACCGTGCTGGTGGTCGCCACCACGCCCTTGTTCATCAGCCAGGCCCGCCTGGTCATCTTCGACATCGCCCTCGCCTGCTTTGTCTGCGCCTCGATCGTCGCAGGCTACATCGCCGAGACCGTGGAAGGACCCGCCCGCCGGCGCTGGTACCTTGCCGGAGCCGCTGCCGCCGGACTCGCCACCCTGGTGAAGGGACCGGTGGGATTCGTGGTGCCGCTGGTGGTGCTGGGCACCCATCACGCGGTCGAACGGCGATGGCGTGCCCTTGGACGCCTCCTGCATCCGCTCCACATCGCCGTGGTCCTGGCCGTGGTGCTTCCCTGGTTTGTCGGCGTCAGCAGGGCGCATCCCGATTTTCCGCATTACGGACTCGTCGAGGAATCCTTCAAACGGTTCACCACGCCGCAATTCCGCCGCACCCAGCCGGTGTATTTCTATCCGCTGGTGATCGCCGGCACCTTCTTCCCCTGGAGCCTGCTGCTGCCCGCGGCCGCGACGGCCGCGCTCCGCAGGTGGCGCGGACTGCCCGGCGTCAGCCGCTTCGCCATCGTCTGGTGCCTCTCCGTCGTCGTGTTCTTCTCCCTCTCGAAGTCCAAACTGCCCGCCTACATCCTGAGCATCGTCGTGCCCTTTGGACTGCTCGTGGCGCAACTCGCCGAATCGGCATTGAACAATCCGCAGGGACGCGCCGCGCGGCTCCTGCAAAACACCGCCCGGGCGCTGGCCATCCTGTGCGCCGTGCTCGGCGCCGCGTTGATCGTGGCGGCGCCGCAGACCGGGCTTCTGCCCAGGCCGATCGAAATTCCCCGCGTGGATCTCACCCCGTTCCTGCCTTCCTTCCTGCCCGTGCTGCTGCTCCTCACGATCACCGCAGCCAGCGGCGCCGTGGGGGCCCATCGGAGGGATCCGCGGCTCGCCCTGGCGACCCTGGCCCTGCTGCCGATGCTGCTCATTCCGTTGGGCTCGGGGGTGTTCTCCGCCGTTTTTGAGCGACGCTCCACGCGCGGGATGGCGGCTCGGCTGTCCCGGCTGCCCCCGGAAACCGAGTTCGCCTTTCTGCGCTGCTTTCCCAACGGGCTGCCCTTCTACCTGCGGGAAACCGGAACGCTGGTCACCACCGACGGCGGCGAACTGACCAGCAACTACGTGCAATACTCCCTGAAACGCTCCCCGGACTGGCCCCCCGGCGTGGTGCGGGTGCAGGATTTCGACCGGTGGCTGGCCGCGCAAAAGAGTCCCGTGTACCTGATGATCCAGGACCACGAACGCGACCGGTTTGAGGCGCTGGCGCGAAAGCATGGGGCGACCGTGGACGAGTTGCCTCGCCGTTTCCGGGGTGTCCTGCTGCCGCCCCGCAGCTCCGGTTCCTGAATCCGGCATGTGCGGCATCTGCGGCATCGTCGGATTCGGAGCGCCTTCCGAATCGCAGCAACTCCGGGCGCGGGTGGACGCCATGCTCGAGGCCCTGCGGCACCGCGGTCCCAACGCCACCGCCGCCTTCGGCACGGACACGGCGGTGCTCGGCGCCACGCGCCTCGCCGTGCGGGGTATCCACGCGCCCAGCCAGCCGTCCGTGGACCCCGGCACCGGGGTGATCGTGGTCTGCAACGGTGAGATTGATAATCACCGGGAACTCCGCCGATGGCTCGAGGGACGCGGGCGCGCCGTGCCCGAAGGCAGCGACGTCGAGGTGCTTCCCGGAATGTACCTCGAGCTGGGCGAAGCCTTCGTGGAGCGGCTGGAGGGCACGTTCGCCCTGGCGGTTTGGGATCCGCGCGAACCGCGGCTGTTGCTGGCCCGCGACCGGGCCGGGGAACGGCCGCTGTTCTTCACCCAGACCTCCGGGGAATTCCGCTTCGCCAGCGAAATCGCCGCGCTCCGGGCCCCCGGGGACCTGCAGCCCGGGATCCTCCAGGAAGGCATCCGGGGTTACCTGCAGTTCGGCAGCTTCGCCGCTCCGCGCTCCCCCTTCGAGGGCATTGAGAAAGTGGCGCCAGGGGAGAGGATCCGCATCACCGCGGACGCCGTGACACGGCACCGCTACTGGCGGTGGCGGATCACGCAGACGCCGAAAAGCCCTCCGTCCGCCGACCAATTTGACACCGTGTTCCGGGAGGCGGTCCGGCGCCAGAGCGACGTGGACATCGAATACGCCGTCTTCCTCAGCGGCGGACTGGATTCTTCGCTGGTCGCCGCCGTCGCACGGTCGGTGCGTCCCGAGGTCTCCCTGCGGGCCTACACGGTGCGCTTCGACGTGGATTCCTTCGACGAGGGCGACGTCGCCGCAGCGGTCGCCCGCCAACTCCAGATGGAGCAGCGCTCGGTCTGGGTCCGCCCCGAGGACCTGATGTCCGAACTGCCCGCGCTGGTACGCCGCGTCGGCGAGCCGCTGGCCGATCCCGCCTGGCTTCCCGCCGCGCTGCTCGCCCGGGAGGCGGCGCGCGACGTTCGGATGACCCTCGTGGGCGAGGGCGCCGACGAACTCTTTGGCGGCTATCCCACCTACCTGGGCGCCCTGCTGGCGCAGCGCTATGGGGCGCTGCCGAAACCCCTGCGCACGATTTGCCGCCGGATCATCGAAGCGCTCCCGGCCAGCGACAAGAAAGTCACGGTCTCCTACCTGCTCAAGCGGTTCGTCCAGGGCGCGGACATCGAGGGGATGGCCCGGCACCAACAGTGGAACTCCAACATCAGTCCACAGATTCTGCGCCGCCTCGGCATCGAGCCGGTTCCGCTGCCCGGAGACGACCCACCGGCGGGCGACCTGATGGACCGGGTACAGCAGTGGGACCTCGAGGTGCCGCTCGCCGAAGGGCTCCTCACCAAGGCCGATCGCGCCAGCATGAGCTTCGCGCTCGAACTGCGCGCACCGTTTCTCGACGCGTCGGTGCTTGAATTTGCCGCCGGCATCCCGGGGTCCGAACGGGTGTGCGGCTTCTCCACCAAGATCTTCCTCAAACGCTACGCCGAGCGCTACCTGCCGCGGGAAATCATCCATCGGCGCAAACGCGGGCTTTCCGTGCCGCTCGGACGCTGGCTCCGAGGTCCGCTCCGCGACTGGGCCGCCGCCGCCCTGGAAGACGATCACCTGGCCCCGTTCGGCATCCGCAGCGGCGGCGTCCGGGAACTGTTCCAGGAGCACCTGGACCGGCGCGCCGATCATGCCCGCGCCCTGTGGACCCTCATCGTTCTCAGCCACTGGCACCAGCAGGTGGTTTGCGGGGAGGCCCGCCATTCCGAGGCTCAACCGTCCTCGCCCCGACCTTGAAACCCATCCGATTCCCCGCGGGTTGATGTCCCGGATGACCGCAATGAAGTCCCTGCGAAATGCCGGTCCCCTGGTTTGGGCGACCCTGATCGGCTGTGGCGTCTTCACAGTGGCCATGCTGCTCCTGCATGGGCTTCAGCCGGATCTCAGCCCGCTGGATCAGGCCATGAGCTACTACGTGCACGGCCCCGCGGGCTGGCTGACCACGCTCGGACTGCTCGGTCTTGGATTTGGGTCGCTCACGTTGACCCTGGCGCTGGCGCAGGAGCCACCGCAGACATTCAGTCGGGGCGGCAACTGGTGCCTGGGAATCTGGACCCTCGGTGTATTCCTGGGAGCCCTCTTCGCCGCGGACCCTCCGGGCCAGTGGGACCGTCCCCCTTCGGTCAGCGGCGCCATCCATGGCATGGCGGCCATGGTGGCATTGGTGGTGTTTCCCGTCGCGGCGATCCTCTGGTCACGACGCCTGCGCCAAGGCACCCGCCAAACGCCATTCGCGGGCGGCCTCTACGTGCTGGCGCTGGTCTGTGCGGCCAGTCTCGCGGCGTTCCTGGCCAGCCTGGTTCCGGTGTTCCTCCGTCCCGGTCCGCCGGTTTTGCTCGGTCTCACGGAGCGCGTCTTGTTCGCCGCTGATGTCGCTTGGATCGTTGTGGCCGCGCTCAACAAAGCCGCCCGATAAAATCACGGGATGCCGGGATGAATGGGGTCTATTGCGATCTCGGCGTGAGGTGCGGCTCCTGCGATTCGACAGCATCGTCACCGCCTGAGCGCCGGCAATTCCCTGGGATCTTCCGGCACCTGGTCCCATTTCGGACGTGCATTTTCACGTCCGAGGGGGCTCCATGTCATCGCCTGCCCAGATCAGCGCAGGTTGCAGCCTGTGCCGGCCGGGGCGGCTGAATTTCCACGGCCATGAGACGCCTTTACTACGTGGACCGCGACATGTGCGGCGATGACCTCCCGGCGGATTTCGACCTCGACGAGTTCTGCGAGGTGCTCCAGGGAAAGCTCGACGGCATCGAAGTGGTCGCCGCCACCAGCACCGAGACACCCGCGACCAATCGGGACCGCCGGCTGGTCCCGGAATCGGTATTCCTCGAAGCCCTCGGCGAATATCTGCACCGGTAGTCCGCCGCAGCCGCGCAGAACGGGGGCGTCCCGCCGGCAGGAACCGGAACGGCGCGGCTCCGGGGCGCCGTCAACTGCACAGGGATGCCACGCCACGGCGGCGGAGCATCGCGTCGTAGGTGGCGAGAGTGTAAAGGCCGCCCAGGGTGGGAAAATTGAAGCAGGCCCGTTCCAGCATGGAGGCCCCGCCCTCCGCCAGCATGGTGATCAGGGCGATGTGGATGATCTCCGTGGCGTGTTCGCCCATCACGTGGGCGCCCAACAAGCGGAGATCGGAGCGCCGGAATAACAGCTTTAGGAATCCGGCGCTGTCCCCGAGAATCGCGCCGCGCGCGTTCTGCCGGTAGGATGCGCGGCCCGCCACGTAGTCCTCGCCCCGCGCCTTGAGGGTCTCTTCGGTATCCCCCAGCATGCTGGCCTCCGGAATGGTGTAGATGCCGGACGGCAACAGCGGGCCGAGGGGTGCCGCCAACTTGTCGTCCAAGGCGTGAAAGACTGCCACCCGCGCCTGAGCCGCGCTGGTGGACGCCAGAGCAGGCGGCCCCACCACGTCGCCAGCCGCATAGATGTGCGGGACCGCGGTCTGGGAAAACGCGTTGATCGGAATGAGCCCGCGCTTGCCCGGCGTGATGCCCGCTGCGGGAAGGTTGAGGTCCGCCGAATTGCTGCTGCGGCCGGCCGCCACCAGCACTCCCTCCACGGTCAGGGAGCGTCCGGACTCGAACCGGAGGGTCACCGGCCCCTCCGGCGGCAGATCGCAGGTCCGCACCCGCTCCTTCCAATGAAACTGGATGCCATTGGACGCCATCGCCGCGGCCAGTGCGGCGGACATTTCGGCATCGAGAAAGGTCAGCAGCGCCTCGCGTCCGTCCACCAGATGCACTTCCGTTCCGAGGGCCCGAAAAGTGCAGGCATATTCGGAGCCGACGACACCCGCCCCTACCACGGCCAGCGACTTGGGAAGGCGAGGCAGTTCCAGAATCTCGTTCGAGTCATGGACCCTGGGATCCGTGAAATCAAACTCCGGCGGACGCACCGGCGACGAGCCGGTGGCCAGGAGAATGCGATCTCCATGGAGGCGAAGGATCCCCTCGGCCCCTCGATCGGCAATCAAAGTGTGCGGGTCCTCGAAGCGGGCGCCCCCGTGCACCACGGTCACCCCGGCCTGCCGCAACTGAGTCATGATCCGGGAACGTTCGGTCGAGGTGACCCGCTGCTCGTGATACATGAAATCCTGGATCGTCGCCTCGCGGCGGAGGGAAAGATCCACACCGTACAGTTGGCGGGCCTTGAGCCCGGACAACGCCAGCGCGGTCTCGCGCAGGGTCTTGCTGGGAAGGGTCCCCGTATTAATCCCCGCGCCCCCGATCTCCGGGCAACGCTCAATCATCGCGACCCGCCGTCCGAGCAACGCTGCCGCGAACGCTCCGGTGGCGCCGGCCGGACCGGCGCCCACCACGACGAAATCGTAGGTATTTTCGGGCTGCACGCGGCGACGATGGGCCAGTGGAAGACCTTCAGGCAAGCCGGGGCGGCAAGCGCGTCCTATTCCGGCTTGGAGGACCTGGAGACCCAAACGGGAGGGATGGCGTGTCGCCGTCCTTGGTCAGATCCGCGCCCCAAACGCTGCCCTCTCGGCGGGGACTTCTCGAACCCGGTCGCGATAGATCTATGAGGACCGCAGCATGCGGTCCCTTCCCCGTCTGTATCTCGGCCCTCTGCGTCCTTCTCCTCCCGCCTTGCTGTGCGTCCGTCCAGGCCGTCTCCTCGGCGCGTGAGTGAAGAGATCTTCGATGTGGTGAATGAGCGGGACGAAGTCATCGGCCGGGCTCCCCGAAGCGAGGTGCATCGTCGGAACCTCCGCCACCGCGCCGTGCATGTGCTGCTCTTCAACCGCCGTGGCGAACTGTTCCTGCAGCAGCGTTCCCTCGCCAAGGACAACTGGCCGGGCGTCTGGGATTCGTCCTCGTCGGGCCATCTGGATGCCGGCGAAGGCTATGACGCCTGCGTGCTCCGCGAGGTGCGCGAGGAACTGGGAATCAGCCTGGCATCCGTGCCCCAGCGCATTCTCCGCCTCGACGCCACCGAGGAGACCGGGTGGGAATTTTGTTGGGTGTACCGGACCGAGCATGAAGGCCCCTTCCAACTCCAGGAAAGCGAGGTTCGCGGAGGCGCCTGGTTCTCGCCGGCCACCCTCCGCCATTGGATCCGGGGACGTCCGGACGATTTCGCGAGCTGCTTCCGGGTGCTCTGGGCCCAGTTGCCCGAATCGCACTCAACCTCGCTTTGAAAGTTGAGGGACCTGGGCTCACGCCAAGGCTGCAAAGGACGCAGAGGAGTCGAAGAGAAGGAAACCTGCCTTCTCGCAGGACAGCAGTCCTAAAAAGAGGGAGTGCTTTGCACCATCACCGACCCTCTTCCTTCTTCCATGGCGACCTTTGCATCCTCGGCGTGAGGCTCCCGCAGAGGAAAGCCCTCCGCCCATTCGCTCTTTGTCCGATCCTCGGATTGCGGCACTCTGCGGACACGAAATGGGCAACACGTTCGGTCAATTGTTTCGCATCACGACCTGGGGGGAATCCCACGGCGGCGGCGTCGGAGTGGTCGTGGACGGCTGTCCGCCCCGCCTCGGACTCACCGAGGCGGACATCCAGCCGGACCTGGACCGCCGCCGGCCGGGGCAGTCGCACATCACCACGCCCCGCAAGGAATCCGACACCATCCGCATCCTGAGCGGCACCTTTGAAGGCCGGACTCTCGGCACGCCCATCTCGATGTGGGCCGCCAACGAAGACCAGCGCCCCGAGGCCTATTCCGAGATGGCCACCAAGTTCCGGCCGTCCCACGCCGATTACACCTACCACGCCAAGTATGGCATCCGCGCCTGGCCCGGCGGTGGTCGCAGCAGCGCGAGGGAAACCATCGGCCGGGTCGCGGGCGGCGCCGTCGCCCGCAAGCTGCTCCGCGAGCGCTGGGGAGTCTCCATCCTGGCCTGCGTCTCCCGAGTGCAGGACATTGAGGCCCCGGTGGACGTGGAGAACGTCACCGCCCAGGAGATCGAATCCAACATCGTCCGATGCCCCGACCCATCGGCCGCCGGACGGATGATCGAGCGGATCGAAGCCGTCCGTTCGGAGGGCGACAGTGTGGGCGGCCTGATCACCGGCATCGTGCGTGGCGCGCCCGCCGGTTGGGGATCCCCGGTCTTCGACCGCATGGAAGCCGATTTGGCCAAAGCGATGCTGTCCCTGCCGGCGACCAAGGCCTTTGAAATCGGCAGCGGCTTTGCCGGCATCGCCCTCACCGGTCGCCAGCACAACGACGCCTTCCGCAACATGGGCGGCCGGGTCCGAACCACTACCAACCGCAGCGGGGGCGTCCAGGGCGGGATCACCAACGGGGAAACCCTTTATTTTCGGGTCGCCTTCAAGCCGGTGGCCACGGTCATGCACGAGCAGGACACCGTGAATGCCGACTATAGCGACACGACACTCAAGGGGCGTGGCCGCCACGATCCCTGCGTGCTGCCCCGGGCGGTGCCCATGGTGGAGGCGATGACAGCCCTGGTGCTGGCGGACCACGCATTGCGTCACGAAGCGCAATGCGGACGATAGCGTCCGGAATCTCCGCGACGCATCTCGGTTCTTGGACTGCGCCGGCACGCCGGCTCTTTGGATCCACCGGCAGAAGGCGGGACACGGATTTCACAAAGGGACACGGATGGATACAGAGAGAGGGCCCTTTCTTCTCTGTGAGAATCCGTGAAATCCGTGTCCAGATCCCGCAACCCCCAAAAAAGAGATGCGGCCAATCTCCACCTCCGCCGGCTTCCCCGATTGCATTCTCCATGAAATCCGCCTGAATCGCCGGGCACGACAAGGACAAGCAACTCCATCTCTCTCCCCTGCATGCAACTTGGAATGATCGGACTCGGACGGATGGGCGCCAACATGGTCCGGCGCCTGATGCGCGGCGGACACCGATGCACGGTGTTCGACATGTCGCCCAAGGCCGTCGGCGACTTGGCCGCCGAGGGAGCCACCGGCGCCGGTTCGCTCGCGGACTTCGTGGCGCGCCTGGAAACACCGCGTGCCGTGTGGTTGATGGTGCCGGCCGGAGTCGTGGACGCCTCCATCGCCAGCCTGCTGCCGCTGCTGTCGCCGGGTGACGTCCTGATTGACGGCGGCAACTCCTACTACGTGGACGACATTCGCCGCGCGCGGGAACTGACTTCGAAAGGCATTCATTACGTGGATGTCGGCACCAGCGGCGGCGTCTGGGGACTGGAGCGCGGCTACTGCATGATGATCGGCGGCGAACCCGAGGTGGTGAAGCGTCTCGATCCGCTCTTCGCCACCTTGGCCCCCGGCCGCGGCGACGTCCCGAAGACCCCCGGCCGGGAGGCGCTGGGGGGCACCTCGGAACTCGGATACCTGCATTGCGGTCCCAACGGCGCCGGCCACTTCGTGAAGATGGTCCACAATGGCATCGAATACGGCATCATGGCCGCCTATGCCGAAGGCCTGGGCGTGCTAAAGGCCGCCAACGTCGGCCGGCGGGAGCACGCGACGGACGCCGAGACCACGCCGCTGCGTGATCCGGAGCATTATCAATACGATCTCAACCTTGCCGACGTGGCCGAAGTGTGGCGGCGTGGCAGCGTGATCTCCTCATGGCTGCTCGATCTTACCGCCACCGCGCTGGCCGGGGATCCGCACCTGGCCCAGTTTGAGGGACGCGTCTCCGACTCGGGCGAAGGACGCTGGACGATCAAGGCCGCGATTGACGAAGGCGTTCCGGTTCCCGTGCTCACCACCGCGCTGTACGAGCGTTTCGCCTCCCGGGGCGAGGCCGACTTCCAGGACAAGCTTCTGTCAGCAATGCGTTTTGGGTTCGGAGGGCATCTGGAAAAGAAGTCGGGGTAGTTGTTGAGCGGTCCCGAGCCTCACGGCGGGGGCGCGATGGAAGGAGGATGGCTCGAGGCTCGTCTTCGAAGGGTTTCGCGTCCTTTTGCGCCCAGGGTGTGGGGCTCACGCAAAGGCCGCAGAAAAAGCCGAGAAACCAACGAGATGGGCGCGAGACCGCTCTCCAACATGTTTCCTCATGGCTTCCGCTTCCATCCCAATTCCATTGCGGCCTTCGCGCCCTCTGCGTGAGGCACTGCCCCGTCCCGGCTCCGTTCCGCAAAGAAAACCGGCGCTCCCTGGATGCCGCCGGAGAATCTTCAACGAACACTGAACGCAGGCGACGCCGCGGCGTCCAAAACGCAGTAATTTTTTCACCGCATGACACGCACAAAAATCACCATTGCCTGGAGCCGCGGACTCCATCTTCGCCGGGCCGCGGAACTCGTTCGCCTTGCACAACGATTCAGCAGTCGGATCTCCGTCCAGGTCGGTTCCCGGATGGCCGACGCGAAAAGCGTGTTGAGCCTCATGCTGCTCAGCGCCGGCCTGGGCACGGCGCTCACCATCGAAGCGATGGGAGCCGACGAAGCGGAAGCGTTGCGGGCCGTGCAGCAGTTTTTCAGCGATCTCCATATCGGAGACTCGTGATCCGGCAAAGGAACGGGAACGCTCAGGAATCCTGAGGGCGGAACCGGTCCGGATTGCGGGCACGGCTGACCGCGGTGTCGTAGCTGATGAGGCACCGGGCGTAGAGGTCGTGAAGGCTGTTGTCCATGAGCAGCATGCCGTCGCGCGCCCCGGTCTGCATGATGTTGCCGAGCTGGTGGATCTGGTTCTCCCGAACCACCGCGCGTACAGCGCTGTTGGCCAGCAGGAGCTCGTAGGCCAGCACGCGCCGCGTGCGGTCCACGCTGGGCAGCAACTCCTGGGAGATGATGCCCTGCAGGGAATTGGCCAGTTGCAGGATGACCTGCTTTTGCGCGTTGCCCTCAAACACGCCGATGATGCGCTCGACCGCATGGCCGACGCTGGGCGCATGCAGCGTGGCCAGCACCAGATGGCCCGTCTCCGCCGCCGTCAGGGCCGTGGCAATGGCCTCATGATCGCGCATCTCCCCCACGCAGATGACGTCCGGATCCTGCCGCAGCGCGTGGATGAGCGCCCGGTTGAAGGAGAGCACATCGGTGAGCAGTTCCTGCTGCACGATGATCGCCCGGTGATTGGCGTGCACGTACTCGATCGGATCCTCGATCGTGAGCACCTTGCAGCGGCGTTCCCGGTTGATGAGGTCAATCATGTAGTTGAGCGTCGTGGTCTTTCCCGACCCGGTCGGTCCGGTCACCAGCACCAGCCCGTTGGGACGCCGCGCCAGCTCATCCAGGCGCAAGGGCAGCATGAGCTCCTCGCGGGTGGGGATCCGGTCGCCACAGAACCGGCAGCTCAGTTCGGTGATGCCATTCCGCTGGTAGAAGGTGACCCGGATGCGTCCGGCCTCCGGATGATGGACCGAAATGCACAGTTCCCAGTCGTGCTCCAGCTTCCGCCGCTGCCGGTCACTCAACAGGGACATCGCCATGGCCTGGCACTCCTCGCCGCCGAGCGCATCGGCGTCGGCCATCAGGATCTCCCCGGTCACGCGAAACGCTGGCGGGACGCCGACAATCACATGCAAATCGGAGGCCCCTTGGGCCTGGGCCTGGACCAGCAGCCGGTCGAGATAGGGATGGAGAGGCATGACGGAAGATCAATCGCCGGAGACTGCTCGCAGGAATCGGCGCCACAGCATCATCCGCGAAACCATCCCCGCAACCGGTCCGCGAACGCGGCCATCGGACCCCGCTGCCGGAGCGCGGTCATCCGGTCGCCCGCCGCGCGGTAGCCGGGGTTCAAATCCAATACCTGCTGATAGGAACGCAGGGCATGATCCGACAGTCCGAGTCCGGCCTGGCAATCCCCGCAAAGCATCCACACCACCCATTGGCCCGGAGCGATCGCAGCGGCCTGCTGGGCGAGCTTCAGGGCCGCGGCCCACTGGTTGTAGTAATGGAGAATACGGCCGGCCATCCAGGCCACCAGCCATTGGTCGGACGCCATCGCACAGGCGCGCTGGAAGCAATAATCCGCCCGCCGCTCGCGCCGCGCCAAAAGCACATCCCCTCGGGCCAGCCAGACGTAGGGAGTATCCCCGCGCTCCTCAAGGCTCGCATCCGAGAATGCGATGGCGGTGTCCAGATCCCCCAGGCGTCCCAGGGCCACCGCCTTGGCCGCCAGCAATTCCGGCGCGGTCGGGAACCGCTCCAACGCCTTGTCTGCCCACAGATGCGCCTCGCGAAACTCGCCCAACTCGATCAACGCCCGCACCTGGCCCGCCCACGCTTCGATGCTCGCCGGGTCATGCTCGAGCACCCGGGAGAAATGCCGCAGCGCCAGCTCGAAATCCGCCTGGCTGAACGCGGATTCGGCGGAAGCCATCCAATAGGCTGCGTTCCGCTCTTCGGACGATTCCACCGAGCCGAATTGCTCCGGCGACTCAAACTCCAGATTTCCGAAACGGCTCATGGCAGATCCTGCCGCCAGAAGAACCACCGGCGGTACGGGCGGCCCACGTATTGAGCACGGGAAACCATGGCCTGGTCGAGAAAAGCACCGGTGACTTCCCCCGGCGACAGGACATTTTGGATCACCCTCAACCGCGGCCAGACCCACCAATGGCCCGGATGGACCGTCACTTCCCCGGAAACCGGCATGTGCGGCAGCAATGGATGCTGGTGATCACGAAGGCGGTACCCGCTTTTCGAGAACTCAATCGTGTCCCCGGGCAGTCCGATCACCTCGCCCAATCCCAGGCCGCCTCCGAAGGTGGCATTCTCCGTCCCCCGGGCATAAACTTGTGGTTCAAATCGGTACAACACCGACTGGCCGTGTGCGAGCGTGTTCGCCGAGGCGCGTGGATTGACCACGATGCGGCGGCCCTCCACCTCGATACCACGCGCCACCTGGGCCGTGAGGAAGGCGTCCAGCGGCCAATACACTACCACCGCCGCGATGATCCAGAGCACCAGCGGCACGGTCACGCGGGTCGCCAGCGTGATCGGCGGGGACTCCGGATCCAGTTCACGAACCCTCAGGAGGGCAAACGCCAGGCCGCTGGTGTGCGTCGAGGCCATCGTGCCCAGAGCCCAGGCTGTGATCACAGGGTGTCCCCGAAACAGGAGCAAAACGCCGGCGGAAATCAGCCAGGCGCCCGCCATCCAAAGCCCGAGCTTCCGGCGCCCCAACGCCGAATAGGCATAGCCCGGCACCAGAAAGGACCACACCCAGTCGCTCCCACCCATCAATGGAGTGCGAATATCCGGCAGCCGGCGGCCCCAATGCCCAAAGCGGTTCGATACCCGGGCCGTCCAGTTTCCGAAGCCCGAAGGCAAACGTCCCCGCCCGGCCCGGGGCGGATAGTAGCTGGAGGTCTCCGAACCCATACCGTCCGATCCCGTTTCAATGGTGCTGTTCCGCCCGCAAATGGACCTCGCCGTCCGGTTCGTAAAACGCCTCTTTGTGGCGCAACTCGCGGGTTTCGCCCACCAGGGACTCGAAGAGCTTCACCACCTCCAGACAGCCCTTGCCCTTGAACCCGTCAATGTGGAGCTCGACCTCGCCGGTCGGGCCGATGGTGATCTCGTACTCGCGAACATTCATGGATTCCGGTCCTCCTGGAGTTCAATTCTGCCAATGGCGAACCCGCAGCCGGATCGCCTGATGCTCGTCCACGGTCTCCTCGACCAGGTTCATCCCGCGGGATTCCATTTCGGATTTGAGCTTCTGAAGCACGTACTGCTGCACCAGCCGTCCGCCCAATTGCTCACCGATGGTCCGCAACTCCTCCTCGGAAAGCCCTTCCCCGGTGACACAAATGGCGGCCTGCCCTCGGGCATCCCGCGCGAACGTCGCGGTCACCCCGTCGCGGACCACCCGGATCTGTTGGGCCCTTCCGAGGGTGCCCATTACCACCTCGCTTCCGGGAATCTCCAGATCCACCCGGTGCGGCCCGGATTCCTCCTGGACGGGAGCCGTGGCCTGGTCGGCGAGGGAGAAACCCAGCGAAGTCGCGGCGGCGGCCACCGCGGCGCCCAACGCCGGCCAGGACGCAATCACGATCGGAGCAAAAACAGCGACAGCACTCATAGATAGGCAATGGAATCAGTTGTCGGTTGGACCAGGGAACGCGGAAAACGTTTTGCGGGGAATTGATTATCCGTCCGTGGAAGGTTGGTCGCCGAACGGCACGAGGACCCAATGCCAGGCCCACCATCCTGCAGAACAGGGTGCCAGGTCCTCAGTTTGCTCCCTTTGGCTTGGCCTGGAGGCCCAGCCCGGAGCCGCACCCGCCCGATGCTAGTGTAGTATTTTCTAAATTGCTCTACTAATAAGGGACCCTCGTGCCAACTTTCGATGGCACGATCGAAACTTCCCCTGACGCTGACTCCCGAACAGAAAACTGAACTGCGCCGGCGCCTCAGCGCCCTCCACCACGCTCCAAGCAGCACTGGGGGCGCGCATTGTCCTGCGCGCCGCCGAAAGGGCCGATAACGCCCAGATCGCCACCGAACTCCATACTTCCCGCATCACCGTCGGCGTCTGGCGATCCCGCTTCCTGGATTTGGGCCTCCCGGGTCTGGACACCTTGCCTCGCTCAGGCCGCCCCCCTCTCTGCCCCCGGAAACAGTCCGTCGGGTGATCACCGAGGTGATGCGGCCTCCGCCCGGACACCCGCGATGGTCTCACTACTTCCGGCACGGGACCCTCACCCCTGCGGATACACCCAGGGGCTGCGATACGGACGGCTCATCAGCGCCGCGGCTTCCGGGTCGCCCACGATCTGCTCGCGGGCGCCGTCCCAATTCACGGCCCGCCCGGTCCGCCATGAGATCATTCCCAGCAAGGGCAGCACGGACGCCCGGTGCGCGCTCTCGATGCCCGACACCGGGGCGCGCCCCTGCTCGATGGCCGAGAGAAACTCGGCCCAGAGCAACGAGAGGTTGTGTCCGTCAGGCTCCTGCAACTGGGAATCCTCATGGATCGGCGACGCCTGGTCATCCGACGGATAAAACGTCCAGCCGTCGCGCCAGCCGATGTGCAGCGTGCCCTTGGTGCCGTAGAAATAGGCGCCGATCGGATGCTTCTCCGCGCCGTTCTCCGCAAACCGCCGGTGCTCCCACACGCAGGTGAACTTCTCGAACTCGTACACCGCCACCTGATGGTCGGGAGTGTCGGACGTCTGCTCCTGGTCCGTCAGCACCGGTGGCCCGGCGACCGGTCGGCCGCCGGCGCAAAACACCCGCTTGGGATACTCCCCGCCGTTCCACCACAACACCTGGTCCAGCCAGTGAACACCCCAGTCGCCCAACTGGCCGTTGGCGTAGTCCAGGAAATTTCGCCATCCGCCCGGATGCAGCCGGGAGTTGAATGGACGCAACGGCGCCGGACCGCACCACAGATTCCAATCCATGCCGCTGGGCGGCTGGGAATTCCTGGATGGCTTGTCGGGTCCGCCCCCGCCGTGGGCAAACAACCGCACCATGCCCACCGTGCCCACGGCGCCGGACTTCAGAAAATTCATCCCCGCCACATGGTGCGGACCGATCCGCCGGTGCAATCCCGCGACCACCACGCGCCCGCTGGCCCGTGCGGCCGCGAGCATCGCCTTGCTCTCGTTCACCGTATGACCGGTGGGTTTCTCCACGAACACATGCGCCCCGGCGCGGACGGCGGCAATGGTCTGCAGGGCGTGCCAGTGGTCCGGCGTGGCGATCAGCACGATTTCTGGCGACACGGCGGACAACAACTCGCGGTAGTCGTTGAAGGTTTTCGGCTGGTCCCCGTTGAGGTCGTTAACCTGGTCCAGCGTGACCTCCCGGCTCCGCTCGTCCACATCGCACAGGCCGGCAACCGCCACCCGGCGGCTGGCGATGGCCTCCTTGAGGATGTTTCGCCCCCACCAACCGCATCCGATCAGGGCGACGCGGTACTTCCGGTCGGAAGACTGGGCCCGCACCCAGGGGCTCGCACTCCAGGCGGCGGCGGCCAACCCGGAGCCCTGGAGAAACCGTCGTCGTGTGAGAGGCATCCGATGCATGGGACCACGGACGGCAGGCAACGGCATGGGATTCACCGGGGAGGAAGTTCGACGCAAACCGCGTCACCGCGGGAATTGCGGCAATAAACTCGTCCGTGGGCCAGCACCGGGGCGGTCCAGCACTTCCCT
>Ga0268299_1000856_pt1 | contig 74182 bp, 69 predicted proteins | sample NOBtaG_FD_193484 | JGI IMG/M metagenome (GOLD analysis project Ga0268299, IMG submission 193484) | Activated sludge microbial communities from bioreactor in Nijmegen, Gelderland, Netherland - NOB reactor | ecosystem: Engineered > Bioreactor > Aerobic > Activated sludge | place: Netherlands... | reverse complement strand
ACCGGAGACGATCGCCATGCCAAGCCGGCCCTCCGGCTCCGCTGCGCTCCGCCTCCAGGCCGGCTTGGCATCAGGAGGCGCCATGAACTAACATTCCAGCCGGACCACTCGGTCGGGGCAGGTCAGATCTGATCAGCGCCGAGATATAGGAGCTGGAATCGGTTGGCAGCTTCAGGCGATTGGACCGGAACGAAGGCTTGATCTTTGGCATGTGACGGCGGTGGCGCCAAGAAGTGTCCTTGACCTTGCCACATGGCAATCCTTCATGGTTTCGTTCAATGATGCGTCAATCGTGGCCGGTCAGAGTGGGGCAAGCGCTGACACTGCGCGAGGTCGCCGCGTCGGTCTGCTTCGCTGCAATCGGCTTTGTTCTGGTCGGAACAGTGACGGCGCTGTGGTCAAATCCTTGGTTTGTGAGGATGACGCCTGCGGCGGGGTTTGAAGTTGCCCTCCTTGCCGCGCAGTCTCTGTTGGGCGGACTCTATTTCGGTATTCGTGCGCCGAGCTGCGGTATCAAGAGCGCCAGTTCTGGCGGTATCCTGGGATTCTTGGGCGTCGCCTGCCCGGTCTGCAACAAAGTCCTACTGGCGATCTTCGGTACTGGTTTCCTGCTGACCTATTTCGAGCCGATCCGCCTCTATGTGGGGCTGATTGGCACTGGCATCCTGGTGTTTGCGCTCTGTCGGAAGCTCGGGGCGAGGGCGATGTCGGAGCCGTTGGCGGGTTAGATGGTGGGCGAGCTGAGGTGCTCGTTGCCCTTATATCGCCTCATCCACCATTGTCATTGACTTGGTCCAGTCCGCTTCAGCAAGGAACATGAGACAAACATGGATGAACCAACTCCAAGGCGCTCAGTCTTGGTGCTACATGTTCATGTGATCCATCAGCATACCCATTTGGTACATGCGCGTCCCGGCGTGAGCGCCTAGCGGCGACGATCTCCAAATAGCTGTAACAGCATAAGGAAAAGATTGAGGAAATCGAGGTAGAGCGTGAGAGCGCCGATAGTGGCCTTCTTACCAGCGATTACGTCGTCTTCTCCTTCAACATAGACATTCTTGATGCGCTGCGTGTCGAAAGCAGTAAGTCCGGTGAAGATGAGAACCCCCGCCACTGAAATCGCGAACTGCAGCGCTGAGGAGGCGAGGAACATGTTCACGAGGGTCGCGATGACGAGACCGATCAAACCCATGAACAGAAATGAACCGAAGCGCGAAAGGTCTGCGCGCGTGGTGTAACCATAGAGACTGGTCGCAGCAAACGTGGCCGCACTGATGAAGAACACTCGTGCGATGCTCTCACCAGTATAAACGAGGAAAATCCCGGAGAGTGACAATCCCACCAGTCCAGCGTAGGCCCAGAAGGTGAGCTGCGCGGCACCCAGACTCATGCGCCCGATGCGGAAGCTGAGCAAAAGGACCAACGCCAATGGCGCTAGCAACACAATCCAGAAGAGAGGCGTTTGAGCCACTGAGGCATAAAAGCCAGTCGCCGCACCAGCGTAGGCGACAAGACCGGTAAGGGCCAATCCGCCGCCCATGTAGTTGTAGACGCGCAGCATGTACTGCCGCAGGCCGAGGTCGATGTCAGCGGTTGTGCGTTGTACTCGTTCGACCCGAGATTGATTGGTCGCCACAAGATCCTCCTCAGCCTGTAAGACGCAAGCCAAGCGTCAACAGAAAGCTTCTCAGCTCCGGCGGCTTGAGGCATTGATATATCTCAACGCTCTTACAAGCTTCCAACGTGGGAGGGTTTACAAACAGGATGTGCTTGTCAGCGTCCGCCAGTTTCGCGACTGCGAGTGTGCTCGTGCCGGCGGGAACGTTCGCGATGTACCGTGCAGGAAGGACTGATCGGCGATATCTTGCAATTTGTGCGCTTCCCGTGCTTCTCGGGATCCAGCAGTTGTTTGAGGGTATCGTGTGGGTGGCCGGTGACCAGGCCAACCCAGACTTGGCCAGGCAGGCCTCATTGGCCTACATGTTCTTTTCATGGATGGCTTGGCCGGTGTGGATTCCATTTTCAGCATACTTTCTGGAACTGGGCCGGCGGCGACCGCTCTTCCTTATTCTGTCGATCTTCGGTGGGATGCTAGGTGGTCTTCAGTACATTCCCTACTTTTTGCATCCAGAGTGGCTGACCACGACATTTCTGTCGAATGCCATTAGGTATGACGCAACTGAGCTGCTGGACTTTGTGATTGGGCGTCCTGCGACCTATGTGCTCTATCTCTTTGCAATCATTGCGCCATTGCTCCTGTCCTCCAATCGCGATGCTCGAGTATTCGGCGTCCTGGTGACAGGGGTGGTCATCGTCACCTATTTTTTCTTCCGGTATGCCTACATCTCGGTTTTCTGCGCCGGAGGCGCGGTCATGTCCCTCTACTTAGTTGTGGCGATCATCCGGAAAGCTCCTCCTTTCACTCAGGATGGCCAACGGCAACAGGAGCCGAGCCCTATACCTCCGCCTAACTCCAACTGATGGATAGGTGAGATTCCAAACTGGCATCTAGCCAAGCGCCGACGATTGCTTAATGCCAGGGTGCGTTCGAACCAGACAGATCTCTGCGACACTAAGCAGCTGCTAGGCAATTTCTCTCAACTCTTGAATGGCTTAGTGAAGATCTTGAATAGACGGAACCACGGATCATATGTGGGACATCTTCTGACTTTGATTGATGTAGGTCATGATCCAAGCGGCCTAGTTGGAGTAGAATACCTATTCTAAGGAACTGAGATCGCCTGATGCGTCAGCGTGAGAGCAAAGAAGGAACAAGAAACGGCATGCCGCGTCCGCGGTGGCTGTCGGCTGTTCTTAGCGTTGCGATTGCGCTCAGTCTGATTCTGCATCTTGGCCAGACTGTGCCGGCGCATGCGAGCATGGAAACGCTTCAGGTCGCGATGTCTGCCCACGGCGATTCGCCGTGTGAGGCCGGCCAGCATCTAAAAGCCGGCCATTGCGGCACGGTAACGGCGTGCGCGCTCTATGCGCCGCTGGAGGTCTCTCCGCAGTCAATTATCGCAGACAAGGCCCATGTGTTGCCGTCGGCCGATGCCGTTGAGGTGCGCTGGCAGGCCACTCCACAGCTGCAACCGCCTCAATACTCCATTTCGATCTGATCGAGCGCGGCTCTCGCCGCACCGATGTTCGTCGGCCGAGCAATCGGCCGGGTCATTTCGATATTGGGAGTACAGCTATGCTTATGCTTTCTCGTCGCCATTTCTTGGCGTCAACGGCTACGACATTGGTTGGAGCCGCACTCACGACGACGTCTTTGCACCGGGCGGCAGCGGCCGCCGGGACTGAGCCGACCATTCTCCGCGTGGGCAGTCGAACAATCGAGATCAACGGCAAACCGGCCAAGGTGTTTGGTCTGCTTCAGCCAAATGGCACGCCTGGGATCCTGACCAAGGCTGGTGGGCGATTTCGAGTCCAGCTGGAGAATCGCAGCGATCAGCCAACGTTGATCCATTGGCATGGGCTGTTGCCGCCATACGGTCAGGACGGCGTGCCGGACTTTCCTCAGGCGCTGTTAGCCGCCGGGGAGACCTATGATTACGACTTTCCATTGGAGACGCCCGGCACCCATTGGATGCACGCTCATACCTTGCAAGAGCAGCTGCTGCTGGCCGCGCCGCTCATTGTCGAGGACCCGGCGGACGCCGGCCTGGACGAACAGCCGGTCGTCGTGCTGCTGCACGACTTCTCCTTCAAATCGCCGGAAGAGCTGTTGGGCGGCCTGAAGGGGACGCAGGGATCGGCTGCAATGGCTGGCCATGACATGGCCGGCATGCAGATGGACGGCATGCAGATGGACGGGGGGATGTCCGGCATGTCGCATCAGGGCGCGGCCGGCATGCCAACGGACATCAACGACATCTCCTACGACGCGTATCTCGCCAACGATCGGACTCTCAGCGACCCGGAGGTTTTCCGGGTTGAGTCAGGTGGCACCGTTCGGCTTCGATTGATCAATGGCGCCACGGCAACTGCGTTCTGGATCCAGCTCGGTGAGCTCGCAGGCGAAGCGATCGCCGTCGATGGCAATCCAATCACTCCGGTGCCGGGCCGCCAGTTCCCGCTTGGCATGGGTCAACGGATCGACATCAGAATTCGTCTGCCCAAGACGGAAGGAGCTTGGCCGATCATCGCCCAGCGCGAGGGGGCCCCAGAGCGCACTGGCTTTGTCCTTGCGACGAAATCGGGGTCGATCACCAGCGTCACGGACGTCGCAGAGCAGGCGTCTCCAGTGCTCGATTTGACGTTTGAAAGCACACTCTCGGCCGTTCGACCGCTGTCACAAAAGGAAGCCGACCGGCGCGAGCCGATGGTGCTGGGTGGCGACATGGCAGCGTATGTTTGGACCCTCAATGGCCGCACCTGGGCGGAGCGCAAGCCAGTGCCGGTCCGCGAAGGACAGCGCATCGAGGTGACCCTCCAAAATGACAGCATGATGGGTCATCCCATGCACTTGCATGGTCACCATTTCCAGGTGATCGCCATTGACGAAAAGCGGTTCTCGGGTGCGATGCGAGACACGGTCTGGGTGCCGCCAATGCGGAGCGTCACGGTCGCGTTCGACGCGATCAATCCGGGGCAGTGGGCGTTCCACTGCCACCACCTCTACCATATGGCGAGCGGCATGATGACCAGCGTGGACTACGCGGCATAGTGCAAACGCATCGATCGAACAGGATAACGCAATGAACAGGTGCTCAACAAAACGCGCATCCGTCCGCGCAGTTGCCGGCCGGATCGCACAATCGTCCCAAATCTCTCACGTGTTCTGGAGCGGCTTGGTTGCCGCCGCTGCGGCAGCTTACATAGCTGTTGGCGGAGGACTGGCATTCGCTCAGGAGACGGCGGCTCTGCCGACGACACAGGGATACGTCTACACTGCCGACGAATACGGAAACTCGGTGAGTGCGATCGACCTTGCGACCGGGCAGGTTCAAACCGTTCCGGTCGCGATCTCGCCGCATAACATCCAGATCACGGCGGATGGCAGCCGGTTGCTTGCCGTCGGTGCTCCGGCAGCGGAGGGTCATGGTCACGACCAGTCCGGGCATGACAGCGAGGGCAGTGGTCTGCTGCTCGTCTTCGACTCCGACAAGCTCGCATCGGGGCCACTTGCTTCGATCGAGGTTGGCGATCACCCGGCTCACGTTGTCGTTAACCAGGCCGGCTCACGTGCTTTCGTGACACTTGCGGGTGAGAACGCAGTTGCGGTCGTCGACCTTGCGCGTGGAGAGGTGCTGCAGACCATTACCACGGGGGCCTATCCGCATGGTCTGCGGATCAGCCCTGACGGCAGCACGGCCTACGTCGCAAATGTCGAGGACGGAAGTGTTTCTGTGCTCGATACGGAGAAACTCGAAGAAGTCGGCCGGATCCCAGTTGGTAAGGCTCCAGTCCAGGTGGGTTTCACGCCGGACGGTAGCAAGGTGTACGTGTCGCTGCGCGATGAAAACAAAGTGGCATCCATCGACACCGCGACGAAGACAGTCGTTGGACGCGTCGAGGTGGGGCGGAATCCCATCCAGGTGTTTGCGACGCCGGATGGACGCTTTGTCTATGTCGCCAACCAGGGCACGAAGGACAAGCCCGATGATACTGTCTCCGTCATCGACGTGGCCAATGGCTCGGTCTTGGATACCATCCGCACCGGTGCTGGCGCGCACGGCGTCGTGGTCAGCAGCGATGGTCGTAGCGTGTTCGTCACGAATATTGAAGCCGGGACTGTATCGATCATTGATACCAAAACCCGCTCAGTGGTCAGAGACATCGCCGTCGGCAAGGGGCCGAACGGCATAACCTTTCGATCCATAAGCTCATAGCGGATTGGCGTAGCGCCGGCTGGCCACCGCGGCCGGCGCTGCGTCCTTTTGGAGCGTAGCCGCGTCGATCAAGCAAAGTGAGACCAACGACATGCAGAAAACAACAATTGAGGTCCGTGGCTTGGTTGCGGTCATGGACTTCCTGGCTGTCGAAAAGCGACTCGGAGCCATTCCTGGTGTCGCCGGCGTTTCGATGAATGCAGGTTCCAGCACCGCCACGGTCACCTATGACGAGGCGAAGACGTCCGTAGACGCGATCATCCGCCAGGTCGAGGCATGCGGCTTCCATTGCGGCGGCGAGAGTGTGCCACGGCATGTCTGTGCGACCGACAGCACGGTCATCCCGCCAGCTCATCCAAAGGCGCCTTCTGCCAGGCATTTAGACCACAGCCGGCATGCCACGGGAGTTGCTGCGGCTCCGAAGCCGGTGCGAGAGGCGATGGCGCACGAAATGGGCCATGGCGCTGGCATGGATCTGCAAGACATGGTCAGGGATATGCGCAATCGATTCCTGGTCAGTCTGGTCTTCACCGTTCCGTTGTTTGCCATGGCGCCGATGGGCATGGGCGAACCGTGGTTGAAGGCGCCGTTCGGATGGAATCCGACGATCATGATGTTCGTCTTTGCGAGCGCTGCGATCCTCTATCCGGTCTGGCCCTTCTTGGTGGCTGCCTGGCGGGCGCTAAGGAATGGCGTTCTGAACATGGCTGTGCTCGTCGTGCTCAGCGTCGGTACGGGGTACATCTTCAGTGTGGGGGCCACCTTCTTCTTTGAAGGCCAGCAATTTTATGAGGCGTCGGCCGTCCTGCTCGTCTTCATTCTACTTGGTCACTGGCTCGAGATGAGGGCGCGCGCCGGGGCGTCGGCCGCAATCCGTGCGCTGCTCGACTTGGCGCCGCCAAAGGCTGTCATCGTCCGCAACGGAGCGGAGATCGAAATACCCACATCCGATGTCATGACCGGCGATATCGTTGTCTTGAGGCCTGGCAACAAGGTGCCGGTCGACGGCGAGGTCATCGCTGGCGAATCGACGATTGATGAGTCGATGTTGACCGGCGAATCGATGCCGGTCGCGAAGCGGACCGGCGATGCCGTGATCGGTGCAACTATCAACAAGAGCGGCACCCTGCGCTATCAGGCCACGAAGGTGGGAGCGGACACCGCGTTGGCGCAGATCGTCAAGCTCGTGCAGGAAGCGCAGAACTCCAAGGCACCCGCTCAACTGCTCGCCGACCGCGCCTCCCAGGTCCTGGTTCTCGCTGCGATCCTGATTGGCCTTGTGACGTTTGCCGTCTGGTACTGGTGGATCGGTCAGTCTCTCCTGTTCGCCCTGACACTCACCATCACGGTATTTGTCATTGCCTGCCCAGACGCGCTTGGCCTTGCGACGCCCATGGCCATCATGGTGGGCACCGGTCTCGGCGCGATGAATGGGATTCTGTTCAAGAATGCCGCGGCTCTGGAAGAGGCGACCAAGCTGAATGTGATGGTCTTCGACAAGACTGGAACTCTGACAATGGGCCAGCCAAAGGTCGTCGAAGTGGCGCCGGCCGCGGGCATTGCGGTGGACGAGCTGCTAAGAGTTGCAGCTGCCGTGGAAGGAGGCTCGGATCATCCGCTGGCGCTCGCCATTGTCGAGCGTGCCACAGGGCTGACCCTGCCGCCGATTTCCGGATTTCTCAATATCGAAGGGAAGGGAGCTCAGGCGGAAGTAACAGGCGATCGCGTCTTCCTCGGCAATCGTCGTCTCATGATCGAGCAGGGTATCGACTTTGCGGATCTGGAGGCAAAGGCCGAAATTCTTAAGGGAGCGGGGCGGACCGTCGTGCACGTTGCCAGAGCCGGTCGGCTGCTGGGCCTCGTAGCGATCGCTGATGCGCCAAGGCCGACGTCCAAGGCTACCATTGCCAGCCTACGCGCGCGGGGCGTGCGTGTCGCGATGCTGACAGGAGACAACGCAGGCACGGCGAAGCGCATCGGCGACGATCTGGGAATTGATATCGTTCTCGCTGATGTTCTGCCGGGACAAAAAGCAAGCAAGATAAAGGAGCTCCAGTCACAGGGTCTTCGGGTTGGCATGGTTGGTGACGGAGTCAATGATGCACCTGCCTTGACTCAGGCCGATGTCGGATTCGCGATTGGCGCTGGGACGGATGTTGCTATCGAGAGTGCAGACATTGTGCTCATGAAGAGCAATCCGCATGATGTGTTGGGCGCGATCGACCTGTCGCGGGCGACGCTCCGCAAAATGCATCAGAATCTCTGGTGGGCAACTGGCTACAATATCATCGCGTTCCCCCTGGCGGCGGGCGTCTTCTATCCATTCCTGCTCAGTCCGGAGATCGCCGCGTTGGCGATGTCGGGCAGTTCAGCTCTAGTCGCCGTCAATGCATTGCTCTTGAAACGAACGCGGCTGACTGATGGCGCCTCGATAAGTTCCGCAGCTTCCGCCGATCGAGGAAGTCCGACACTTGCAGGGAAGACATCGTGACAGGCGGCTCCGACACACCGATGATGGACGGTTGGTTGATCTGGCATTGGATCACATTCGTGATCATTGCTGCCCTGCTCATCTATCCTGTCGGCCGGATTCTCAGCCGGCTTGGGTGCTTCTCCTCCCGGTCGATCCTGGCGCAGCAAGCGCGAAATGACTGGAGGCCACGATGACTGTAAGCGCGATGCTGCGGCTAATGCTTGTGATGATCCTGTCGGCGACGTGCTTTCCTCTCATCACCCTAGGTCTTGATCAGGCGCCCCACCTTACCTTTGCAGCCATGCGCGCCGCCATTGCCGGCATCTGCCTGCTTGCATTGGGCGGCATCTTCCGGCGTCCGATCCCTCACGATCTGCGTGAGTGGAAGCTCGTTGGCATTGTCGCGATTGGCACAACAGGCTTGGGTTTTCTGGGCATGTTCCATGCCGCAGAATATATCTCGCCTGGTCTCGCAACCGTTATTGCCAACACTCAGCCGCTTCTGGCTGCGGTCCTCGCGCAAGCGCTCCTAGGGGAGAGGCTGGCAGGACTTGGGAGGGTCGGCCTCTTGGTCGGCTTAGTCGGAATCGTGATGATCGCTTGGCCGGGTCTGGCGCCAGGCGGTCGCGAGGACTACACGATCGGAATTGCCTATGGCGCTCTTGCCGCTGGCGGGGCGGCGATCGGCAACGTCGCAATGGGGCGGCTTGCCGGCAAGACGGACCCTGCCATGACAATGGGTTTCCAGCTGCTTATAGGTGCAGTGCCGCTCGTGATCCTGTCGATGGTGACCGAAGATGCTCCAATAGCATGGTCAGGGAAGTTCGTCGTAGTTCTCATCGTTTTGGCGGTGTTTGGCACATCGCTTGCGTACTGGCTCTGGTTTTCGGTGCTGAAAGAAGTCAGCCTCAGCCGGGCTAACGCGTTCACTTTTCTCGTGCCCGTCTTCGGACTTGCAGTGGGCGCGGCACTATTCAATGAACGGTTCGCGTGGCTGCAGTTGGCGGGAGTGGTTGCCGTTTTGGGTGGGGTTGCGCTCGTGCAACGTGATGCGCGATTGCCAGCTCGTGGGTAGCGGCCGCGTCATGGGACGCCACACTGAAATGTCGGCGGCATTCCGCGCGCGGCCCAAGGGCTGTCGTCTGCCTTGGAGCGGTGGTTGAGATATCGGCCGCCGATGCTTTCACCGATGTTCTTGTTGTCTTGATGTCGGGAACAAGCGGGAAAGCGCGGACCGATTTGCCTCGGGCTGGCCGAGTTGACATGGATCAACACGTGATCTGTCCGGTCAGGCTAGTGAATCAACAATCCGCTTCACTGCCATCGCATCGACAATCACCGCATCGAGCTAGAGGGAGTCATGGTCGCCAATATCAGTGATGCTTCGTCCGGCCGCCGAATCCGGTTTCCAACCGCCTTCACGATCCTCTTTGCGTTGATCGTCCTCGTAGCCGGTCTGACCTGGCTGATCCCGGCCGGGCAATACCAGCGCACGTACTCTGAAGCCCTGGACCGCGACATGCCGGTGGCGGGTACATACGAGCAGGTCGAAGCCAATCCTCAGGGCCCACTGGACGTGATCATGGCTCCGATCGCTGGGCTCTACAATCCGGGCAGCTATGAGGCCAATGCGATTGACGTTGCTCTATTCGTGATCGTGATTGGCGGTTTCATCGGCGTGATTACCAAGACCGGTGCGATCGATGCCGGGATTGCCAGGGCCATGGTGGCGATGAAGGGCCGCGAGAAGTGGATGATTCCCATCCTCATGGCGCTCTTCGCGTTCGGAGGAACCACCTACGGAATGGCCGAGGAGACCTTGGCCTTCTATGTGTTGTTGATCCCCATCATGATAGCGGCGGGCTATGATTCGCTTACGGCCGTCGCCATCATCCTCATTGGCGCTGGGGTAGGTGTGCTGGGGTCGACCGTCAATGCCTTCGCGACAGTGATTGCCTCCGACGCCGCGGGTATTCCTTTCACGAGCGGCATCGTGCTGCGCTTCGTCATCCTGGGTCTGTGCTGGGTCGCTTGCGTGGCCTATGTCATGCGCTATGCGGAGCGTGTGCGGCGGGATCCCAAAAGGTCCATCGTGCACGACCGAAAGGCGGAGAATGAGGCGCTCTTTCTGAAGGGACAGTCCGGCGCCGCGAGCGCGCCATTCACAGGCATGCACAAGCTGGTGCTGGGTCTGTTCCTCGCCACCTTCGTGGTCATGATCTGGGGCGTACTGAAGGGCGGCTGGTGGATGGGCGAGTTGACAGGGCTGTTCCTGGCCTCGGCCATCCTCATTGGCCTCATTACACGCCTGGGGGAACAACCGCTCGTGGACAGTTTCCTGGCGGGAGCGAGGGATTTGCTCGGCGTGGCGCTGATTATAGGGCTCGCCCGCGGAATCGTGGTGGTGATGGATGCGGGCCGAATAACCGATACCATCCTACATTGGGCGGAATTGGGCGTGGCGGGTCTGAACGAAGTCGCGTTCATCAACGTGATCTATTGGATCGAGGTCGCGCTCTCCTTTTTCGTGCCGTCTTCATCGGGGCTCGCCGTGTTGTCGATGCCGATCCTGGCGCCGGTCTCCGACTTTGCGGGCGTCGGGCGAGAGCTGGTGGTGACGGCATACCAGTCGGCTAACGGCATCGTGAATTTGATCAATCCGACCTTTGCCGTGGTCATGGGTGCGCTTGCCATCGGCCGGGTTCCCTATGAACGATGGCTTGGCTTCATTTGGCCACTGCTGCTGATACTGACCATCATTATCACGGCCGCGCTCAGCGTCGCGGCGCTCATTGCATAAGGAAGGCTCGCATGTCGATCAGGTATGGTGTGCATTCGGAAGCGGGAAAGCTCCGGCGGGTCTTGGTGCACCGGCCAGGCATGGAATTGGCTCGGCTTACCCCCTCCAACTGCGTGGAGCTACTGTTCGATGACGTGATCTGGGTGAAGCAGGCACGGGTCGAGCATATGACTTTCGTGGATGCGATGCGTCATCGCGGCGCTGAAGTTGTGTTTCTGCGTGAGCTCCTTGCGGAAACCCTGAGGATCCCGGAGGCGCGCCGTTGGCTGCTGGAACGCCGAATTCATGAGAATATCGTCGGCGTCGGCCTGGCCGACGATTTGCGTGCGCATCTCTCGGAACTGGATGCCGATCTTTTGTCAACCATCCTGATCGGCGGCATGAGCCGCGCAGAGCTGCCGATCGAGACCAATAGCATCCTTGCCTCCATTCTACGGCCTCAGGACTTCCTCATCGCGCCCCTGCCCAATCACCTCTTCACCCGCGACACGACATGCTGGATCTACCAAGGCGTCACGCTGAACCCGATGCGCTGGCAAGCGCGCCAGTTCGAGACGTTCAATATTGCGGCAATCTACAAGTTCCACCCCGATTTCAAGGATGCCGGGTTCCCGATTTGGTGGGGTGACCCCGACCGCTCCTTTGGTCTGGCAACGGCCGAGGGAGGAGACGTCATGCCAATCGGTAACGGAACGGTACTGATCGGCATGGGGGAACGGACGACGGCGCAGGCGATCGGTCAGATGGCCCGCTCGCTGTTCGCTGCCGGTGGCGCGGAGCGTGTGATCGCCTGCAGGTTGCCGGTCGACCGGGCAAGCATGCATCTCGATACGATCTTCACTTTCTGCGATCGTGACTTGGTCACCATTTTTGCTGATGCCGTCAAGGGCGTTACCGCCTACTCGTTGCGGCCCGGCTCGCGTGAGGGAACGATCGATGTGAGAGCGGAAGACAAGAGCTTGCCCGATGTGGTTGCGGATGCACTCGGACTGGCGCGCCTGCGCGTGGTGGAAACCGGCGGCGATGCCTACGAAGCAGAGCGAGAACAGTGGGATGACGGCAACAACGTCGTCGCTCTCGAGCCCGGTGTGGTCGTCGGTTATGACCGCAATGTCTATACGAACACGTTGCTGAGAAAGGCGGGTGTGGAAGTGATTACCGTCCCAGGGGCCGAGCTGGGCCGCGGCCGCGGCGGAGGGCACTGCATGACCTGCCCGCTGATCCGTGATCCCATCTGAAGACCTGCCAGACAATGTGAGGTGAATGGTGGCAATCAATCTGCGCGGTCGCAACTTCCTCAAGCTGCTTGATTTCAACCCTGCGGAGATCCGGCTTTTATTGCGTCTCTCTGCCTCGCTCAAGGAAGCGAAATACGGCGGGTATGAGCAGCCTCAACTCAAGGGCAAGGAGATCGCGCTCATTTTCGAGAAGAGCTCGACCCGCACTCGCACTGGCTTCGAGGTCGCCGCCTATGACCAGGGGGCGCACGTGACCTATCTCGGCCCGACTGGCAGCCAGATCGGACACAAAGAATCCATCAAGGACACGGCGCGAGTGCTCGGCCGGATTTACGACGCTATCGAGTATCGCGGTTTCGGCCAGGAGGTGGTCGAGGAGCTGGCCGCCTATGCTGGCGTTCCGGTCTATAATGGCCTCACTGACGAGTTCCACCCGACCCAGATTCTTGCCGATTTTCTCACCATGCGGGAATACACCCATAAGCATCTCTCGGGCATCTCGTTCTGCTTTCTCGGCGATGCCGGCAACAACATGGGCAACTCTCTCATGGTGGGCGCCGCACTGATCGGCATGGATGTGCGGCTGGGTGCGCCGAAAACCTGCTGGCCCGAGGAATCGCTGGTGGCCAAGTGCCGCCAGATAGCCGAAGGAACCGGCGCGAAGATCACACTGACCGAGGATGTCACGACCGCGGTTACCGGCTGCGATTTCGTATACACCGATGTCTGGCTCTCGATGGGCGAGCCGGAAAGCAAATGGGGCGAGCGGATCAAGCTGCTCGAACCTTATCGCGTCACGCGGGCGGTCATGAACGCGACCGGCAACCCATATGCCAAGTTCATGCATTGCTTGCCGGCATTCCACAATACCGAGACCAAAGTGGGTCGGCAAATCAAGGAGACGTTCGGCCTCGATTGTATGGAGGTGACGGAGGAGGTGTTCGAGTCACCGGCCTCCATCGTCTTTGATCAAGCAGAGAACCGCATGCATACCATCAAGGCGGTCCTGGTGGCGACGATCGGCAGCTGACCGTCATGCTGGTCGTGATCGCCCTTGGTGGAAATGCGCTGCTACGCCGGAACGAGCCGCCGACGGCCGAAACTCAGCGGGCCAACGTCAAGCGTGCCGCAACCGCAATCGCAGAGGTGGTGAAGGCCGGGCATCGCGTTGTCATTTGCCACGGCAATGGCCCTCAGGTGGGTTTGCTGGCCTTGCAGGCAGCCGCCTACAAGCCCGATGAAACCTATCCGCTTGATGTACTGGGGGCAGAGACGGAGGGTATGATCGGCTACCTGATCGAACAGGAGCTGGAAAACGAGCTCACCAGCGGCCCGCAGGTCGCCACGCTACTGACCCAAGTCGAAGTCGATCCGAGGGATCCCGCCTTCGGCAGCCCGAGCAAGCCGATCGGGCCAGTCTACGAGAAAGAGGAAGCGGAGCGGCTTGCAGGCGCCCGCGGCTGGCGAATGGCTCCGGATGGCCAGAAGTATCGTCGCGTCGTTCCATCGCCAGTGCCGCGGCACATCCCCGATCTCGGCATCATCCAACTCCTGATCGACCAAGGCGTGATCGTGATCTGCGCCGGCGGCGGTGGCATTCCAGTCATCCGCCGATCCGATGGAAGCCTGGTCGGCATAGAGGCAGTGATTGACAAGGACCACGCAGGCGCCCTGCTCGCGAAGGAGCTTGGCGCGGATGCGTTCCTGATGCTGACCGACGTGGAGGGTGTCTACCTCGATTGGGCTAAGCCAGGCCAGAAGCTCATCCGTCGCGTTCCACCCGAATTGCTGCAGCAGATCGAATTCGCGAGCGGATCGATGGGTCCGAAGGTAAAGGCTGCGTGTGAGTTTGTGAACGCGATTGGCGGAGTTGTTGGTATTGGCCCGATGGAGCAAGCCTTGGCTGTTTTGGAAGGGCGTCGGGGAACGATTATCGAGAGGAAGGCGCAGATCGATCTCGCGTCGTAAAATGCCTTGCCATCTCGTCACTGGGGAGAAGTTTGTGGATAGCAAGAGCACGAGTATGTGCGAGGCGATGGTCACGGTGAGGTTGTCTAATACGATCGGGGTTTAGGGTCTTCACATCGAAGCGTGTAGCGGCGGGGGCCGGGATGGGTCAGTTCAGAACCGCTGAGCTTTTTTTGACGGGCCGCAATCATCGTCTGAGCTGTCGATCTGGCGAATTGTATCGTTGCGCGACTGACCGGCTATGGAGGGATGCTGTGAGTCCGCGTTGTATAGGGATCCTGCTGATTGTCAGCCTCTATCTGCCCAATCTGGCAATCGCAGACTCCGATGAGCCCACTGGATCCGCGTTCGAGTCGGTGACAGTGCCTCCGGAAGCAGTTCGCCTCAGCGCCGATTTCGAAGGTGTTATCGACTCGACCGTTGGCACAGCGTATTTCTGCAAAGGAATAGCCGAGTTTATTCTCGCGCCAACCGAAAGGCGCCCAGACAACAAGGCTGTCCTGTTGACCCTTGATCCGCGGAAATTGGCTACAACCGCCCGATGCGATTCGCCAGATGGGCCGACGGAGCGCGCAGAACTGGCAGAACGAGATGATCTGCGTCTGCCTCAGGGAACGGAAGTGTGGTACGGATTCCGGTTCTTGGTCCCGCGCGCCATGAAAGGCAGGTTCATAGGCCAGAGATTGGTCATCGCGCAGCTGAAACAGCATCCAAAGGCTTGCGCTCTTCGCATTGGCCCAGTCGATGCTTCAATTAAGAGCGAAGGCAGTCCCACCGTATCCTTGCGCTTGATCGAAGACGATATCGGCGACGTGATGGGACTGCAGCTGGCGGTGGCGACCGATGATGTGCGTAAAATCCCTGTCGGTCAGCTGATGCGGCATCGCGATACCTTTCTCGACAATTGGCACGACGTCGTCCTGCACTTGAAAGTCGTACCTCGCGGCAGTCAGTCAGAACATATTTCGTTTGTAGAAGGTTGGTTGGACGATCAAGCCTTCAACCCTGGACACTACGGCATGTTGGAGGGAGGCGAGCTTCCCGATGCGGCGGAGCCATTTGGCTACTCCAACTTGTTTGGCTGTACATATTTCAAGTTTGGCATCTATCGGGATCGGCAGGAACAGCCCTGGAGCATTGCCTTTGACCGTTTCCGCCGTGGGGCGAGCCGGGAATGGATCGAGGATAACGGAAACTGATACCGATCGCCGATGCAAACAGATCCTAGGGCAGTTGCGGCCTGTGACTGCTACTTGGAAGGGAGAGGACTGCAAGTGGTTACCCAGCGTCAGTGATTCCGCGGAATTCCTGTGACCAGCCGGTTGACCCAATGAGAGCCCGGGAAGGTGAATCAGTAGGCATCTTGGTATCAAAGCGCCGTAAGTGCGATGTCTGCTTAGAACGCTTATCCGGTGTCCCAGGTCGCCCCTTTGTCGACCTGGGCAGAGATTGAATTGACTAGGGCTCGCTGATCTCAAGACTATCTTCCCTGAAGGTCGCGGCCCATTTCATCTGACTGCTTGCTCAGGGTAGAGACGCAGGCTCCTCTAGCGCCGTTTGGCCAATTCTCTGGATCTTGTCGTCCTGGGACATCGGGCGGGATAAGCGTACTGGCTAGGACTTGGTTAAGATGCGATGACAGTGTCTGACATCTGGTGAACAACGCTTTCGCCAAGCCGGGAGGCAAAGGCCGTGACGATCTGACCAGCCGTTGATCCAGGTCAATGCGCCTATCTGGTGAGCGAATAGCTTGTATTAAGGCATCAATTTTGCCATGACTTAACAGATGACTATGCTGAAGGATACAGCCCGCATACTGAGCCGACCGCTGCCACTGCGGCGTGGCATGTTCTGGCTGTCCTTCGCGGTTATCTTGATTCTCGCCCTTGTTCTCCAGCCATCCCATGACTCCGCCGCATTTGCGGGCATGTCTTCCCACGTCACGGAAATCCAGCTGTCGGATGATCATAGTGCCGATGGCTGCGGGTCTTCAGCCGGCGGGTCGGCGATATCGCACTGTTGTTCAGATGTTGGATGTGCGTCCGCTATCGTCACGCCAAGGGTAGCCCTGCCGGCCCCCCTTGCTGAACCCGTGGAGCACCGGGAGCCGAGCGCTGATGCTCCCGCCGGTAGCCCGTCACCACTTTTCCATCCCCCGAAGTATTCCATCTAATTCGAGGCTCCGCAGGCGAGCGCCTGCGCAGCCGTCGCCCTAAGACGCCGAACGCTGCGACTCTGACGACTTCAGATGCGCTGTGCTGGTGTGCTGAGGCGCTGACTTAACCCAAGTCCAACCGCGTCCCCGCGGCGGGTCAAGGCTGAGTCCCCTGATCAATAAGCGACTAGATGCATTCGAGGATGCTCATATGAAAACGACCAAATGTATCAAAGCAGTGTTTGCCATTGCTGTCCTTGTGGCAGGACCGTTCACAACGGCGCAGGGCCAAAGTGCGTCTGATCCGCATCACCCCTCGAATGCGGAAGGCGTGCAACCGAGCTCTCCTTCTGCACAGGTGCCTTCTCGCCAGTCGGGAATGATGACGGACATGCCCATGGCGCAGATGATGAGCATGATGGCGCAAGGCTGCATGGCCATGTCCGGCGCAAGATCGGGGACTCTGGATGGGTCCGGAATGGCGATGATCGATCACATCGATGGCCGTATAGCGTTCCTGCAGGCCGAACTGAAGATCACGGATGAGCAGGCCGGTGCCTGGGCCGAAGTCGAAAAAGCGCTCCGCGGCAATGCGCAACTGCAGAAGGAAGCGCGTAGTGGCATCTCTGGCGCGGCCCCTTCGCAGTTGACACTTGAGCAACGCCTGGGGAACCAAGAGAGGTTGCTTTCTGCGCAGCTAGAAGGCACGCGCGCAATCAAAGCGGCCCTCGGCCATCTCTATCTCGCGCTCTCTAAAGAGCAGCAAAAGACGGCCGACGAACTGATAGGAGCGCAGCTCGGCTTGCGGCCAACAACCGCCCTTCCAATGGGCATGATGCAGCCCAATGGAACGATGCCATGACTGCGGCGGGCGCGATGCCGATGCCTGGCACGACCGGCGACGCGTACGAGTTCCTGTCGCGTAACATTTTCTGACGGATGGTTCTCCAGGGAGAAAGCTATGCAATCTCTGATCTATTTCCTGTTAGTGGCGGGACTCTTCATCTTCATGATGCGCTTCGGCTGTGGTGCCCACGTGATGGGACACGGACATCGGCATGGGCGTCACGGTGGGGGAGATGCGGAAAGCGGTGGGCCGGGAACGACTCCCCGCCAAGCGAAGGATCCGGTCTGTGGAATGACCGTTGAAACAGCGACCGCCAAGTCGACCTTCTATGGAGGTGTCGCCTACTACTTCTGCTCTACGAGTTGCCGCGACAAGTTCGAAGCTTCACCGAAATCTTACATCCAGCCCCTTTCAGCAACGAACCAGCGCATGGAGAGTGAACATGGCGCACACCACTAACTCTCGCGCGGAGGGCAACGTACCGCGCATTCCCGTCGTGCCACTCGGCATGGGCTTGGGGCTGTTCTTCGTAGTGTCCTACTTGGCTTGCATTGTTCTGTACCTGATCCTTCCAAGCGCGGTGCTGAATCACACGGTCCTGTCGCTGTTCTTGCCAGGTTTTGAGCTCCTGAGTTGGGGCAGCTTCTTCCTCGGACTGGCCGAAAGCTTCGGTTACGGCTGGTACTTCGCCCTAATCTTTGGGCCGCTATACAATCTATTTGCCCGCCGGTACGGATGACCGGCAATGACCGTGCGGGATCCCGTTTGCGGCAGGACCATCGGCATCTCGGACGTGGTTGCGAACGTCGATCACAAGGGTTGGGCATATTTCTTTTGCTCGACCGAGTGTCAATTGGCGTTCGAAGCCGATCAGACGAAATTTGCGACTTGAGCGTCCGACCACTCCAGTCATGAAAGACCAGACTGACAATGTCTAATCACGCAACAGACTTGACGCTTGCCAAGGGCGCCGCCAGCGATATGGCCAAGGATCCCATCTGTGGGATGGTGGTTGCCAAGCAGGCAGCTGTGTCAGCCGGTCTCACGGCCGAACGGAGCGGTCGTACCTACTATTTCTGCAGTCCGAGCTGCAAGCGTACTTTTGAGGATCCAGAGCGCGAGCTCAAGTCCATGGGCACGCGAGTGACGATCGCGCTTACCGGCGTTCTCGCCCTTGCGGTCCTGCGGGCCGGCGCCTTCATCGCATTGGCGGCCGGCGCCACCATCGTGACTTGGGTGCCGATTCCGGCGTTGCCCTGGTTTACCTGGGGTGTATGGCTCTTCCTCTTGGTGACGCCGGTCCAGTTTATCGGCGGGTGGGGCTTCTATAAGGGTTCATGGACCGCAATTCGGACCCTATCCATCAACATGGACTTTCTCATCGCCCTGGGAACAACAGTCGCGTACGCCTACAGCGTCGCCGTGGTCTTCTTCCCGGAGGTCCTGCCGGTGAAGGTCGAAGAACGCGAGGTCTATTTCGAGGTTTCCGCCGTCATCATCGCCTTTGTGCTCCTCGGCAAGTACATGGAGGAGATCATCAAGAAGAGGTCTTCAGCGGCCGTTCGGAAGCTCATGGATCTGCGGCCGGCTGTTGCTCATGTCATTCGCGACGGCGGGGAAACTGAAGTGCCGGCGGAAGGCATCATGGAAGGCGAAATTGTCGTCGTGCGGCCGGGCGAGCGCGTTCCGACGGACGGTGAGGTCATGGAGGGCGCCTCATCGGTCGACGAATCCATGCTAACCGGGGAATCGATGCCGGTCGAGAAGTCGCCGGGCAAAAAGGTGATCGGCGGCACGCTTAACCGCAGCGGCATGCTGAAGTTCAAGGCGAGCCGCGTCGGCAAGGATACTGCCCTGGCGCAGATCATCAAGATGGTCGAGGAGGCGCAGGCCAGTACTGCGCAGGTGCAGCGAATCGCCGATCAGGTAACCAGCTATTTCGTCCCGGCCGTCGTTGGGGTGGCTGTTCTGGCGTTTGCCGGCTGGTGGATCGCTGGCAATTTCCCGCAGGGGCTGCTGTCGTTTATCGCCGTGTTGATCATCTCGTGCCCCTGCGCGCTTGGCGTCGCGACGCCGGCCGCGCTGATGGTCGGTGTTGGAAAGGGCGCGGACGCCGGCATCCTGATACGCGGTGCGGAAGTCCTGGAACGCGCTCGCAAGCTGAACACAGTGGTTTTCGACAAGACCGGCACGTTGACTCGCGGTGAACCCAACGTCACGGACATTATCCCTTTTGCCAGCGAGGAGAAGGAGGTGCTTCGGCTTGCCGCTGCAGTGGAGGTCGGCTCGGAGCACCCGCTCGGCGAAGCCATTGTTCGGGCCGCAAAGCATCATTCGATCGATCTGCCGCCCGTCACGGGCTTCGAGGGTATTGCCGGGCATGGCATCAAGGGAAGCGTGGAGGGTGCCGACGTCCTGCTCGGAAATCGCCGTCTGCTAAATCGCGAAGGTATCGACACAACGGCTGCCGAAGAAGCGATGGTTCGCTTGGAATCCGGGGGTAAGACCGCGATGCTGATCGCAGCAAAGGGCAAGTTGGTCGGCATTATTGCGGTTGCCGACACGCTGAAGCCGGAAGCGATAGAGGCGATCGGAGCGCTGAAGCGCGAAAAGATCGAAGTGATCCTCCTCACGGGCGACAATGAGCGAACGGCCAAGGCGATCGCGCGCGAGATCGGCATTAGTGAGGTGATTTCCGAGGTCCTCCCCGCCGACAAGGCAAAGATCATCAAGGGCCTGCAGGGTCAGGGCAAGATGGTGGCAATGGTCGGCGATGGCGTAAATGATGCACCGGCTCTGGCCACGGCGGATATCGGCATTGCAATCGGATCCGGATCAGACGTCGCGAAGGAGACGGGCGGGATCATCCTTATCAAGGACGATGTTCGCGAGGTCGTACTCGCTATCCGGCTGTCTCGTATGACTCTGCGCAAAATCAAGCAGAACCTCTTCTGGGCCTTCATCTACAACACCATCGGAATTCCAGTTGCCGCACTTGGATTCCTGAATCCGATTATTGCGGCCGCAGCGATGGCCTTGAGTTCTCTCTCTGTTATTGCCAACTCCGCGCTCCTGAAGCGCGCAAAGTTGTCATTGTCGTGATGAATGTTCCCATGCCGCACAAGAGAAGGGAGTGGGCTGGTGGTCAAGCACGCCGTTGAAGTGTCAGTTGGGCGAGGAGGGTGAGCGTGGCAACGCGATCGCTACGGCGGTGGGTTTGCCCAGTCGTGTCGACTGCGCTGGCGGCATTGGTGCTTCTCGCACTCGATTGGTCGCCTTGGAAGATCCTGGTGTTGGCAATTCTGCTAACGTGCCCTGTGGTGGCTATTTGGGGGATCATCCAGGGAAACAAGCCGCTTCCGGTTCCCATCGGACCAATTCCGGAGACGCGTGGATCTACCCTCGATTTCTTTGCGCCGTACTACGATGCATCATGCCGCCTCGTCGGAATCGACCAGCACTTCCGGCGCAAGACCCTGGAGATCGCAGGCCTTCGCGCCGGAGCCAGATTTCTGGACATCGGCTGCGGGACAGGTGTTCTGACCCGTCTGGCCGCTGATATCGTCGGGCCGCGCGGCGAAGCACGCGGCGTCGACGCCGCCGCGGACATGCTTCGCATCGCCCAGCAGGAGGCCCGTGCCGTGAGGAACTCGGCCAAGTTCGAAGCCGCGGCCCTGGAAGACCTGCCATTCGCCGACCGTGATTTCGATGTAGCCGCGCTGAGCCTTGTCCTTCACGGCCTGCCATCGGACTTGAAGCGGGCCGGCCTTCGAGAAGCTTGGCGTATTCTGAGGCCGGGGGGCCGCCTCGTCGTTATCGATCTGGATCGGCCGAGGAGCCGCCTCGCGCGAGCGCTGCTATGGCCGTTTCAGGTATCAGATTTCTACCGGCCCCACCTGCGAGGGCTGATCCCCGAGTTCTTGCGGGAAGCGGGATTCGAACCGGTGGCAGAGGTCCATCGATGGCGAGGCCTGATTGCTTTCTGGGTCGCACGCAAACCAGTGAAAGACGTCATATGAAGCTCAAATTTCTCGGAGCCGCGGGAACGGTTACCGGCTCCAAATACCTCCTGGAGATTGGCGATCGCCGTGTCCTCATTGACTGCGGCCTGTTCCAGGGGCTGAAGGAACTTCGGTTACGCAATTGGGATCGCTTTCCGGTCACGCCTAACATGATCGACGCCGTGATCCTGACCCACGCGCATCTTGACCACTCAGGCTGTTTGCCGCTCCTGATTCGCAAAGGATACAGGGGGCCTGTGTATTGCACGGCTGCGACAAAAGACCTGTGTTCGATACTGCTGCCGGACAGCGGACACCTACAAGAGCGCGACGCTGAATATGCGAACCGGCATGGCTTTTCCAAGCATAAACCAGCGATGCCGCTCTACACCGAGGCTGAGGCCGTCGCCAGCCTGAAGCAGCTGATACCTCGTGATTTTGATAAGCCGTTCGATATATGGCCTGGCGTCGGAGTCTGCTTTCGACCCGCTGGTCATATCCTCGGTGCCGCGTTTGTTGAGATGACGATCGGGAGTAAAACGATTGTCTTCTCTGGCGATCTCGGGCGGCCCGGCAGCCGGACCATGGTGGATCCAGCCGCGCTGCGAAAGGCTGACTATCTGGTGGTCGAATCCACCTATGGCGATCGTCTCCATGATCCAGAAGACCCGGAGGATCGTCTCGCCGAAATCATTCGAAAAACCGCGGGGCGGGGTGGCGTCGTTCTGGTCCCGACCTTCGCGGTCGGTCGAGCCCAATCACTTCTCTACCACCTCCAGCGCCTAAAGGCTTCTCGCCGGATACCCGACGTTCCCGTGTTTCTCGACAGTCCGATGGCTGTCAATGCAAGTGACATCTTCTGCTCGCGTCTGGGAGAGCATCGACTGCAGCCGGAGCAATGCCGTGCATTGTGCGGCGTCGCGAAATACGTCAACAGCGTCGAGGAGTCAAAGGCGCTGGACCGCGACCGGATGCCCAAGATCATCCTGGCGGCCAGCGGCATGGCGACGGGTGGACGTGTTCTGCATCACTTGAAGGTGTTCGCGTCAGATCCGAGAAGCACCATCTTGTTCGCAGGTTTCCAGGCGCCAGGAACGCGCGGCGCCGCCATGCTGGCCGGCGCCGAGACCATCAAGATCCATGGCGAGCACATTAGGGTGCGGGCCGAGGTCGCGAATATGGGCATGCTTTCCGCCCACGCAGATCGCAACGAGATCCTGTCCTGGCTTCGAAGTCTGCCGGCGCCACCAACGCGCACATTCATCACACATGGAGAACCAAAGGCGGCGGCCGCCTTGCAGGAGGCAATAGAGAACGAATTGGGCTGGTCCTGCCATATCCCGCGGGACCAGGAACAGGTCGAACTCTCGGAGCAATGACGAGAACCATGACAAGTCACAACCCCAACCTCGCCATTCCACACGGCTCGACCCTCCGGCTACGCCGGCTCGGTATCGATACCCATCAAGAGGCGGTCATCTACATGCGGCAGGACTGCCATGTCTGCCGTTCCGAGGGATTTTCTGCCCAGGCTCGTATCGAAGCACGTCTGGGCGAGAGGACGCTCATTGCGACGCTCGGACGGATCACCAGCGATCTTCTCGCGCACGGTGAGGCGGGACTCTCTGAAACGGCGTGGCATCGCCTGGCGGCAAGGGAGGGCGATGAAATTGCGGTGACCCATGCGCCGCCCGTTGATTCGCTGCGACACGTCCGCGGCAAGATCTATGGGCATCGGCTCGATGCCGGTGCAGCGGAACAAATCGTCCGCGACATCGTCGCTGGTCGATATTCAGACGTTGAACTGGCCGCCTTGGTCGCAGCGTGCGGTGGAAAGGCCTTGGACCAGGGAGAGATTCTCGGGTTGACACGTGCAATGGTTGCTGCAGGAAGCCGCCTCGACTGGGGCAAACGTGCCATTGCCGACAAGCACTCGGTCGGCGGGTTGCCGGGAAATCGAACAACGCCGATCGTCGTGGCGATTGTCGCGGCGTGTGGCCTCACGATTCCGAAGACGTCATCGAGGGCGATTACCTCGCCCGCCGGGACTGCCGATACGATGGAGACCCTTGCGCCGGTTGACCTCAACATTGCCGCAATGCGTCATGTCGTCGAGCAGGAGGGAGGCTGTATCGTTTGGGGCGGCGCCGTGGATCTCAGCCCTGCCGACGACATTCTGATCCGGGTCGAGCGCGCCTTGAATCTCGACAGTGACGGGCAGATGGTCGCTTCCGTGCTGTCGAAGAAGATTGCGGCCGGAGCCACGCATCTGGTGCTCGATCTTCCAGTGGGGGCGACGGCTAAGGTGCGAAGTCCAGTGGACGCCGATGCCCTGTCGGAGACGCTCTCGGCCGTCGCGACCGCTAGCGGGGTTCAGGTGAGGATTTTGACAACGGACGGTTCGCAGCCGGTTGGCCGCGGCATCGGTCCGGCCCTTGAAGCGCGCGATGTCGTAAGCGTCCTGCGCAACGAGCAAGATGCCCCTGTGAGCCTCCGGCAAAGGGCAGTGACCCTGGCTGGCGCCCTTCTTGAGCTGCTCGGTCAAGCGTCACAAGGTGGAGGAGCAACCCTGGCCGACAAGGCGATTAGGGACGGCAGCGCCTGGCGAAAGTTCGCTGCAATCTGCGCGGCGCAAGGCGGTATGAGGGAGCCGCCACGCGCGAAGTTCACCCAAGAGATACCGGCGACCGGTCGGGGCCAGGTTACCGAGATCGACAACCGGCTCTTGGCGCGCATCGCCAAGCTGGCCGGTGCGCCGGCGGCCAAAGAGGCGGGAATCGAGCTCCATTGCCCGCTCGGCACCCAGGTGGACACGGGGCAGCCTCTCTACACGATCCATGCGGCTGCCCGGGGTGAGCTGGCCTACGCGCTCGATTTTGTCCGATCACACCCGGGAGCGATCGAACTGGAGCCGAAGCAATGAGCCTGATCATCCTTCCAATGGCGGAAAACCAGGACATGGCGCGTAGCCTGGCTCATCATCTGGGCGGGGAAATCGGTCACCTCGAGATCCGAAGCTTCCCGGATGGCGAGTCTTTCGTTCGCATCGACTCAGAGGTCCGGGGACGGCACGTCGTGATCGTCTGTACGCTCGACCGGCCAGACGAGAAGTTCCTGCGCCTGGCGTTACTGGCCGGAACGGCGCGCGACCTCGGCGCCGCGAGGGTCGGTCTAGTTTCATCTTATCTGCCATACATGCGGCAGGACATTCGCTTCAATCCGGGAGAGGGGATCACATCCGTCTATTTTGCTCGATTGCTGAGCAGCCAAGTCGATTGGTTGGTGACGGTCGACCCTCACCTTCATCGGCGCAACAGCCTATCCGAAATCTATACGATTCCAGCTGTGGTCGCCCATGCGGCCACCGCCATTGGAGACTGGATACGGGAGAACGTGAGCGCGCCTGTGGTGATCGGGCCGGACAGCGAAAGTGAGCAGTGGGTCTCCGTTGTGGCCGAAAGAGCTGACGCGCCATATTCCGTCCTGACCAAGAAGCGTCTGGGAGATCGGAACGTCAGGGTTTCCGATGCGGAGGCCAACCGTTGGCAAGGCAGGACGCCAGTCCTCGTGGACGATATCGTCTCCACGGCGAGAACGATGATCGCTGCAGCAACGCAATTCCGAGAGGTCGGGTTCTCTGACATTGTGGCGATCGGGGTTCACGCGCTGTTCGCCGGCCAGGCTTACGAAGAGCTGAAGGGGGCAGGCGTGGGCCGCGTTGTCACCTGCAATTCGGTGTCGCATGCATCAAACGGTGTAGACATTTCGCCGTACTTGGCAGCAGCGATCCGAGATCTCGTTCGCACAGAGACTTTGGACTTTCACAGCCCCGTCGCCAGTTGACTTGCGTCAATGCTGCGAAAGGGATGATCGCGCATCTAAGTTCATAGACCATGTCATTTGGAAACAGGATGGCATCTGTACAGACCACAAGAGCAAAGACAATCGTCCGCCGCTGGCTCGTGGCGGTGGCGTGCTTGGCGTTGCTCCTGGTAGGTCAGACTCACACGATCCACGCTGGTTCAGTCTGGGGCCAGGAGGTTCAGGCCGCGTCCGTGGATACGACCCATAGCTCCTCTGCGCCCTGCAAACAGGACCCGCATTCATCTCATCTGTGTTGTTCAGGCAGTGTAGCCTGCGCCTTCACTGGGGACATAAGTCCGTCGTCCGAGCTCAGAATGTCCTCCGGTCAGATTGCGGACTGGCGCGACTGGAAACTTCCCAGTGGCTTTGCGGCGACGCCACCATCTCGTCCGCCAAGAACCTCTGCGCTCTAAGCACACTGGCGGCAGGTCTTATCGCTCGGCCGGCCATCAGCGCATACAGCACAAAGAGGAGACTTGGTGTGTCGAACATAGTGGCACGCCTGATGAGGAGAGAAGCATGAACCACAATCATGAACCCCAAAGGGGTGGGGCATTCCGCATCCTATTCGGACTGATCCTGCTCGGCTCGCTGGCGATAGGTGCGTACTTTCTCATTTCGGAGCATCGGGCGCATATCTTCGGCGGCCAATGGACTGCGCCAGGACTGCTGATTGCATTTATTGGCCTGCATCTCCTGATGCACCTTGGGCACGGGGGCCATGGCGGCCATGGGGGTCACGGCGGCTCGTCGCGCGATGCGCAGCAATCATCCAATCAGGGGGAATCCGACGATGAGCGATAACATGCCAGCCTACGGGCTATGGATTCTGGTTGTCATTAACTCGGCGATCTTCATCATCTTTGCCTTCAGCTTCTTCAAGCCGAAGACCAAACGGGATTGGCGCTCCTTCGGTGCGTTCAGCGCGTTCCTTGTGGCGCTGTTCACCGAAATGTACGGCTTTCCGCTCACGATCTACCTCCTGTCCGGATGGCTGCAGAGCCGATATCCGGGGATTGACTGGTTTTCACATGACGCCGGGCATCTGCTCGAAGAGCTTCTGGGGTGGAGGGCCAATCCTCATTTTGGACCATTCCATCTCCTTAGCTTTGTGTTCATCGGTGGCGGCTTCATTCTGATTTCCGCGGGTTGGCGCGTTCTCTACGAGGCTCAGCGGGCAAGGAAAATGGCGACCTGGGGCTGCTATGCCTATGTGCGGCATCCTCAGTATGTGGGCTTCATCCTGGTCATGTTCGGATTCCTCCTTCAGTGGCCGACCTTGCTAACCCTGGCGATGTTTCCGGTGCTTGTCTGGATGTACATCCATCTCGCTCGCCAAGAGGAACGCGAGGCTTTGCAGGAGTTTGGCGATGAATATCGTCGGTACATGGAGAGAGTGCCGGGGTTCATTCCGCACTTGAAGGATCTCTATTCCCGCAATGCGCAACGTTAGTTGCAGCCGGCGGCGCTAGAGAAAGAAAGCAGGTAACAATGGAACGGTCGACAAAGGTTTATATCTGGTATGCGATCGCCGCGCTGATTGGCATCGTGCTCTTGCGCGACGTCTGGATGCAGCAATCGCATGTCGAGACGATCTCATACAGCGAGTTTCGCACCCTGTTGGAGGAAGGGAAGGTCGCCGAAGTTGGCATCGGCCAGGAACAGATCACCGGCGCCCTCAAGGAGCCAGCTCCAGACCAAAAGGAGCACTTCGTCACTGGCCGAGTAGAACCCGGTCTTGCCGAGTCACTGGCGAAATACGGCGTCAAGTTCTCCGCGCAGCCGGAATCGGGTTTGCTGAAGGGGCTGATGGGTTGGCTGCTTCCCACCGTTGGCTTCATCGCGATCTGGATGCTTCTTGTGCGACCGATGATGGAGCGCCAGGCGGGCGGCGGGCTCATGTCGGTCGGCAAGAGCCGCGCCAAGATCTACATGGAAAAAACGATCAAGACCACATTCGCCGACGTGGCTGGTGTCGACGAAGCAAAGGAAGAACTGCAGGAGATCATCAACTTTCTCAAGGCGCCGGAGCAATATGGGCGGCTCGGGGCACGTATTCCAAAAGGTATTCTCCTCGTCGGGCCTCCGGGGACAGGCAAGACACTGCTGGCTCGGGCCGTAGCGGGTGAGTCGCGCGTTCCCTTCTTCTCGATCAGCGGCTCCGAGTTTGTAGAGATGTTCGTTGGCGTCGGGGCAGCGCGTGTGCGCGACCTGTTCGAACAAGCACGAAAGCATGCTCCCTGCATCATTTTCATCGACGAGCTCGATGCGCTGGGCCGCGCTCGCGGAACGTTCACTCTTGGCGGCCACGACGAGAAGGAGCAGACGTTAAATCAGTTGCTGGCCGAGTTGGATGGATTCGATCCAAGCGCAGGTATCGTTCTTCTGGCAGCCACCAATCGACCGGAAATCCTCGACCCTGCTCTGCTGCGGGCCGGGAGATTCGATCGACAGGTGCTTGTCGATCGACCCGACAAGAAGGGGCGGTTGGACATCCTAAGGGTTCACCTGCGCAAGGTGCGCCTGGAGTCGGGACTGCAACCCGACGAGATAGCTGCACTGACACCAGGGTTCACGGGTGCTGACCTGGCGAACCTCGTGAATGAAGCAGCCCTGCTCGCAACCCGGCGGGGTGCCGAGACCGTAACCCAGGATGATTTTGTTCAAGCCATCGAACGAATCGTCGCTGGCCTTGAGAAACGCAATCGCTTGTTGAACCCGCACGAACGCGAGGTAATCGGGTTTCACGAGATGGGTCACGCTATCGTCGCTTTGGCCATTCCGGGCGTCGACCCGGTGCAGAAGGTCTCGATCATTCCACGGGGCGTGGCTGCGCTTGGATATACGATTCAGAGGCCTACTGAGGATCGATTCTTGATGTCCAGCGCCGAGCTGGAGAACAAGATCGCAGTACTGCTCGGGGGGCGCGCAAGCGAAAGCATCGTATTCCCTCACATCTCGACTGGTGCGGCTGATGATCTTAGCAAGGCGACGGAGATGGCCCATAGCATGGTTACCCGCTTCGGCATGACGAAAGAACTTGGGCAAATCACCTATGAAGCAGAAACCTCTCCATTCCTGGCGGGTCCTGGGCTGGCGAATTGGCAACAGCGTCGGTATAGCGAGGAAACGGCAGGAAAGATCGATCAGGCGGTAAGGGCCATCGTGGATCGATGCTTCGATCGAGCTGTGTCGATCTTGGAGAAAAATCGATCCATTCTCGATACAGGAGCAAAGGAGCTGCTGGCGCGCGAGACGATGACGCAGGAGCAGCTCGGAAAGCTGGCGGCTACAATCAAACGCGAAGTCGCCGACAGCACGCGGCCGCCTGCTGGCACTGCGAAGGCCGAGATTCATTCGATCGCAGGGTTGGAAAGGACGGCGCAGTGATGGTCTCGTCAGCGTTGAGGGGCGCGCGACACAGAACTCTTGGGTTGCCGGTCGCCCCCCTTCGCTATTTTGCAGCGCGAGTGGAATAGGGGCGCCGGCATGCTTTTCAGAGTCCTTCTTCCTCGTCTCGTAACAGTTGGATTATTGCGGGTTATTGATCCGTCCGGCAGACATCATCGGTTCGGGCCGGGCGGCGAACCGAATGTGACGATCAGGCTTCATAGAAAGACGCTGCCAGCCCGCATCGCGGTGAATCCCGCTGTCTCAGTCGGTGAAGCCTATATGGACGGCACCCTGACTATCGAACATGGATCATTGGCCGACTTCCTTCAAATCTGCGCTGCGGGGCTCGACGCCTTGGAAGAGGGCTCGCTGGGAGTCATTCGCCGTTACACGGATCATTCGTTCCGGCGTCTCCAGCAATACAATCCCATCGGGCGGTCGCGGGCTAACGTTGCTCACCATTACGATCTTTCAGACGAACTGTATGAGCTCTTCTTGGACTCTGACCGCCAGTACTCTTGCGCTTACTTCAGGACCGGCACCGAGACATTGGAACAGGCCCAACTCGAAAAAAAGCGGCACATTGCAGCGAAGCTTCTGTTGAAGCCGGGCATGAAGGTACTGGATATCGGATCTGGCTGGGGCGGACTTGCTCTGCATCTGGCTCAGCTTTTCAACGTCAATGTAACTGGAGTGACCCTCTCGAATGAGCAATTGAAGGTTTCGCGAAGTCGCGTCGCCGAGGCTGGCCTATCGGGCCAGGTGGGATTCCGTCTGCGCGACTATCGCAAGGAGAGCGGAATCTACGACCGGATCGTTTCGGTTGGGATGTTCGAGCATGTCGGAGTGACTCACTACGCAGAATTCTTTGCAAAAATGAAGCGGTTGCTGGCGCCGGGTGGCGTAGCTCTTCTGCATGCGATTGGACGTATGGAACCGCCAGGCACCACAAATGCCTGGCTGCGCAAGTACATCTTTCCAGGCGGCTACTGCCCGGCTCTATCCGAAGTGGTGGCAGCGATTGAGCGATCAGGCCTCTGGATTACGGACATAGAGATCCTGCGACTGCACTATGCGGACACGCTGAGGGAGTGGGCGCGACGCTTTCGCGAGAACCGCGAGCGAGCGCGGGAACTCTACGATGAGCGCTTCTGTCGAATGTGGGAGTTCTATCTTGCCGCGTGCGAGATGGCGTTCCGCAGTAGCCGGATGATGGTTTTTCAGATCCAAATCGCACGTCAGCAGAATGCGGTGCCACTCACACGAGACTATATCTTTGAAGCGGAAGCGGCCATGCCTCAAGTTGCGGCGGCGCAATAAAGGATAGGGTTGGATGTTCCTCATTCAGCTTCTGAGGATCGTTTGGGCCGTGCTCCGCATGCTGTGGACCGGCGCGCGGGAGAAGTGGGGCGTACCCAGACGGTCGTCGAAGCTGCCAAAGCGCTTGCGTGAAACGCTGGAATGGCTCGGACCGACATTCATCAAGCTTGGCCAAGCCCTTAGCCTTCGCCGAGATCTGCTGCCCGAGGAATATGTGGCGGCCTTGCGAGATCTACAGGATCACGCAGTGCCCTTTGCGTCAAAGGCGGCAGTCCGTGAGATCGAGATCGCGTTCGGGAAGAAGATCAACGAGCTGTTTGCTAACTTTGAGCAGAATCCACTCGCGGCTGCTTCGATCGCGCAGGTTCATTGCGCCGAGATGCATGATGGCCGACGCGTCATCGTCAAGGTCCGACGACCTGGCATAGGATATCGGATCGACCGCGATATGCGAGCGCTGGTTGTTGCGGTGCGATGGCTGGTTGTGCTGGCCCCTCGGCTCGACCGGTTGCGGCCCATTCGGCTTGTTGAAGAAGTTTGGGCGAATCTCCGGAAGGAGACGGATTTCCGGAAGGAGGCCGGCAACATTAAGCGTTTCGCCAAAGTTTTTGAGGGCTGGGCCGCGGTCAACGTGCCATGCGTCGTCGAGGACCTCTACACCGAATCGGTGCTTGTTCAGGATATGAGCGGCGGCCATGGGATCGCAGATCAAGAGGTCAAGGAAGACGGGCGCCGTTTGGCGCAGGTGCTCATTGACGCCTATCTGCACCAGCTCTTTGTGGCCGGTCTGTTTCATGGAGACCCGCATCCCGGCAATCTCTTTGTGATGAAGGACGGCCGGCTGTGCTTTCATGATCTGGGCCTGGTGGGCGCGCTGGATCGAACCACGCGCCGAAATCTCGCGATGTTTGTGCAGGCATTCGTCCGACAGGACGCTGGGTGGGTCCTCGACACGGCGATCGATCTGGGCATTCTCGGCGGGGAAATTGATCGGCCGGAATTCACGCGCGGAATTGATGAGATTCTAGCTGACTATTCCGCGCGACCAATCAAGGAATGGTCGATGGCGGAAGCACTGGTGCGCGTCTCGCGACTGGGAAAGGGCGAAAACTTTTCAATCCCTCATAATCTATTGGTCCTCATGCGTGCGATGTTCCTCGTCGAGAGCGCCCTGCGGACACTTGATCCAGATATGAACATTCTCGATACGCTGATAGCGCGCGGCAAACAGACATTGGAAACCGTTATCCGGGAGGGGCAGAAAACGGCCGCAACTGACCGCTTGAAAGACGAAGCCGCTTTGATGATGCAGGATCTGCCTGTGGTTCTGGCATCATGGTTGCACAAACTTTCTCGCGGCGAGGGCATGCCGAGGTTCTCGCTTCGCCACGAAGGACTTGAGGGTTTGGAGTCGCATCTCGACCGTAGTGGCAATCGCTTATCCCTCGCGCTTGTGACGCTCGGGCTCTATATCGCCGCCTCCCTGCTGATGCAGCACAGTATCGGTCCAAGGTTGTTTGGAGAGATGCCGCTCCTTGCTGCCATCGGCTATGCTCTCGCGCTGTGGTTCACCTTCCGATTGGCAAACGGAATTCGGCGCTCTGGGCGGCTGTAGTATCGTAAGCGCTGTTTCAGGGCCCTCGTAGATTCCGAGCATCCGCCCGTCATGTAATCGTGTTCGGGACGTTCCTGGACAGTTCGGGACGTCCTTAAGGACGCACTTAAGGACAGGTGACAGATGCGGGGCGAGGTCTTGGTCGGGCCGGAACGGCGGCGCCGGTGGCGCGAGGACGAGAAGGCGCGGATCATCGAAGAGTCTCTTCGCCCAGGCGCTCAGGTTGCCAATATTGCGCGCAGAACTGCCGCATCATCTTGATCTCATCGTCAGTAAATTCTCTCTTGCCGCACTTCTCCATAAAGCTCTTCATCTTTTCGAAGTCGGGCATCCCATCCTGGCCACAGCATTCTTTCATCATCTGGGTCATCATTTTTCGGGCCTCCTATGGCATCGCCACTTAGACAGTGGGTTGTTGCCCGCGTCGCGTAAGTTTAACGGAGGCGTTCCAAGCTCAACAGCAGGCACTTACCTGCTGCTCATAAGCCACCTCGGGCTTCTTCAGGCGCTCGGCCAAGTGCTCCACATGCGAGGCCGCTTTCCCTTTAATAAACGCGGAAAGCTTCACGATCGTCTCGATTTCTTCGTGCGAAATCCCCGCTCTCTCGGCCGCATCCAGATGAACTTTGAGGCTCGAGACGCAGTTGACGGCAAACGCTGCACCAATGCATACGAGTTCGTGCACGCGGTCGGTCGTGCTCGCCTGCTCTGGATTACTCGCCGACTTGCGTCCGCCTAAATGGGCGAGCCCGTAGGCCTCTATGATGTCGGCGGCGCTACGTCGCACCGACAAAGCGTCACTTATCGCCTGTTTGATTTCCAGATCTGATGCACCGCACTCACGCACCTTTCTCACATGAAAATCGGTACACGGCTTACACCCAGCCGCGATGGAAATGCCAAGGGCAGCTAGTTCCTTCTCTTTCGATGTGATTGCCATGACGCACCTCTAATGTCAGAGAAAAAAAGAATTTTAATGCCATTCAGGGACGCTTCGCTTGATCTGGATCAAAGTGTCCGGTTAGCACACGTAGGAAACAGGCGCCTCTATGTGCCGGTCTTCGGCGATTTTTTGTGCGGCCGTTGGCGCGAGTTGCGCGACGGCTGGGGCGAGCGCTGCGTGGGCAGCTGCCGGATGCTTTTGTCGGACTTGGGACCGGCGGCGGAAGCGGGAGCAGCAGCTGAGGCTCGATCATCGTTCGTAGCGGCGGAGAGCCAGCGGTCCCCTCGGCGTCGATGAACTCGCGGTAGGTGATCGTCCCGCGTGTCGCCGCCCGACGCAGCAGGAAGTCCTCCATCTGCCCGACGCCCCAACTGCGACTGAGCCGGTAGTTCCACTCGCGCAGATACCGCGACAGGTGCTCCTTGCTGACGCCGTGGCGCGTGCCGATCATCCTCGCGCCCATCGCCAATGGTTACTCCTTGCGTGCTTGAAATTCCTCGATAACTAGGTGGCGGTTTTCACGTTAGTCAAGCGCGACAAGGGTTGCGCAACAGCGCTTAGGTAGTATCCAAGAGGGTTTGGCTATCGCTTACGCAGATAGACGAACCAATAGACCGCGCCGACTAGCGCGCCGCCACCGATGATATTGCCAATTGTAACCGGAACAAGATTGCCGAGGGCGGATAGCCAAGTGAGATCAGCGTAAGTTCCGGGTGTCTGGCCAATCATGATCCAGAACGAATCCGTTGCCCAATTCTTGATCATGAGGCCATAGGGAAGAAGGTACATATTCGCGACCGAGTGCTCGAACCCGGCCGCAACGAACAGTGAGATCGGCGGCACGATCGCCACGATCTTGTCCGTGGTGCTCCTTGCCCCATAGCATAGCCATACGGCCAGGCAGACTAGCACGTTGCCGAGAACGCCGTGGATCAAGGCATGGATGAACCCCAGATTTGCCTTTGTCTGAGCTACAGAGAGGGCTGCTAGTCCGACTGCACCGCCACCGTGGCCATACTGCTCCGACAGGAAAACAAGCAATGCCGTCGCGATCGCACCGGCGAAATTGCCAATATAGACGAGTGTCCATGCTCGCAGGACCTGTCGCAGAGAGACCTTTCGGCTCGCCCACGCCATCACCATCAGATTGTTCCCGGTAAAGAGTTCTGCGCCGCCGGTAACAACGAGTATCAGGCCGACGGAAAAGACGAGCCCTGAAAGAAGTCTTGTCACGCCGTATGGCAGAACTCCTTCTGCGCCGGTGCTGACGATGATGGAAAATAGAGATCCAAACGCGATGAAAGATCCGGCGAGAACGGCAAGTGCAAGCAGGCTTGCGGTGTCAAGTCGAGTCTTCTCCGCTCCGACCTGCTCCGCCTTTTCCGCCATTTGACGTGGGAGAAGCGCATCGATCACAGGAACAGGCCTGGCGGGATCGTCAGTCATGGTTCACCACTCCGGAATTGATGGGTATCGGCCGAAATACCAGACAGGGCAACAGTTCGAACTCGCTTTCCAGGCCAAATCGCACCGGCAGGACGACCTCACCTATGCGGCTTTGACTTGGATCAATGCATTGGTGCAGGTGCCGTCGAGAATATCAAGCCGTGTGGAGGAACGCGGGCCGGGCGCATCGGCGTCGTTGCCCCCAAATTTCAAGCAGAGTGGGGTAAGACGTGGCACCGGCAAGCTCAATAGTCATCTCTGGTTCAAGGCTCGATGCTGCCAAACTGGTGAGAGCTGTTCTCATCCGGACAGCGAGGATAGCTCGGCTCGGATTGCTTGTTGGATGTCTATGGGCCGCAGGGGGTATGGCCTTCGCGGCCAGTGACGACGGGCAATACAAGGAGGCGGATGGATTAGCCGTTTATCTCGGTATTCTGCCGGCTGAAATGGTAAAGGGCCATACGCCTGGTCACCAGGAATTGGTCATGCACGGCGGCATTCCCGGAGGTCGGCATGAGCATCATCTACTTGTTGCCGTGTTCGAGGTGGCATCTGGTGAACGCGTTGTTGACGCGGACGTCACGGCGACCATAAGCGGTCTCGGGCATGTAGGCGGATCGCGTCTGCAACTCGAGCCGATGAAGATCGAAGACACCGTTACTTATGGAAACTTCGTGGACTTTCCAGGGAGCGATATCTACGAGGTCAATATCCTTGTGAAGCGGCCGAGCATCTCGCGCGCCGTGAGCGTGCAGTTTAACTATGATCACCGATCGCAGTGATACGCTGGGTTTCCGGAAGGTCAACGGCAAGAGCTGAGCGGCGTTGCTCGAGCTAGCGCGATGGCGACACTCTTCCGTATCCGATCGACTTTGCCTGGACCGGGCAGGATTAGGTGAGAGTATCCTTTATTGATATCTCCTGCCACGATTTGGGATTGACCTTGCCACGTGATAAGGGCGCACCATAGCCCAAAACGGAAGTGTCTTTGCTGTGCTGGTAGGGAAATAGCTGGAGACCAGACATGAGACTGGGTCCCATCAACTCTTTCGATGAGCTCGACCAGCGGGGCTCCACTGTCTCCAATGTGCGTGTTGGTGACGTATTGGAACTGCAAGTCCTCGCAGCGTTCCGGTGTGCATGTGCAAGCTCTGATCTGGAGGTCGCAGAGGGACTGCTTAGCGTACTCGAGGTCATCGATCGGCGACAGAATGAGGCTGGCGGGATGGTGAATGACAGCACTCTTTAGAGTCTGCGAGGTAGTCTTGTAATGGTCTATGCCTAGTGCCAGCACCGTGAGGATGCCACGCGAGGTAATACTTGCCCAAGGAAGCGGAGGCCGATGTGATTGGCAGAGGATGATGCGCCGCGGTGCCACGGGTCCTACTTACGGTGGGCAATAGGTGGATTTTCTGGCACCATGGAGGGCAGGTCGACCAGCGGAAATGGGGGCATTTTGTCAGGGGCAATGCAAGTCTTGCTCGATCGATGGAGAGCCGACCCGAACGGCACTTATCGATCCTGGTTCCTTTGGGAAGAGCGAATTAAGAACTTTAGATCGATTCGCCGGGGCCTGCAGCAAGTGGTGACGGAGATTGAGGCCGGCCGCTTCGGCAACGCCTACCGAGGCTCGTCGCTCGAGACCGTCGTTCACTCCATCGCCGAGCAGAGACAGATCTTCAAAGGTGCCGATCACGCGTTCCTTTGGAAGCCGAAGTTGCGCATCCCCGACATATACGAGAATGCTGACAATCAGCGAGCTTTTGGCAGGCTTCTCGACACCTGTCTCTGCTGTAACGCGGAGCAGCAAGTCGTTACAGCGATTCATGAAATTCATGCGAAACGGATCAAGGGCTTGGGCCCCGCAGTTGCGAACCTCCTGTATTTCCTGCATCCCACAATCGTGCCGCCATTCAACACCGCGATCGTCAACGGCTACAACGCGCTCACTGGCGCAAAGGTGAAGCTTGGCCGCTGGGATGAATTTCTCGCCATGCGGAGCGGCATTCTGGAGCTAAACGCCAACTATCGCGCTTTGCTTTCCAACGACTTGGGAGCGATCGGAGGCCTAATGTTCGATGTCGGAACCGGCCGCTATCCGGCGCCCCCGCGCGCCGGCGACCAGGGCGCAATTCAAGCATGGGAAGCCGATCTGCAGCGCGTTCGAGAGCAAGCCGCCAAGGCAAACAAGCTGATCAATGAAGCACGCGAGGGAGATCATACGCATACCGAGGTTCAAGGCTGGTTGCGGGATCTAGGGATCGCGCTTGGCTATGCCGTCTGGGTGGCGGCGAATGACCGTAGCCGGTTGTTCAATGGCGGCAAACTCGGTGACGGCTGTGTCGAATCATTACCGCTTTCCAGCACGGACAAGGGATCAGACGCCGTTCGTCTGATCGATATCCTTTGGCTGGACAAGATCTCTGGTCGGATAGTAGCCGCATATGAGGTTGAGCACACGACATCGATTTACTCTGGGATCGTGCGGATGCTGGATCTGGCTCTGGGAAAGGAAGCCGATTCTGTTGAAGGTCTCTTCTTGGTCGCACCGGATGATCGAGAAGAAGAGGTGCGTGCGCAACTCGCGAGGCCAGCTTTCAGCCGGATCGCAGACTTGAGAGTCCACTACCTCCCTTACGGCGAACTGCGCACGAATCGGGAGGCAATCGCCCGATTTGGGCAAGGAATGAAGCCTGTCCAGGCCATTTCACATCTCCTCTCCTAATCGGATGCCGCCTAGCTGGTTCGGCAAGCGCTCGGCTGAGCAGCGTAGAAGGTGTCCGGCTGTTGAGGTCACGAGGAAATGTTGACCCAAATCAAGGTACGTTATGTGCGTCCAAAATAGGGTTGTACTCGGTTAAGTCCGCCAGAAAGAGGATTATATCAAGTCCATGCAGAAGATCGGCAGAACGAGGCGTGTGGGCTATCGGCGCCTCCTCGGTGTCGATTGCGCTGACGAGCCGAACGGTGCTCAAGCGCGATGAGCCAAAGTATTTTCAGTGTACGTTCCCTTTCGAAGGTCTACGATTCCGGTGAGGTGCCAGTGCATGCATTGCGGAACGTGAACCTTGAGATCACTCCTGGTGAAGTGATGGTGCTCTTGGGCCCATCAGGGAGTGGTAAGTCCACTCTGCTGAACATTATGGGTGGGCTCGATCACGCGACGAGCGGTGACCTGTTCTTCAAGAATCTGGAGCTCACCAAACTGGATGATCGCGGTCTCACAGCATACCGGCGAGAGAATGTCGGATTCGTTTTTCAGTTCTACAATCTCATGCCCAGCCTCACAGCTTTCGAGAATGTGGCGTTGGTCACTGAGATTGCCGGCAGTCCCATGCGGCCTGATGATGCCCTCTCGCTGGTCGGCCTGGAAGACCGAATGCATCATTTCCCAGCTCAGCTTTCCGGCGGCGAGCAGCAGCGCGTTGCGATTGCGCGCGCAATTGCAAAGAAGCCAGGTGTCTTGCTCTGCGACGAGCCGACGGGTGCCCTTGATTCCAAAACCGGTACGCGCGTGATCGATGCGTTGCTCAAGGTGAACGCGCAGTTTTCAACCACCACCTTAATCATAACGCATAACGCTTCCATCCAGGATGTTGCCGATCGCGTCGTGTTCTTCGCCGATGGCCAGATCTCGCACGTGCGCGAGAATAAGACGCGGAAGGCCGCCGCGGAAATCAGCTGGTGAATGATGGCGATCCTCGATCTCAAGCTCATTCGCGAGATCGTTCGGCTCAGAGCCCAGGTGCTGGCTATCGCTCTGGTGATCGCGGGTGGCGTCTCCACCATTGTGCTTTCGGTTGGATCGTTTCGGTCGATCGAAGAGACGCGAACAGCCTACTACGAACGCTATGCCTTCGCGGATGTGTTTGCGACAGTCAAGCGCGCGCCCAAGGGCCTGCTAGATGAGCTTGCCGCTATACCAGGCGTTGCCGCTGTAGATGGCGGGATTGCGAAGCTTGCACTCCTGGATTTGCCCAATTTTGCCGAACCCGCCACGGGCCAATTCGTGTCCTTGCCTGAATTCGGCGATCCAAGACTCAACCGACCATATCTTCGGCTGGGACGACTGCCAGAACCATCTGGGACCGACGAAGTGGCTGTTAACGAGAGCTTTGCCAACGCGCACGGCTTCTCGATCGGCGCCCGCTTCTCTGCGATCCTGAATGGCCGAAAGCAAGAGCTGGTGATCGTCGGGATCGTGCTGTCGCCGGAGTTCGTCTATGCCATCGGACCGGGCGACCGTACACCGGACGATCGCCGTTATGGTATCATTTGGATGTCCGAAAAGGCGCTTGCCAGCGCCTATGACCTCGAAGGCGCGTTCTCTTCCGTCAGTCTCAAGCTCTTGCCGGGAGTATCGGATGCCGAGGTCATGAAGCGCGTCGATGCGCTCCTTGATCCATACGGCGGCACGGCAGCTTACGGGCGAAAGGACCAGACGTCACACGCATATCTGGATCACGGGCTGGACATGCTCAAGAATATGTCTCGCACCTTGCCACCCATATTCCTGCTGGTAGCCGCCTTCCTGGTCAACTTGACACTCAGCCGGATTGTCGCGCTCGAGCGCGAGCAGATCGGCCTGCTCAAGGCGCTGGGTTATCGAAACGCCACGATCGCACTGCATTACATCAAGTTTGTGGTCGTCGTCGTTCTCATCGGCGTTGCCATTGGTAGCGGCATCGGCGCTTGGAGCGGCGTCTACCTAACCAAGCTGTGGAGCCATATCTACCGGTTTCCATTTCTGGTGTTCACGCGGAGCCCGGATCTCTATGTGGTTGCCGCGGCGCTCAGCATACTCGCAGCGATCGCCGGTGCGATCCAGAGTCTGCGGGATGTCGTGCGGCTGCCGCCGGCCGTGGCCATGCGGCCGCCTGTGCCGCCGCGTTTTCGGCACATTCTTCCAAAAGCTGTTCGGATCGGCCGGGGCCTTTCGCAGTCCGCGACGATGACGGCGCGCAATGTCATGCATCATCCGGTGCGGGCTGGCTTGACGGTGATCGGCATGGCGCTCGCGACGGCCCTATTGACCGTCTCGCTTTTTACGAGCGGCGCTATAGAGGGGTTGATCGATGTTACCTATTTCATGGCCGATCGCCAGGATGCGACCATCAGCTTCGTCGAGAAGCGCCCACGTGCCGTGACCATGCAGATTTCTAAGCTTCCAGGTGTCCTTGCGGCGGAGCCAAGTCGGCAAGTGCCGGTGCGGATTCGGCACGAAAACATAGAGCGGCGCGTCGTTCTGAAGGGCAAGCCGCGCAACGCTGACCTGAGCCGGATCATCGATGTGGATCTGCGTCCCGTCATCCTGCCGGAGGCCGGATTGGCGCTCTCTAGCTTTCTGGCAGGTATCCTGCACGTTCGTGCAGGTGATGTGGTCGAACTGGATTTGCTGGAAGGCGAGCGTCGGACCGTCTCGGTCCCCGTCGTGGCTCTAGTCGAGGACTATTTCGGAATCCAGGCTATGATGGATTTCGAGGTGCTGTCCCGGTTGATGCGCGAAGCGCCGACCGTCAACAGCGTCTACATCAGCCTGGACACGGCGAAGGCTGACCTCCTGTACAAGGAAGTCAAGGAGATGCCGATGGTCAGCGGCGTGGCGTCTCAATCCGCCTCTTTGGCGATGTTCCGCGAAACGTCCGGGGCCATCGTCAAGACCATGGCGGCGATCTTCACGACGCTCGCCGGCGTCATCGCTTTCGGCGTCGTCTATAACAGCGCTCGGATATCCCTCTCGGAGCGCGCCAGGGAGTTGGCCAGTCTGCGCGTATTGGGCTTCACCCGGGCGGAGGTGCTGCGAATCCTGCTGCTCGAGCTTGGCCTGCTTACGTTGCTGGCCCAGCCTCCCGGTTGGGTCATCGGCTTTGGCCTTGCTTGGATGATGAAGACTCAGTTGGCCGGAGAGCTGATGCGAGTGCCGTTGACCATCGAGGACCTGACTTATGTCCTTGCGAGCGCGATCGTGATCGCTGCGGCCTTGCTATCGGCATCCATAGTGCGACACCGGGTCAATCGACTCGATCTTGTCAGTGTCTTGAAAACGCGAGACTGAAGCATGCAATTCACACCAAAGAAGGCGATTGGCTATCTGTTACCGGCGCTCGCGGTGGCCGGGATCGTCTGGTTCGCCTGGCCGAAACCCATTCTGGTCGATCTGGCGCAGGCGAAACTTGAGTCGATGGAAGTGACAATCAGCGATGAAGCCAAGACGCGCGTGCGCCATGTCTATACCGTGTCGGCGCCGGTGGCTGGAAAGGTCCTGAGGATATCCAGCGCGAACGAGGATGAGGAGATTTCTCGCCATATCGGAGAGCAGGTCACAGCCAACGAAACGATCGTTGCCGTCATGCAGCCGACCATTCCGACTCTGTTGGACGTACGGTCCCGTGAGGAGCTGCAGGCGGCAGTAACCGCAGCCGAGGCAGCCGTGAAATTAGCGGAAGCAGAGGTGCGGCGGCTTGAATCGATTCTCGAGCTCTCGCGCCTCGACCTGAACCGCGACGAGGCTCTTGCGCGAACCAAGACAATCGCAGCCAAGGAACTCGACCAGGCGCGATTTGACGTAAGGACTAATGAGGCTGCTCTGGCAAGTGCCAAGGCGCAACTCGAGGTGCGACGCAGCGAACGGGCGGTGGCGACAGCGCGATTGATTGACCCGCTAAGTGCCGACACTGCGGCTAGTCAAGCATGTTGCATCCAGATCCGAGCACCGGCAACAGGCCGGGTTCTGAAGATCTATCAGGACAGCGAGACCGTTGTTCCTGCCGGTGCGGCCTTGATTGATATCGGTGATCCGTTGGACCTTGAGGTGGTGGCTGACCTGCTATCGACGGATGCGGTGCAGGTCGCGGTCGGTGCGTCAGTACTTATCGATGGCTGGGGCGGGCAACCGGTCAAGGGACGTGTCAAACGCGTGGACCCCGCGGGATTCCTGAAGATCTCGGCCCTCGGCATTGAAGAACAGCGCGTCAATACGGTTATCGACTTTGTCGACCCGCCAGAGGCTTGGTCTAAGCTGGGACACGACTATCGTGTCATCGTCCACGTGACGACCTGGAACACCGAGGGTGCGCTGACCATCCCCGTTAGCGCGATCTTCCGCAAAGGGGACGATTGGGCCGTCTATGCTGTCAAGGACGGGCGAGTAAAGACGAGCATCGTTGAAACCGGGCATCGCAACGAGAGGGTTGTCGAGATCCTGGCTGGGCTTGCAGAGGATGATCAGGTCATCCTTCATCCAAGCGATCGGATTTCGGACGGTGTCGCTGTAGATGAACGCGAGACGCACTGAACGCCATGCTAACAATCATGGTTTCGATCCTATTGACTTAAGGAGGGTGAGCTGGTTCGAAAAGCACGTAAGTCATCTGGTCGCATGGCGAGTAAGGGGTTCTGTTCATTACACCTTCGCGAACGACTACCCGATCTGACATGTTTCCCGACTGCATGGCCGAAGTGAGGAGTCGGGGACTGGCGCTGATTTTTAAGCGGCGCAGAAGCCAGCACGTCCTGCTTAAAGATCCTGGCCCGCAGGTCTTTAAGCAGCCATCGCGTGAGGTCGGCGATCCGAGCTTGGGGTCGGCCTGCATATCAACGGGGTAGTGGCTCTACGCCCTCACCGAGAATGTCGAGATATCGACGATAAGCATAGACACGCTCCCGCTTGCGGCCGGTAACCTCGACAACGATCCCCAGGTGCTGGAGCTGTGCAAGAGCGGTATTGACGGTGGGGTGAGCAAGGCCGCTCGCCTTTGTGATCGTCTTCTGAGTGGCATAAGGCGTCGCTTGAAGATACTCATGCACACGCAGTGCACTGCTCGCGCGGTCACTATCAGCGATGCGTTCTCTGTCTTCCTTGAAGAGGTCAACGATACGGCCGGCGGTGTCGAATGCTTGGTTCGCTGTCTGTGCTACGCCTTCGAGGAAGAATTCTATCCAAGCTTCCCAAGCGCCGCGCTCGCGAACCTCTTGTAGTAGGCGATAGTAATCTTCCCGATGCGTCTTGAAGAAAAGGCTAAGATACAGGAGCGGTTGACGCAGCACGCGGTGGCCGCAAAGGAAAAGTGTGATCAGCAGCCGTCCGAGCCGTCCGTTGCCATCCAGGAAAGGATGGATGGATTCGAATTGCACGTGCAGCAATCCAGCCTTCACCAACGGTGGCAGGTCACTCGATTCCTCATGTATGAACTTCTCAAAGGAGTCCAAACAGGTGCCGAGTTCGGAAACTGGCGGCGGAACATAAACTGCATTTCCTGGGCGACTGCCACCAAGCCAATTCTGCGACGTGCGAAACTCACCAGGACTCTTCAGCGCACCTCGTCCGTCTTTTAGCAAGCGCGCGTGCATCTCGCGGATGAGGCGGAGCGAGAGCGGCAACTCGCGCATTCTCTCGAGACCGTACATCATCGCATCAACGTAGTTCGAAACTTCGCGGACGTCATCGATCGGCATACCCGCGGCTGCCTCCGTCTCGAAGCGCAGGAGATCGTCTAGCGTTGACTGTGTACCTTCGATTTGCGACGAGAGGACTGCCTCCTTCCTTACATACATGTAGAGAAAGAGTTCCTTACGCGGCAGCATCACCGCTATGCCGTCGAGACGTCCGAGTGCACGGTCCGCTTCGCTGAGGCGCGGGAGAAGTCCATCAAGGGCCACCGGTGGCTTGGGCGGCAGGGGGGGCGGAACGTACGCTCGAACCTTTTCATTGAAGGCAACAGTCTCAATGTACTGGCCGAGACGCGGGGTGATGGATTCGCGAGGCATGACCGGCGATGCATAGTTATGTAGGCCTTCTTACATAGGGAATGCCGCTATGAAAGAAAAGACATTTTTTTTACATAGCGTTCGAACCTATGAAAGCAGCTCTACATAGGCCGTTCTGCAAAAAAACTAAATGTTATCAGTATGTTATAGTGAATTTGAGCCTAAAACAGGGTTGTGGCCCAATTCGACACCGCGGGTGCCAGCAGCAAGAAGCAACGCGATGGAGATGGCACAGCCGACCAACAACAAAATTGGCCGCCGGGATTCTCCGCGCTGGTCGAAATGGCCCACGCTCTCTGTCCCGGCGCCTTCGTTCACGGCAAAACTCACGTCCAGCCAGTTGTCCGCGACCTGAGCTGTATCCGCCGCATCCCACCGCACTGCAATCGCGCCGGCCCACTCGGGGCTAAAGTGAACGTCAGCTGAAGCAACAAGGGAACATTTCAACCCGGATTCAACAATACCGCACAGGAAGTAACCTAGATTCACCAATTCAGCTCGTTTGATTCACGATTTGCGCTATCATAGGTGAAAAAAGGCGAGCTGAATCAAAGGACCTCGATTCGTCTTCAGTCAGACGTCACATCGACGATCCAACGAAATGCCGACGCGGTTGACCCCGCGGGCCGAAGAAGCTCGGTGCCGGGCCTGGTCGGCGTGTCGGCCTCTGCTGGCGGCATGTTTCGCACCGCCGGAGGTTGGCGCGGCGCGGCCAGCCATATGGTAGTCTAACATGCCATCAAGCGGGCAGCGGGTGATCGCATGCTGGAAGCGGACAAGGTATTTGCTGGCTCGATCCCGGAGAACTACGACCGCTACATGGTGCCGTTGATTTTCGCGCCCTATGCGGCGGATCTGGCGCGGCGGGCAGCCTTGTTGTCGCCGAGCGCCGTCTTGGAGACCGCGGCGGGCACCGGGGTCGTCACCCGCGCCTTGGCGCCGACTCTGTCCCGCGGCGCAAGCTATGTCGCAACCGACCTCAACCAGCCGATGCTCGACTACGCCGCTTCGCGACAAGCTCCCGACGCTCGCATCACGTGGCGCCAGGCGGATGCTCTGGCCCTGCCATTCGAGGCTTCGACGTTCGATCTCGTTTGTTGTCAGTTCGGCGCGATGTTCTTTCCCGACCGGCCGTCCGCCTATCGCGAGGCAAGGCGAGTCCTGAAACCCGGAGGGCATTTCCTGTTCAGCGTCTGGGATCGCATCGAGGAAAACGTCTTTGCGGATGATGTGACGAACGCGCTCGCCAGGATCTTCCCCGATGATCCGCCGCGCTTTCTGGCGCGCACGCCGCACGGCTATCACGATACGGCGCTGATTCGTCGCGAGCTGGAGAACGCGGGTTTCTCCCGCGTTGTGATCGAGACGCACGCCGAACAAAGCCGGGCATCCTCGCCGCGCGTTCCGGCCGTTGCCTATTGCCAGGGAACCGTTCTGCGCAGCGAAATCGAGGCCAGAGCGGCGGGAAAACTGGAAGCGGCAACCGACTACGCCGCCGCCGCCATCGCAGCCCGACACGGCAGCGGCGAGGTCGTCGCCAAGATTCAGGCACATGTGATCATGGCCGAGGTCTAGGGATTGATTGTCCCGTAGGCCACGGCGGTTTTCGTGCCATTCTCTTCCCGGTCGCGCCGGTCCTTGCGGCGAATGGCCTTGCCGATCCCGACTTGAGCACCGGCAGGCGCCAAGCTAGAAGGGCGGCCCATTTTGCACAGGTGCCGCGTTGCCGAGTCTCTCCATTCCCGCCCGCATCGCCCAGGAACTGAACGTGCGCGAGGCGCAAGTGACCGCCGCCATCGACCTGTTCGACGGCGGGTCGACCGTGCCCTTCGTCGCGCGCTACCGCAAGGAGGCGACCGGCGGGCTCGACGACATCCAGCTGCGCACGCTGGACGAGCGGCTGAAATATTTGCGCGAGATGGAGGAGCGCCGCACGGCGATCCTGAAAAGCGTCGAGGAGCAGGGCAAGCTCACGCCGATGCTGCGCGAGCAGATCGAGGCGGCCGAGTCCAAGGCGCGGCTCGAGGATCTCTACCTGCCCTACAAGCCGAAGCGCCGGACCAAGGCACAGATCGCGCGCGAAGCGGGGCTGGAGCCGCTCGCCGACCTGCTGCTCGGCGATCCGGGTCGGGTGCCGGAGACGGAGGCCGCCGCCTTCGTCGATGCGGAGAAGGGCATCGCCGACGCGAAGGCAGCACTCGACGGCGCCATGCAGATCCTGATGGAGCGCTTCGCCGAGAATGCCGATCTGGTGGGCGCGCTGCGCGAGCATGTCTGGACGCAGGGAAGGCTGGTCTCGAAGGTGGTCGAGGGCAAGGCCGAGGCGGGGGCCAAGTTCTCCGATTATTTCGACGCCGCCGAGCCGATTGCCAAGATCCCGTCGCACCGCGCGCTCGCCCTGCTGCGCGGGCGCAACGAGGAGGTGCTGTCGCTCAGCCTGGTGCTCGACGACGAGCCGAAGGGAAAAGAGCTCGGCCCCTGCGAGCGGCAGATCGCGGCGCGCTTCGGCATCGTCGACCGCAACCGCCCGGCCGATGCCTGGCTGCAGGAGGTGGTGCGCTGGACCTGGCGGGTGAAGCTGCGCCTGCACATCGACATCGAGTTGATGACGCGGCTGCGCCAGCAGGCGGAGAGCGAGGCGGTGCGCGTCTTCGCCGCCAACCTGAAGGACATCCTGATGGCCGCCCCGGCCGGCGGCCGCGCCACCATCGGCCTCGATCCGGGCCTGCGCACCGGCGTCAAGGTCGCGGTGCTGGCCGCCACCGGCAAGGTGCTGGAGACGGCGACGATCTATCCGCATGAGCCGCAGCGGCGCTGGGACGAATCCATCGCGGTCCTCGCCGCGCTGGCGGCGCGGCACCAGGCCGAGCTCATCGCCATCGGCAACGGCACCGCCTCGCGCGAGACCGACCGCCTGGCGGCCGAGCTCATGAAGCTGCATCCGCAGCTGAAGCTGACCAAGATCGTGGTGTCGGAAGCCGGTGCCTCGGTCTATTCGGCCTCGGAATACGCCTCGAAGGAGTTGCCGTCGCTCGACGTGTCGCTGCGCGGCGCGGTCTCCATCGCGCGGCGCCTGCAGGACCCGCTGGCCGAACTGGTGAAGATCGACCCCAAGTCGATCGGCGTCGGCCAGTACCAGCATGACGTCAACCAGACGCAGCTCTCCAACGCGCTCGACGCGGTGGTGGAAGATTGCGTGAACGCGGTCGGCGTCGACGTCAACCTCGCCTCGGCCAAGCTGCTGGCGCGCGTCTCGGGCCTCAACGAGAGCCTGGCGCAGAACCTCGTCGCGCATCGCGACCAGAACGGCCCGTTCCGCTCGCGCCAGGACTTGCTGAAGGTCGCGCGCCTCGGGCCCAAGGCCTTCGAGCAATGCGCCGGCTTCCTGCGCATCCGCGATGGCGAGGATCCGCTCGATTCCTCCGCCGTGCATCCAGAAAGCTATCCGCTGGTGCGGCGCATCCTGGCCCACCTGAAATCCGAGATCCGCGCGGTGATCGGCGAGACCAGCCTGCTGCGCGGCCTGAAGCCCGAGCAATTCGCCGACGACACATTCGGCGTGCCGACGGTCGCCGATATCCTGAAGGAGCTGGAGAAACCCGGCCGCGACCCGCGCCCCAAGTTCAAGATGGCGAGCTTCAAGGACGGCGTGGAGGAGATGAAGGACCTCACCCCCGGCATGCTGCTGGAAGGAGTCGTCACCAACGTCGCCAATTTCGGCGCCTTCGTCGATATCGGCGTGCACCAGGACGGGCTGGTGCATGTCTCCGCGCTGGCCGACCGCTTCGTCAAGGACCCGCGCGAGGTGGTGAAGCCGGGCGACATCGTCAAGGTCAAGGTTCTCGAGGTCGACCTCAAGCGCAAGCGGATCTCGCTCACCATGCGCCTGCGCGACGATGCCGGCGCCCGGCCGGCGGCGAGAGCCATGTCCGGCGATCGGCCGCTGACCCAGCGCGACCGGCAGCACATGACGGACAAACCGAAAGCCAGCGCGGCGAAGGCGCCCGACAACGCGCTGGCGGCCGCCTTCAGCAAGGCGGGCTTCACCGTGCGGAAGTGAGGCGGCCTTAAATCAGCGCGTGACGGTGTCGGCGGCGAGGGCCGCAGCCACGTTCTCCATCGGCATGATCCGCAATCCGACCGCCGGCAGCGACCTGCGCTCCCAATAGGCGGTTGCAGGACCGATGTCGAAGTGGTTGGGCCGGAAGGAGAACTCGACCCACCGGCCGAAGAGATGCGCGCGCGGCACCAGGATGGGAAATGCGGTGCCGCTGGCCGACCGCAGCTTGATCTTTTGCGCGCGCCGGCCATTGACGAATACCCAGACGTCCGGCTTCGGCGAACTCCGCGCCGCGGCCGACACGCTGAAGATCGCGAGATAGTCTCGTACGGCCGGCAGGGGCACGAGCAGCCTGTTGTCGCCCAGATCGGACCAGAAGCAGGTATGTTCCGGCTCTGGCCAGCCCCAGCCCGGTCCGCCGATCTCGTCGATCACCGCGCAATCGCGGAGATCGTATGCGGCGCGCGGGTTCGAAGACGGCGCCAGGGGTCTCGAGGCGGGGCCGAGAAAGCGCAGCATCTGCCGCTCGATCAATTCCGGGCGGCCGAGCCGCTCCCACATCCGATAAACCTGGCGGTGGCGCAGGACGAATTTGTCGGTTCTCACGCGCGGCCCGGCCTTGGGTCTGGCTTGCGGCGCTTGTGCGCCCCGGAGAACGGCCGCGGGGGCGCCGCGCGACAGCCGCGCCACTTCGAAGGCCGACTCGAGAGTCGAGAGGAGAGGACCCGTATTCGATACGCCGACCGCCTCGGCCAGGTGCGTCCGATCGCAAAGCGGGAGCCAGTGCCAGCAATCGACGAGCGTCTGCAGGATGTCTGCACGCGTTCCCTCCCGGAACCCGTGGTGGAGCGAGCCGACCACCGAGAATTCCGGGCTTGGCGTCATCACGGGCACGCCGAACAAGCTGCTTGCCACCGCGGAGTTCCAGAACATATCGGCCAGGCGGCCGGCCGTTTCGCACTCCAGCAGACGCCAATGCAGATCGATGTCGCCCTTGCCCTTCGCCAGGTTCCAGCTGTTGCGTCGCAACGGCGTGCGGAACTTCAGGCTGCGTGGGGTCATCCCGTATTTCGGCGTCCATCCCAGGCCGGTGAAGATATCGACGGCCGGGCGCAGATGGCGGTACCGCACATGAACGTCGACATCGCCGGTCTGCCGGTACGCCCAGGCGTTGAACTGGACGCAGAAGGCGATGCCCTTCGTCACCATCACCGGCATGGCGGCGCCCAGCGCGCGCAGGACCGGCAGCGCCTCGTGGCCGATCAGCCGGTTGAAGGTGAAGGTTGCGCGCGCCTTGCCGCGGAGCTTTGCCGGCAGCGGGGAATCCGGTGCGACCCGGGAGAGATTGGCATGGACCATGGGCAGCAGGCGCAGCTCGGCATGCGGCGCCTCCTCGAGAATGACCGACCCACACCACGAGTCCCAGGCCTTGAGCGCGGTCGAGCGATCCTGGGACAGAGCGGCATGGACGAGATCCGCCTCGCGGCCGGACAGCGCGATGTCAGCCATTCCTGGACCGCTCTCGGTGTTCCCTGACCACGCGCAGCAGATCCTGCCGGCCGCGGGTCTTGTCGCGCACGCCCATGTTGGTGCCATGGACGCGGCGCAGCAGCACGGGTAGATCGAGCTGCGCCATGCGGATGTTCATGCCAGCCGCGCGCGCGGTCCAATCCACATTCGCGGCGTGCTTCACGTCGACGCGGAATCCACCGACCTTGCCGAAGACCTGGCGGCGAACCAGGCAGCAGGTCAGTTGACGAGTCGCGAATGGCGGCTGTTGCGGCTCGAGCCTCTCGTTGACGTTGACCATCTGGCCGTAAACGATCTCCACGGCCGGGTCGTCCGCGAAGACGCGCAGCATTTCCTGCAGGCGGTTCCCGGGCCAGACGTCGTCGGCGTCGAGGAATGCGAGGAAATCCCCGCCGGCCAGTTCCACGCCCGCATTCAGCGACGCGGGATGACCGGTGGGCGGCCGGCTCACCACCCGCGCGCGAACGGCATGGCCGGCCGCGATCTCGGCGCTCCTGTCCTCGGACCCATCGTCGATGACGATCGTCTCCACGTCGGGGACCATCTGCGCGGCGATGCTGTCCAGCGCATCGCCGAGATATGCTTCGCCATTCCGAACACAGACAATGACCGAAACAATCCCCATCAGCCCCGCTCCTCGATGATCGAATCGATCGCGCCGATCACGGAGTCGAGATCGGTGCCCAGCTCCAGGGTGAAGGCCGGGAGCTCGCGCACGAGCTTCATCAGTGCCTTCGGGGTGAATTCCGTGCCCCCCATCAAGCCTCCGATCGTGCTTGGCAGCAGGGCGCGCATGGCATCGGCACGCGTTGTCGGCACAACGCGGGTGCTGACCTCCGTCGAGACGCGCGGAAGCAGGATGGCGCAGAGACCCGCGCTGCGGACGAGGTTGAGGTCGGTCGACTCGAAGAAGATCACACCCTTCTCCTCCGTGATCTTGTCGGCATTGACCACATGCCTATCGAGGCGCGGCAGCATCTTCAAGGTGCCGGGGAGAGCCTTGGCCGTACGGTAGACCATGTGCGCCGATACGAGCTGCGGGTCGATGGCGCAATAGTCGTCGCCCAGATAGCCCATTCCGGCGAGAGCGCAGGCAAGCGCGGTCGTCGATTTGCCGGCGCCGCCGCCGCCCGCGAGCAGGACCGCACGCCCATCGCGCGCGACGGCGGCTCCGTGCACCATTTGCAGGCCGGCCTCATTGAGCAGCCAGGACAATGGAATCCGGAAAGGCGACGCCTTCGCCCAGGCCGGCAGTGCCGCGATGTCGGGATACCACGCATAGGAGCGCCGACGCTCACGGTCGTAGACGATGAGCGAGCTGGTGTGGATATCGAATGCGCAGCGGATTCTGTCGTCCGAATAGGCTGCGACCACGCCCAGTGGCTCGTGCGCCGTATCGCCCCACGGGCGCTCGGGCGGCGCAACGTCCGGATTGCACCCGTCCCACACAGATATCGCATGATCTGCGCCATTGTGGCCGTTGGCCTCGGCAGGCGGCAGGGCGCGGCTCAGATGCGCATGGTCTCGCGCCGAGGCGCGGACCGCAAACCGCGCCGCGCCGATCGAGAAATACATCGCCGGCGCTTCTCCCAGCACCGCCTGCGCCCGCTCTGCGACCTTGTCGGCAAAATCAGCCGCTGCGCTCACGACACCGGCCGCGGCAGCACATACGGCCATCCGGTTTCGCTGACATCATGGATCGGGTCCGCCTGCAGCAGGTCCCACATGTCGGTATATTCGTCGAAGACGGGCGGCGACCAGGAGGCGCGCTGCATTTCGGGCAGAGCGGCCGTCGCCGCGGCCGTCGCCGGCTCGCCGACGCTGATGACCGCATGGTCCTGCAGCCTGGCGATGCAGGCTTCCAGATCCCCTCTGATGCCGGCATCGTCGGTGCCATAGGCGGCTGCGAGCGTCGCGACGATTTCATCGAACGAGGCGCCGGCCGCGATGAGCGTCCAGACGTCCGCCGCGGTCCCAGAGCCCGAGAAATACGAGCCGGTCGCGACGTTGATGATGATCACCTCGTCCTGCAGTCGCTCGAATGATACGCGGTTCGGATCTACAAAGTATCGCATGCCTGTTTCGTCTCGTTGTGGCTGAGGATCTCCCGATAGGCGTCGGCATAGCTGTCGACGCATCGGTCGAGGTCGAACTTCGCACGCGCGCGCTCATAGGCGGCCGCGCTCAGGCGTGCCCAGAGTTTGGGGTCGGAGAGGATGCGCGCGGCGGCGCCGGCCACCGCGCCGACATCCGCGTGCGGAACGACGAGCCCGGTCTGCTCGTGATCGACCGTCTCCGGCAATCCGCCGACATCCGACACCACGCAAGGCGTGCCGACGCTCACAGCTTCCGCCGCTGCTAGGCAAAAGCCTTCGCGTGTTCGCGATGGCGCCAGCAGGATCGAGCTTTCCGCCATCAGGCGCCTGACCTGCATGCGGTCGAGCGCGCCGCGGAATGCGACGTGCTCGTCGATGCCCAGCATGCGCGCCTGACTCTCGAATTGCAGCTGGTCCTCGCCGTATCCGACCAAGGTCAGCTGGGCATCGATGCCTTGTTTGCGCAGGATGGCCAGGGCATCTATGGCGATGTCGAAGCCTTTCTCACGCTGCATCCTTCCGACGCAGAGCAGCCGGTGCTTCGGCGGCGGGATGCGCCCCGCCGGGAAATCCGCCGGCATCTCGAATCCGTTGTAGATCCGTCGCGACTCCGCCTTCCGTCCGGTGAACTCGACGGCGGAGGCCAGAGCCGCCTGCGACACGCCCGTCAGCATTCTGGCGCCGAGAATCATGCGGTGGGTTACTTGCGTCTTGTCCTTCTCCTCCAGCGTCCCGTGCTGCGTGACCACCACCGGCATGGATGACAATTGTTTGCGCAGGATCCGATCGAGATAGAAGACGCTGGCCTGCGTGGCGGAATGGACGTGGAGAATGTCGGGCCGCTCGACGGCGATGATGCGCGTGATCTCCTGCATGTTGGATAGCGTGCCGAGAAGGTTCGATTCCCGCAGCGCGCGGACCAGATTCAGGCGGTAGACCGGCGTGCCGGCGATGACCTCGGACGGCGGCAGGTCCCCGACCGTGTCCGTGATCACCGCCATGTCCGTGCCACGGCGCTTGAGGCCCGCAGCCAGGTCGGCGACGAGCATCTCAATACCCCCTGCGACCGGCAGGTACAATGGTGTGAATGCCAGGATTTTCATCGGCTTAGACAAGCGATTCGCGGGCCCTCGGAATGCGCGCGGGGACGTTACTGCATCGGTGCCCGGCACTCCAGCGCGGATCATGGTGCCACATCACAGCGTCCGGATCGTTAACCCCCCATCTACCAGCAGTGCCTGGCCGACGGCAAAAGGCAGGTGGCCCTCGGCCGCGGTGACGACCGTCTTCGCCACGTCCGCCGCCTCGCCCCAGCGCTTGATGGGGGAGATGCCGTCCTGGATCAGCTGGTCGAGGCGGCCTTCCGAGACCTTGGTCATGTCAGTACGGATGATGCCGGGGCGCACCTCGTAGACGCCGATGCCGGTCTCGGCCAGGCGCACGGCGAAGAGCTTGGTCATCATCGCGGCGCCGGCTTTCGAGATGCAGTATTCGCCGCGGCTGATCGAGACCACCTCGGCGCTGACCGAGGTGATGTTGACGATGGAGCGGTGCCACGCCGGCGCCGGGTCGGCCAGCATCCGCTTGGCGATGGTCTGGGTGAGGAAGAAGGAGCCGCGCAGATTGATGTCGAGGCAACGGTCGTAGCTCTCCGGCGTCACCTCGAGCAAATCGCCGCGATTGAGCACCGAGACCCCGGCATTGTTGACCAGGCAGGTAAGCGGCCCCAGCGCGCGCCAGATCGTTTCGGCGACGGCGGCGTGGCTGGCGATATCGGCGATGTCGCCGGCGACGAACAGGCTGCGGCGGCCCCTGGCGGCGATCTCGGCCAGGGCCGCCTCCGCGTCGGCGTCGCGCGCCACGTCGAGGAGGGCGATGTCGAAGCCGGCTTCGGCCAGCGCCAAAGCGATGCCGCGGCCGATGCCGCGCCGTCCGCCCGTTACCAGGGCCGTCTTCGCTTCATCGCCGTGCATCTTGCCGCCCCCTCTGCATTGGCGGCGGATATTGCCGTGCCGCAGGCAAGGCGGGCAAGCGTCCCGCCCCGGGCAGCTGCTCTGGGGATCACCGGGTCGGCAGCCGGATCGTCGCAGCCCGCTGCCCGGCATAGCGCCGGCCGAACAGCGTCGCCAGCAGGCGGACCAGACGGCCGAAGGCGTCGGCGATGGCGTCCGAGCGCGCCTGCCGGGCCCGGATCATCAGGGCGTCGCGCTGGGCGGGGGATAAGCTGCTGAAAGGGCGTGATTTATTATCCATGGCATGGATCTCCAGGCTCTCGGAATGAGAATGGGGATCCAATGTGGATAAAAGAAACGAATTATTGCTATCATATAGATGATCATTCATCATCAATTCATGCTCCGGATCGACCTCGATTTCGACCTGCTCCGCAGTTTCCTGGCGGTTGCCGAGACCGGCGGCTTCACCGCCGCGGGCGAGCGCATCGGTCTGACCCAATCCGGCATCAGCGTCCGCGTCCGTCGGCTGGAGGAGCGGCTGGGCCGCCGCCTGCTGGAGCGCAGCACACGCCATGTCGGGCTGACGGAGAGCGGCGAATTATTCCTGAGCTATGCCCGGCGGATGGTCGATCTGAACGACGAGGCGGTGGGGCGCCTGCGCGGCGGCCTCACCGAGGGGCGCTTGCGCCTCGGCATCGCCGACTATGTCGTGCCGCACCAGCTGCCGAAGCTGCTGGGCCGGTTCAACCGGCTCTATCCGGGCGTGAAGATGGAGATGCGCACCGGGCTCAGCATGGATCTGCTGCCGGGTTTCGAACAGGGCGAGCTGGATGTGGTGATCGCCAGCCGCGGCATGGCCTTTCGCGATGGCGGCCTGCTCTATCGCGATGCGCTGGTCTGGGTGGCGGCGGCCGATTTTTCCTTGCGTCTGGATCGGACGCTGCCCCTCGTGGTCCTGCCGCCGCATTGCACCCATCGTGGCCTCAGCCTGGAGGCGCTCGACCGTGCGCGCATCCCCTGGGAGATCGTCTATGTGAGCTCGTCGACGCCCGGGGTGCAGGCGGCGGTCCTCGGCGGGCTGGGCATCGCCATGGTGCCCGCCACGTCGGTGATGCCGGGGCTGCGCCGGCTCGGCGTGGAGGACGGGCTGCCGACGCTGCCGGAATTCGACATCGCCATCTTCCTGCGCGAGGAAAAGCCTCCGCCCGGCTGTCAGGCCTTCGTCGATTTCATCAGCACGGAGCTCAGCGCCCCGCTCTAATTCGCGGCCGCGATGTCGGCGGCGAAGGCGGCGAAGATCTCGTCGAGCCCGGCATTCAACGCCGCCACGGCGGCGTCGATGCTTTCGCCGGAAACGGGCTTTTCCGCATTGTAGGTGCGGCTCACCATCACCGCGTCGTCGTCCTTGCGGATCAGCGACAGCTCGAGCGCGATGGCGGCGCCGTTCGCGCCGCCGACCAGCTGCTCCAGGCGGCGGATGGTGCCCTGCACGACATAGGCGGTGTCGAGGCGCAGCTCGCTCGGCCAGACATTGTCGGCCACCCCCGCCTGGCGCAGATAGACCACCAGCTGGTCGCGCAGCATCTGCGGCGGCGCGTCGGTCCAGTAGGCGTAATTGCGCTGCTCCAGCTTGCGCCCGCCGTCGCTGCTGAACAGCAGCGGCCGCTCGGTCATCACGCCCTCGCCGGTGAAGGGCACCACCTCGATGCCGCCGGCGAGCGCCGCGGCCGGCGTGCCCTGGGCCGGCGTCGAGGCGATCAGACGGAAATACTGCTCCTTCGGCACCGGCGGCGCCGAGCCGAAGCAGCCGGCAAGCGCCAGGACGAGAGGGAGAAGGGCTAGGACCTTGAACGCGCGCATCGTCACTGCTCCGAAGCTGGGGTGAGGCCCCGGTCGGCCTCCGGCGACCCGCCGTTCAGCAGCAGGCCGGGATTCTGCCGGATCAACCTGCTGAACTCGCTCATGTTACGGGCGGTGCCGTCGATGTTGCGGGTGATCGAATCGATATTCTGCGACACTGAGCGCAGAATGTATTCCAGATTGGCGATGGACTTGTCGACGTTCTTGCGGTTGTCGCCGACCATGTCGTTGAGCTGGTCGATCAGGGTCTGCACCTTGGCCGACACCTCCTTGATGTCGGCGGCGGCACCCTGCGCCTGCGCGCTGGCCGTCTCGATGTTGGCGAGGATGGTGCGCACGGATTCGATGTTGCGGTCGTCGACCAGCTTGTCGGCCTGCAGCAGCGTGGCGTTCATCTGCGTGGTGAAGGTGGAGATGTCGGTCGTGATCTTCGGCGTCTTGTCCTGCACGTCGGCGGCGATCGCCTGCAGGCTCTTGAACAGGTCGTTCAGGTTGGTGTCGGTGTTGTTGCCGATGCGCGCGATGATTTCGTCGACATGCTGGATCAGCGGCTTCAGCGAGCCCTCGGAAAGATCGCCGATCTGGCCGGCCACCTGGGCCATGAGCGAGAAGGCGTCGGCCGGCGTGCCGCCCACGATCTCGCCGCCCGCCGCGACCAGCTCCTGCGCCGCGCCGCCGAAGATCTCCACCGTCTTGCCGGCGAGAAAGCTGGAGGCGGAGATGCGGGCGACCGAGTCGGCTGGGATCTTCCAGCCCTGCTCGACGGTCACATGGACCCGGAACCGGTATTTGCCGTCCGTCCATTCCGGCTCGATGCGCTCCACCTGGCCCACCTTGTAACCCTCGTAGCGAACCAGGGTGCCGTAATCGATATCGGTCACCGCATCCATCAGGATGGAGTAGCTGTCGGTCGGGCCGGTGCGGCCGGAGATCTGCGCCAAGGCCCAGATCAGGGCGACGATCATGGCGGCGACGAAGACGCCGACGGCGGTGTAGTTGACGAAGTAGTTGCGCATTCTCTCAGTCCCCCGCCAAGCGGCGCAGATATTCCTCAGGATCGACTTCCACGTGTTCGGACCGGCGATTGATCAGGTTCTGCACCCGCTCGTTCGGGTTGACCTTGATCTGCTCCGGCGGCTCGCAGGCCAGCACGCGGCCTCGATCCAGCACGGTGATGCGATCGCCGATCTTGAAGGCGCTTTCGACGTCGTGCGTCACCACCACGACGGAAATCCCCATCGCCTCCCTGAGGCGCAGGATCAGATCGTCCAGCGCCGAAGAGACCACAGGATCGAGGCCGGATGACGGCTCGTCCAGGAAAACCAGCTTCGGGTCCATGACGATGGCGCGCGCGATCGAGGCGCGCTTGACCATGCCGCCCGAAAGCTCCGCCGGCATCAGATGGCCGAAGCCGCTCAGGTTCACCACTTCGAGCTTCAGCCGCGCCATGATGTCCATGGTCTTCTCGTCGAGATGGGCCAGCTCGCGCAGCGGCAGCTTCACGTTGTCGGCGACGTTCATCGAGCTGAACAGCGCGCCGAACTGGAAGGCGACGCCGATCTTGCGGCGCAGCTCCAGCTTTTCGAGCGCCTTCAGCTTGCCCATGTCCTGTCCCAGCAGCTTGACCTTGCCCGGCACCGGCGGCATCAGGCCGACCAGATGGCGCAGCAGGGTGGTCTTGCCCGAGCCGGAGCCGCCCATGATCACCATGATCTCGCCCTCATGCACCTGCATGGTGACGTCGAACAGGACTTGGCGCGGCCCGAAGGACCAGTCGAGATGGTCGACCTCGATGACCACGGGCTTGCCGGCCAGTTCCTCCTGGGTCGGATGCCAGAAGGTCTCTTCGGCTTGGGTCGGGGATGCTGCCTCGGCCATCAATGCGTGCTCATATAGCCGATGATCATGTCGGAAACGACGATGGCGGTGATCGCCTGCACGACCGAGCGCGTGGTCACCCGGCCGACGCCCTCGGCGCCGCCGGAGACGCCGGCGCCGTTCATCACGCCGATGAGGCCGATCAGCAGGCCGAAGAACGAGGCCTTGCCGATGCCGTGCCAGACGTCGTCGGTCTTCAGGATCTGCAGCGTGTCGTACATGTAGGAGCCGAGCGACTTGTCGAGGTCGGCGCAGACATAGAGCGCGGCGGCGCCGATCGACACCAAATTGGCCCACATGGCGATGCAGGGCAACATGATGACCAGCGCGATCAGCATCGGTGCCACCAGGAAGCGGTTGGGATTGATCCCCATCACCTGCAGCGCGTCGATCTCCTGGTTGATGGTCATGGTGGCGAGCCGCGCAGCGATGGCCGAGCCGGAGCGGCCGGCGATCAGGATGCCCATGATCAGCGGCGAGAACTCGCGCGTGACCGAAAGGGCGATGCCGATATAGGCGAAGTTCTGCGCCCCGAAGAGGCCCAGCGAATAGAGGCTCTGGATCGCCAGCATCAGGCCGATGGTGGCGGCGAGCAGGGTGCAGATCGGCAAGGCGGCGATGCCGAAGCGCATCATCTCGACGAAGGTGTGGCTGACGCGGACCGGCTGCCGGTAGAAGTTGCCGACGAAGATCCACATGATGGATTCGGCGAGGATGCTGGCGCCGAAGCCCCATTCGTCGAAGCCACGCGCGGTGCGCCGTCCGATCGCCTCGAAGAACTTCAGCACCGCCGTCATGGATCAGCCCTTGGCCGCGGCGAGCGCGGTGGCGAGGTCGGCGTGGATGGTGAAGACCTTGTCCAGCCGCGCCAGCTCCAGCACCCGGCGGGCGCGCTGGCTGACCGACACCAGGACCAGGTCGTTCTTCTGCTTGCGCGCGGTCTGCAGGCCCTCGATCAGGCTGGCGATGCCGGAGGAATCGATATAGGTGACCTGGCTCAGATCGACGAGGATGTCGCGCTTCTGCTTCATGCAATCGAGCAGCGCGCGGCGCACCTTGGGCGCCTCCTCCATGTCGATCTCGCCGGTGAGCGCGACGACGATGCGGCCGGATTGCTCGCTGATGCTGGAAACCGTCATCATCTACCTCTTGCGTTTGACCAGTTCCAAGAGGTTGCCCTCCCCATCCGGCAGGGGGATGAAGCTGGCATCATCCATGACAGCACGTATGAAATGCGTCCCAAGCCCCCCCGGACGCACGTCGTCGAGATCCCGCGGCGCTATCTTAGCCGGATCGACGTTCGGCGCAAAATCCCTTATCCGCAGCATCAGCCCGTCCGCCATGCGATGCACCGCCAGCGCGATCTCGCCTTTGCGGGTCCCGGCATAGGCGTGAACGATGATGTTCTCGATCGCTTCTCCGGCCGCCAATAGCACGTCGTCGGTTTCCATTTCGTCAAAGCCGCAGGCCTCGGCGGCGGCGCGGATGGCCGGGCGGACCAGCTTCAGGCGCTTCGGATCGGCCGGAAACGACAGCCCGAACAGGAAATCGCTGGATTCCGGGGTGCCCTTTTCCTTCTCGGCATGGCGCTCCCACGCCACCGCGGCCAGGCCGTCGTCGATCACCAGCAGGGTCAAATCGTCGCGCGAGCGCCAGCCGGCGCGCTCGAGCTCTTCGACCACGGAATTCAGCCGCTGCCGGATCGGCTTGCCGCGGCTCATGTTGAACAGCACGTCGAGGCCTTCGGTGCCCAGCTCCTCGTCGCCGAAGCGGAACTCGGTCACGCCGTCGGTGCACAGGATGAATTGCGCGCCGTCGAGGTTGACCTCCTCGGTCTGGAACTTGGCGCTGGGCACGATGCCGAGCGGCGGGGCGTCGGCCGCCATGGTGACCGAATGCTTGCCGGGCCGGCGCAACAGGGGCGGCAGGTGTCCGGCATTGGCGAAGCGCAGCCGTCCCGTGGCCGGGTCGTAGAGGCCGGCGATCATGGTGATGAACATGCCGCGGCCCACCGTCTCGCAGATCTCGCGATTGAGGATCGACATCAGGCGCGACGGGTCGCGCACCGTCTTGCCCAGACAGCGGAACAGGCCGGCCGCCTTGGCCATCAGCAGCGAGGCGTTCAGGCCCTTGCCGGAGACGTCGCCGATCGCGAACGCGATCGTTCCGTCCGGCAGGTCGAAGTGATCGTAGAAATCACCGGAGACCTCCAGGATCGGCCGCACCAGGCCGCAGATCGGGGATCCCGCATCATCCTCCTCCGGCAGCAGGTGGCGCTGGATCTCCGCCGCCAGCTCGACCTCGCGCTGCAGGCGCTCCTGCGCCACCAGCTGGTCGGCCATGCGCGCGTTGTTGATCGCCAGCGCGGCCGAGGCCGCCATGACCCGCAGCAGGTTCTGGTCCTCGGCGTTGAAGGGCTGGCCGTTCTGCTTGTTCAGCACCTCGACGGCGCCGATGACGCTCTGGCCGACGCCCATCGGCGCGCAGAGGATGGAGCGGGTGACGAAGCCGGTCTTCTTGTCCGCCTCGGCGAAGAAGGCGCGGTCCTCGTAGGCGTGCTCGACCACCTGGATGCTGTCTTCCGCCACCGCCCGGCCGACGATGCCGTGGCCGGTCGGAACCGTGAGGCCGGTGACGTCGACCGGGCCGACCGCGGCGCGGCAGACCAGGCTGCTCTCGGTGTCGTCGAGCAGGAATATGGCGCCGGCCTCGACCTTCAGCAGGCGGACGATCTGGGCGAGCGCTTCGCGCACCGTCGCATTGATGTCCTGGGTCTGGGCGAAGGACCGGCTGAGGGCGGCCGCGAATTCCAGCGGATCGGCCAGGTGATCCGCCACCGCCCCGGATTGCTGCGGATCAGTCGGCAAGATGAAGCCCGATCGCCGGCAGGGCCATGCCAGCTGCGGCGGTGATCGCCCAGCGGCAATGATCGCGGCACACCTTGCGCAGTGTGCGAGGCACCACAATTTTCGCCACCGAATGTGGTGGCCTATGGGTTTCCGCCAGCATCATCCACACTTCCGTTCGCCGATGGTCGGCATGCATCACCTGTTCGCTCTTCCAGTAGAGGATCACCGCCATCAGCAGGCAGCAGACGGCGCCCGAGCCGAACGCCGCCGCCGGGGTCGCGATCAGCCCGAACATCAACGTTGCGATGGCCAGCGCGCCGAAGCCGCAGGCGCGGCGGACCGAGAGAGTCGCCAGGACTTCGATCTCATGCACGCGCGCCGCTCCCCGCGCCCCGTCAGCCCAATCCCGTCAGCCCAGCGCCGCCCCCGCGGCGGGCAGGGTGAGCAGAATCGCACCAATGAGCCAGATCAGGCAAGACGCGCTTGAGCTCTCGGCCAGGCCGCGCCACCGCTCGTAAAGCGCCGCCGGGACGCCGGCCAGCACCAGGGTCGTGGTGGCGACGATGAGCGAGGCGCCATAGAGCGCCACCGGCACCGAGAAGGGCACAAAGCTGGGCATCCAGGCCGGCGCCCATTGCAGCACGACGAGGGTCAGCGGCGAGAACAGCCCATTGTAGAGCGCCACCGCGACGACTCCCACGAAGAGCCCCTGTTCGTTCATCGCTTCATGCCCCCCCTGCGGATCGCATCGTCAACCTTGCCCGAGCGTCGGCATCAATCCCGCCTGCGAGAGGACGAGGAACCAGAGGAACCGTATCAGGAAGGTCCAGAACGCAGCTATGACCGGCAGCACTACCCCGCTCAGTTGCCGTGGCGTGATGTACCCGGCGGCCAAAAGGCAGGGGTCGGTCAGGCGGCGGAAAAACCGCCAGATGTAATTGTCCCAATCGGGGGCGACGAAGAAGCCGAGCAGGAAACGCGCGATCAAGGTGTAGCCGAGCACCGCCAGCAGGTAGTTCGGCAGATGGAAATACCAATAGCTCAGCAACTGATCGAGCATCTCGCCCCAGATCCCCCGTGGCACCCCGTTCGCCGGCCGCGCAGCCGACCCCGCAAAAAGAGACAGGGCCCGATTGCTCGGGCCCTGTCAACCTAGGCTGTAAGCCCTGTCGGTCGACTATTTTTCGGCCATCAGGGTCTCGCCCTTCGGGATGCGGACGTTGTCGATGAAGTCTTGCATCTCCTTCGAGGGCGCTGGGGTCACAAGGCTGACCACGACGGTGACGATCAGGTTCACCGGCAGGCCGAACAAGGCGCAGGAGATGTTGTTGATCCCCCACCACTTGGCTTCGGCACCCAGGAACTTGGTGAGCGCACCCTGCGCCGCGGTCTTGGCTGCGTCATCCGCAGCGGTGCCGACGGCCGCCTGCAGTTCGCCCATCTTGGCCACCACGTCATCCGGCCGCCACATGGAGATGAAGCTCTCCGGGAAGTAGCGGGTGCCGACCAGATAGTAGAGGCAGACGCCGAAGCCGGTGATCATGCCCAGGACCGCACCGGCGGAGGTGGTGCGTTTCCACCACACGCCGAGCGTGAGAGGCACGAACAGGCCGGCCGCCGCCAAGCTGAACGCCCAGGCCACCATCGACAGGATGTCCGACGGCCTGGAGATCGCCACAATCGCGGCGATGACCGCGACGCCGACCAACAGGATGCGGGCGATGGTCAACCGGCGCGCGGTCGAGGCGTGCTGGTCGATCATCCGGTAGTAGATGTCGTGGCTGAGCGCGTTGGCGATGGCGAGCAGCAAGCCGTCCGCCGTCGACAGGGCCGCGGCCAGACCACCCGCCGCCACGAGGCCGGAAATCACATACGGGAGACCCGCGATTTCAGGCGTGGCGATCACGATCACGTCGTTGTCGATCGCGAAGTTCGGGAAGTTCAGGATTGCGGTGCCCTTGGCCTGGCAGACCTGGAAGATGGCGTCGGCCGCCATCGCCAGATCGGCCGCCGGGTCGATCGTCGCGCCGCAGATCTTCACCAGCCCGAGCTTGCCGTAGGTCACCAGCCACCGGGCCTGCTCGAACAGAGCCTGGATCGCAGCCGGCGTCGAGATGTCGGCTCCGAGCACGTTCTGGTAGACCTCCGCCTTCGCGAACACCGCATAGGCCGGCGCCGTGAAGTAGAGCAGGAAGATGAAGAGCAGCGACCAGCCGACCGACTTGCGCGCGTCACGCACGCTGGGCGTGGTGAAGTAGCGCATCAGCACGTGCGGCAGGGACGCGGTGCCGATCATCAGGCACAGGATCAGGGCCAGGAAGTTGACCCAGCCGATGGTGTCCTTCGGCGTGGCGATGTGCGCCGTGGCGCCCTGCACCGCCTCCTTCGTAGCCTCCAGCGCGGAGACGTCCTGCAGCACCGAGCCGTAAGTCAGCTGCGGCAACGGGATGCCCGTGCGCTGGGTCGAGAGGATCAGCACCGGGATGATGTAGGCGACGATCAGCACGATGTACTGCGCCACCTGGGTCCAGGTGACCGCCCGCATGCCGCCCAGCATCGAACAGACCAGGATGCCGCCGAGGCCGACGAAGACCGCGACCTCGAACGAGATGCCGAGGAAGCGCGACGTCACGATGCCGGTGCCGTAGACCTGCGCCACGATGTAGGTGAAGGAGCAGCAGAACAGCACGATGACGCCGAGCAGCCGGGCGACGTTGCCGCCGTAACGGGCACCGAGGAAGTCGGGCACCGTGTAGGCGCCGAACTTGCGCAGGTAGGGCGCGATCAGCACCGCCACCAGCACGTAGCCGCCGGTCCAGCCGAGCACGAAGCCGAGGCCGGTATAGCCCTGGGCATAGAGCGTGCCGGCCATGCCGATGAACGACGCCGCGGACATCCAGTCCGCTGCCGTCGCCATGCCGTTGTAGAAGGCCGGGACCTTGCGTCCCGCGACGTAGTATTCCGACACCTGCATGGTGCGCGACAGGATGCCGATGCCGGCATAGACCGCGATGGTCATGGCCACGAACAGGTAGCCCAGGATGCGGTTGGGCACGCCGAGCTGTTCGAGAATGCCGATGATCACCACGAAGGTGACAAAGCCGCCGGTATAGATACCGTAGATGCGGCCGAGGTTACTGGTGAAGTCTCCACCTTTTGCCATATCCGCCTCCCCCTTATTCGCTCTCGTGGAGTCCGGCGTCCTCGTCGATCTGGTTCTGCTTGGCGGCGAACCAGAAGATGAGGATGACGAACACGATCAGCGATCCCTGGGCGGCCATGTAGAAGCCCATCGGGAAGCCGATGATGACGATGTTGTTCAAGGTCGGCGCGAACATGTGAATCAAGAAGCTGAAGATGAACCAGACGACGAGGCAGGTGATCATCAGCCCGCGCGTGCGGCGCCAATGCTCCCTTGCCTGTTCTGTGCCTGCGGCCATGGCGTTTCCCTCCTATGACGTTCGATCGTTATTCGACGTCGCAGGAGCACCGCCCCATACGCGACGCCGTACGAATTCCGGGAGGACGCGGTTTCGGCCGAGTTCCCCCCACGACCTTGCCGCGCTTCTTTTTTGCTTCCCCGCACGGCTTGGATGACGCAAAGTTAACACGCCGGGATGGGCCGCGGAAAGCGACAGACCAACCCCGGACGGGGTGCGGGTATGCGACTTTGGTCTAACTTGCCACGGCTTCAGGGGCTGGCGACTCGCTGGCGCCGGCCGCGAATCGAGACGCTCGATGCGCTGGCGGAACTGATGGCGGCGCAATCGGCGTTCGTCGCGCAGAAGTGCACCATCGACTATTGCCAGGCGCGCTCGGGCCTCAACTGGCCGCATCTGCAGAAGGAGGCGGTCTTCCGCCAGGCGCTGGACCGCGCCCGCTGGGAGGCCTATCCGCTGGTGCTGAGCGACATCGGAATCATGATCGAGGGGCTGCTTCGCCCGGTGGTGACCGAGCAGGCAAGGCAGGTCCTGGTGCACTGGTTGATCAAGGCCTATGCCGACAGCCTGGAGCGATATGGGCCGCCGCGGCATCGCCCGCCGCATGCGACCTGGGCGGACGAGGTCGAACACTTCCGCCGCCGGATCGGCCTGGTCCAGCTGGCGCCGCCAAGGCCGGTGCACGAGGTCGGCGGCGAGTCCGGGGGCGCGCTGCACAAGCTCATGCCCATGCATCCCAGCCTCACGCGCCTCGACGCGGAGATGATCGGCAACAACGTCAAGATGCGCCTGTGCCGGGTCTATGAGGACCTGGAGCGCGACCTCGATCGCGCCGCGATCGCCGCGGAGCTGGCGCACCCGCACTGAAGCGCGCGGTTTCGCCTCCCGGCGCCCGCGCAAGCCCCCGCCACAGACCTTTTTCTTTCCCCCCGCCTGGGCTACAAGACCGGGCCCTGCGGGGCAGGGACCAAGGGTCTGGAGCGAAGAATATGGCCGCCTATCAATACATCTACGTCATGAAGGGTCTGACCAAGATCTATCCGGGCGGCCGGAAGGTCCTGGAGAATGTCTGGCTGTCCTTCCTGCCCGGGGCGAAGATCGGCGTGCTGGGCCATAACGGCGCCGGAAAATCGACCCTGCTGCGCATCATGGCCGGCATCGACAAGGATTTCTCCGGCGAGGCCTGGGCGGCCGAGGGCGCCTCGGTCGGCTTCCTGCCGCAGGAGCCGCAGCTGGACCCGGCCAAGGATGTGCTCGGCAACGTCATGGAAGGCGTCGGCGCGACGGCGGCGCTCTTGAAAGAGTTCGAGGAGGTCTCGAACGCCATGGCCGATCCCGACGCCGATTTCGACAAGCTGCTGGCCCGCCAGGCGGAGCTGCAGGAGCAGATCGAGCATGCCGACGCCTGGGACATCCAGCGCAAGGTCGAGATCGCCATGGACGCGCTGCGCTGCCCGCCGAGCGATGCCGACGTGACCAAGCTCTCCGGCGGCGAGCGGCGCCGCGTGGCGCTCTGCCGCCTGCTGCTCTCCAACCCCGACATGCTGCTGCTGGACGAGCCGACCAACCACCTCGACGCCGAATCCGTCGCCTGGCTCGAGCACTTCCTGCAGAACTACAAAGGCTGCGTGGTCGCCATCACCCACGACCGCTATTTCCTCGACAATGTCGCCGGCTGGATCCTCGAGCTCGACCGCGGCAAGGGCATCCCCTACGAGGGCAACTACTCCGGCTGGCTGGAGCAGAAGCGCACCAGGCTCGAGCAGGAGGAGAAGACCGAGACCGCGCGCCAGCGCACGCTGGATCGCGAGCTGGAATGGATCCGGCAAAGCCCGAAGGCGCGCCAGGCCAAGTCGAAGGCGCGCGTCACCGCCTACGAAACGTTGCTGGCCCAGGCCAACGAAAAGGCGATGGATACTGCCGCCATTACCATCCCGGCCGGTCCGCGCCTAGGCAATCTGGTGATCCAGGCCGAGCATGTGAACAAGGGCTTCGGCGACCGGCTGCTGATCGAGGATCTCTCCTTCCTGCTGCCGCCGGGCGGCATCGTCGGCGTGATCGGTCCCAACGGCGCCGGCAAGACCACCTTGTTCCGCATGATCACCGGCCAGGACAAGCCGGATAGCGGCTCCTTCCGTGTCGGCGACACGGTGAAGCTCGGCTATGTCGACCAGTCGCGCGACACGCTGGGCGCCGACAAGACGGTGTGGCAGGAGATCTCCGACGGGCTCGACGAGATCGAACTCGGCAAGACCAAGATGCCGAGCCGCGCCTATGTGGCGAGCTTCAACTTCAAGGGCTCCGACCAACAGAAGAAGGTCGGCCAGCTCTCGGGCGGCGAGCGCAACCGGGTGCATCTGGCCAAGATGCTGAAATCGGGCGCCAACGTCCTGCTGCTGGACGAGCCGACCAACGACCTCGACGTCGACACGCTCCGGGCGCTGGAAGAGGCGCTGGAGAATTTCGCCGGCTGCGCGGTCATCATCAGCCACGACCGCTGGTTTCTTGACCGCATCGCCACCCACATCCTGGCCTTCGAGGGCGACAGCCATGTCGAGTGGTTCGAGGGCAATTACCAGGATTACGAGGCGGATCGCCACCGGCGCCTGGGAACGGATGCCGACCAGCCACATCGGCTGCGCTTCAAGCCATTGATTCGCCAGTAGAGTTTTGGATCTAGGGGCGCCGGGCAAGACCGATTCGTCTCGCCCGGCGTCAATCATTTGTTTGCTTTTCGACGCTCTAATCGGCCCCGGGAACAGGTTTCCGGTGTTGAGGGCCGAGATGAAGGAATACACCCGCGAACAGAGCGCCGCCGATCTGGCAGCCGATCTCGCCTATGTGCGGCTGAAATCGGGCGAGCGGCCGTTCCGGCCCTATGGCGAGGCCCTGGCCCTGCCGGGGGTGAGCACGACAATGCTGCCCAGCCGCAAGATTCCGGCCAATGAGGGCACCACGGCCGCACATACCGACCGCAGTGCCGCTGCGCCGGCCGCGCCGCAGCCGGCCCCCACCGCCGAGAACGTCGTGAGCCTCCTCGATGTCCGCAGCCAGCGCAAAACGCCCCGTTTCTAGCGCGAAGGGCGCCGGCCGCACCCCCGCCAAGCGCCCGATCCGGGCGACGTCGGGTCCGCGCGTGGTCAAGGCCAAGATCCCCGCCGCGCCTGAGGCCTTCGACGGCCCCGGCTATCAGTTCGCCGGCTTCCGCATGATGTGCCGGCACCGCCACATCCGGCACTGAGTCCCGCCGGCCTCGCCGCGGCAGCCGAAATCCGCCCCAGCCTGCATCGCGGTCCCTGACCGCGCGCCCCTGAGCGCGGTTGCCCGTGCGCGCGCTTGCCCGCGCGCGCTTGCCCGCGTGCGGTACACGCCTCCGCTCCTGTGATCACAGTGGCGCGCGGCTGGTCGCGACATTTGTCATACAAGAGGCGATTGCTTCCCCGATTATTTATATGATAAAAGCGGCCCAATGACCAAAGACGCGGAGCAACCGCGGTCGAGGCATCGGTTCGGGAGGATCGGGGAGAAAGTTGCGGCTGGCAGCCGGCGCATTCCGCCGCAGCCCGCGCTACGGATTTCATCCGCCGCCGATCCGAACTACCGCGACCGCGGGAGAATTCCGCCATGCCATCGACAACCTAGACACATGACAGCAGGAGGAGTGATCGTGAAATTCTTGAAGTCTCTTGTCGCCGCGGCCGCATTGGGCGCCCTGGCGCTTTCCGCCGGCGCCGCAAGCGCGCAGGACAAGGGCACCATCGGCATCTCGATGCCGACCAAGTCCTCGGCGCGCTGGATCGCCGACGGCGACAACATGGTGAAGGTCTTCACCGAGAAGGGCTACGGCACCGATCTGCAATACGCCGAGGACGACATCCCGAACCAGCTGGCGCAGATCGAGAACATGGTGACCAAGGGCGTCAAGGTCCTGGTCATCGCCGCGATCGACGGCACCACGCTCTCCGCCGTGCTGCAGCAGGCGCATGACAGCGGCATCAAGGTCATCGCCTATGACCGCCTGATCCGCGATTCCGCCAATGTCGACTACTACGCCACCTTCGACAACTTCCAGGTCGGCGTCATCCAGGCGGACTCGATCGTCGACGGCCTCGGCCTCAAGGACGGTAAGGGCCCGTTCAACATCGAGCTGTTCGGCGGCTCGCCGGACGACAACAACGCCTTCTTCTTCTACGATGGCGCCATGTCGGTGCTGCAGCCCTATATCGACAGCGGCAAGCTGGTGGTGCAGAGCGGCCAGATGGGCATGGACAAGGTCGGCACGCTGCGCTGGGACGGCGCGGTGGCGCAGGCCCGCATGGACAACCTGCTCAGCGCCTTCTACACCGACAAGCGGGTGGATGCGGTGCTGTCGCCCTATGACGGCCTTTCCATCGGCATCCTCTCCTCGCTGAAGGGCGTCGGCTACGGCACGCCCGAGCAGCCAATGCCGATCGTCTCCGGCCAGGATGCGGAAGTGCCGTCGATCAAGTCGATGATCGCGGGCGAGCAGTATTCCACCGTGTTCAAGGACACCCGCGAGCTCGCCAAGGTCACCGCCGAGATGGTCGATGCGCTGCTGGCCGGCAAGGACGTGCCGGTCAACGACACCAAGACCTACGACAACGGCGTCAAGGTGGTGCCGTCCTACCTGCTGAAGCCGGTCAGCGTCGGCCGCGACAATTGGGAGGAGATCCTGGTGGGCAGCGGCTACTACACCAAGGACCAGATCACCCAGTAGGCGTTGGAGGAAGCAGGGCTGGCCCTGCGGGGAACCGCAGGGCCGGCCTTTTTCTTGTCGCAACGTTTCGCTTTTCAGCGCGGCCGGATTCGGGGAGAGTCGACCAGCGACTTGGCCGGCTCTTTTCGTCTCCCGCCCGCGGCGTCTCGCGGCGACGCGGGACGCCGGCAGGAATGACCACACCGGAGTCCGGGATTTGAGCCTCGCCGCCCAGCAACAGGCGCCCGCCGCCGCGGAAACCGCGATCCTCGAGATGCGCGGCATCAGCAAGACGTTCCCTGGGGTCAAGGCGTTGTCCAACGTCAATCTGACGGTACGGGCGGGCGAGATCCATGCGGTGGTCGGCGAGAACGGCGCCGGCAAGTCGACCCTGATGAAGGTGCTGAGCGGCGTCTATCCGCACGGCGAGTACGAGGGCGATATCTATTTCCAGGGCCGGCTTTGCCGCTTCCGCGACATCGCCGACAGCGAGAAGGCCGGCATCGTCATCATCCACCAGGAGCTGGCGCTGGTGCCGCTGCTCTCCATCGCCGAGAACATCTTTCTCGGCAACGAGCCGGCGAAGAACGGCATCATCGACTGGAACGCCGCCTTCGCGCGCACCCGGGCGCTGCTGCGGAAGGTCGGGCTGAAGGAGCCACCGACCACGCTCATCACCGATCTCGGCGTCGGCAAGCAGCAGCTGGTGGAGATCGCCAAGGCGCTGGCCAAGGAGGTGAAGCTCCTCATCCTCGACGAGCCGACGGCGAGCCTCAACGAGGGCGACAGCGACGCCTTGCTGGCGCTGCTGAAGGAGTTCCAGGGCCAGGGCATTTCCTCGATCCTGATCTCGCACAAGCTGAACGAGATCCTGAAGGTGGCCGACACCATCACCGTGCTGCGCGACGGCGCCACGGTCGACCGGCTCGACTGCCGCGCCGAGCGGATCGACGAGGGCCGTATCATCAAGAGCATGGTGGGCCGAGAGCTTGCCGACCGCTATCCGCCGCGCCATCCGCGCATCGGCCAGCCGATCTTCGAGGTCAGGAACTGGATCGTCTATCACAAGGAGCATGCCGACCGGCAGATGATCAAAGGCATCGACTTCCACGTCCGCAAGGGCGAGGTGGTCGGCATCGCCGGTTTGATGGGATCGGGGCGCACCGAGCTCGCCATGAGCATCTTCGGCCGCTCCTACGGCCAGAAGATCAGCGGCCAGGTGTTCCTGCACGGCAAGGAAATCGACGTCAGCACGATCCAGAAGGCGATGGATGCCGGCCTCGCCTATGTGACCGAGGACCGCAAGAATTTCGGCCTGGTGCTGATCGACGACATCAAGCGCAACATCACGCTGGCAAACCTGGAGGGCGTGTCGCGCAACACGGTGATCGACGACGGGCAGGAGCTGAAGGTCGCCAACAAGTTCCGCCGCGACCTCAACATCCGCTGCTCCTCGGTCTTCCAGCAGACGGTCAACCTGTCGGGCGGCAACCAGCAGAAGGTGGTGCTGTCGAAGTGGCTGTTCTCCGGGCCGGAGATCCTGATCCTGGACGAGCCCACGCGCGGCATCGACGTCGGCGCCAAATACGAGATCTACACCATCATCAACCGGCTGGCGGAGGAGGGGAAGGGCATTGTCGTCATCTCCTCCGAGATGCCGGAGCTGCTCGGGATCAGCGATCGCATCTATGTGATGAACGAGGGCCGCATGGTAGGCGAGATGCCGACCAGCGAGGCGAGCCAGGAGAAGATCATGCAAGCAATCATGACGTCCTGGGGAAGCTGATGGCGCGCGGCCGAACCGAAGCTCAATCGTCATTGCCGGGACAAGCCCGGTGATGACGATCTGGTTGGTTGAGCGGGACGAGCAAAGCTGGCAGGAAGACACGCGATGGCACAACAGACCTTGACGACGGAAGAGCAGGCACAGCAGGGCAGCCTGGGCCGCTTCATCAAGAACAACATCCGCGAATACGGCATGCTGCTGTCGCTGATCCTGATCATGATCTTCTTCCAGTTCATGACCAACGGCACGCTGCTGAAGCCGCTCAACCTCACCAATTTGATCCTGCAGAACAGCTACATCGTCATCATGGCGCTGGGCATGATGCTGATCATCGTCGCCGGCCATATCGATCTGTCGGTGGGGTCGGTGTGCGGCTTCGTCGGCGCGGTGGCGGCGGTGCTGATCGTCAAGCTCGGCTTCCACTGGCTGCCGGTCACCTTCCTCTGCCTGGTGCTGGGCGCCGTGATCGGCGCGGCGCAGGGCTATTTCGTCGCCTTCTGGAAGATCCCGAGCTTCATCGTGACCCTCGCGGGCATGCTGGTGTTCAAGGGCCTGGCGCTGTGGATCCTGGCCGGCCAGTCGGTCGGCCCGTTCCCGGTGCCGTTCCAGCGCATGAGTTCGGGCTTCCTGCCCGATCTGTTCGCCGCGGCCGAGGCGACGGGGCAGCAGTTCAACCTGACCGCGCTGCTGATCGGCCTTGTCGTCACCGCGCTCGTCATCTACTTCAACGTGCGGGAGCGCCGCGCCCAGCAGGCGCATGGTCTGGCGGAGGAGCCGTTCGTCATCTTCCTCGGCCGCAATATCCTGGTCGCCGCCGGCTTCGTCCTGTTCTCCTACCTGATGGCCTCGTACAAGGGCCTGCCGAACGTGCTCATCGTCATGTTCGCGCTGATCGTGCTCTACGCTTTCGTGACCTCCTCGACCACCATCGGCCGGCGCATCTATGCCCTCGGCGGCAACGAGAAGGCGGCGCGGCTCTCCGGCATCAAGACCAACCGGCTGACCTTCTACACCTTCATGAATATGGGCCTGCTGGCGGGCCTCGCCGGACTCATCTTCGCCGCCCGCCTCAACACCGCGACGCCGAAGGCCGGCCTCGGCTTCGAGCTCGACGTCATCGCCGCCTGCTTCATCGGCGGCGCCTCGGCCTCCGGCGGAGTCGGCAAGGTGGTCGGCGCCGTCATCGGCGCCTTTGTCATGGGCGTCATGAATAACGGCATGTCGATCCTCGGCATCGGCATCGACCTGCAGCAGATGATCAAGGGCCTGGTGCTGCTGGCCGCCGTGTTCCTGGACGTCTATTACAAGAACAAGGCCTGACGACCAGGGCTGCGGGGCGCGCCCGCGCTAGCCGTCGATCCCCGCATTCCTGGCGGCGCGGGTCAAGGCCGCTCCCAGTTCCTTGAACTCCGCCCCGCGGCTCGACGTGGTGCGCCAGGCAAGCCCGATCTGCCGCCCGGCGCCGGCCCTGTCGAAGGGCCTGGCGACCAGCTCGCCCGATTTCGGCACATGCGCCGCGACCGCCATGTCCGGCAGGAGGGTGACGCCGAGCCCGCCCGCCACCATCTCCACCAGCGTGTTGAGGCTGGCGCCGGCGAAGCCGCTTTCGGCGTCGCTCAAGCGGCAGGCGGCCAGCGCATGGTCGCGCAGGCAATGGCCCTCGGCTAGCAGCAGCAGGTTGGCGTCCTTGAGGTCGGCCAGCGTGACGGTCTTCTTCTGCGCCAGCGGATGGTCCTTGCGGCAGACCAGGTGGAAGCCGTCCTTGAACAAGGGCAGCGTCTCCACGTCGCCGGCGTGATAGGGCAGCGCCATCAGCACCAGATCGAGGACGCCGTCCTCCAGCTGGGTCAGCAGCCGCGCAGTCTGGTCCTCGGTCAGATAGAGCTGCAGCTTGGGGTAGGCCTTGCGCAAGGCGGGCAGGGTCCTGGGCAGCAAATAGGGCGCGATGGTCGGGATGACACCCAGCCGCAGCCGCCCGCTCAACGGTGCGCGGCTACCGGCGGCGAGCTCAGCCAGCTCCTCGGTCTCGCGCAGCACGCGCTTGGCGCGGGCGACGACTTCGAGGCCGAGCGGGGTGAAGACGACCGAGCGGTTGTTGCGCTCCACCAGCTCCGCATCGAGCGTGGTTTCCAGTTCCTTGAGGCCCGCGCTGAGCGTCGATTGCGAGACGAAGCAGGCGGCGGCGGCGCGACCGAAATGGCGGTGCTCGGCGAGCGCCACCAGATAGCGGAGTTGCTTGAGGCTGGGCAGGTGCATGATCGATCTCCTCGATCAATATAATAGGATTAATTCAATTTACCGCAAGTGCGAGATCCCCCATTTTCCGTCTCGGGAGAAGCGTCCGGGCCAGACCCGAGACCGACCATCAACTGGAGAGAGAGCATCATGTTGACCATTGGAGACAAGTTTCCGTCCTTCGATCTGAACGCCGTCGTCGATATCGACCCGGCCAAGGCCTTCCAGCGCATCAGCGATTCCAGCAATGCCGGCAAGTGGAAGATCGTGTTCTTCTGGCCGAAGGATTTCACCTTCGTCTGCCCGACCGAGATCGCGGCTTTCGGCAAGCTGAACGGCGAGTTCAACGACCGCGACACCGTGGTCTACGGCGCCTCGACCGACAGCGAGTTCGTCCACCTCGCCTGGCGGCAGAACCACGCCGATCTGAAGGACCTGCCCTTCCCGATGCTGGCGGACATCAAGCGCGAGCTCTCTTCGGCGCTCGGCATCCTCGACAAGAACGAGGGTGTGGCGATGCGGGCGACCTATATCGTCGATCCGGAAGGCACCATCCGCTTCGTGTCGGTGACCGACCTCAATGTCGGCCGCAACACCCAGGAAGTGCTGCGCGTGCTGGACGCGCTGCAGACCGACGAGCTCTGCCCCTGCAACTGGCAGAAGGGCCAGGACGTCCTGAAGGCGGCCTAAGTACATAATTGGCCCTCACACCGTCATGCCAAGGCTTGGCCTTGGCATCCACGAGTCTCTCCGAGCGCGATCGAGTTGTTGCAAGCAAACTCGTGGACCCCAAGGCCAAGCCTTGGGGTGACGGATGGGCCATTGCCAAATTCTGAAAGGAATTCGATATGTCGATCGAGACCCTGAAGTCGGCGCTGCCCGACTACGCCAAGGATCTGAAGCTCAACCTGTCGAGCCTCGCCGCGGAAACCGTCCTGACGCCGCAGCAGGTGGCCGGCACCTTCGTCGCCTCGGCGCTGGCCTCGCGCCAGCCGCAGGTGATCGAAGCCGTGCTGGCCGAGTTCGCCCCGAAGCTGGAACCCGCGGCGCTCAATGCGGCGAAGGCCGCGGCGGCGATCATGGGCATGAACAACATCTACTACCGCTTCGTCCACCTGGCGGGCGGCGACTACAAGACCATGCCGGCCAGGCTGCGCATGAACGTGATCGCCAATCCCGGCGTCGAGAAGGTCGATTTCGAACTGTGGTCGCTCGCCGTCTCGGCGGTGAACGGCTGCGGCATGTGCATCGAGAGCCACGAGCATCACCTGCGCAAGGCGGGCATGACCGCCGAGCAGGTGCAGGCCGCGATCCGCGTCGCCGCCGTGGTGCATGCGGTGGCCGCGGTGCTGGACGGCGAGGCTGTGACCTCCGGGCCGCAGGCGGTCGCCGCCTAGCCGCTCTCCGCAGCCGCGGCATAACAGCCATCGGCATTTGCCGCTGGTTTTGCTAAATCCTTGAATCGGCGATGGAAACCGGGTGCGGCCGCGGGCGGCGCCCGGTTTGCGCCGTACTGGCAAGATTCCGGCGACCTCAATATAGTGTTGCGCGGTCGGCCGGGGCGCCCGCTCCGGCCATCATCAAGCATTCCTTCCTGTTGAGGTCGAGAGGTCCCGATGACCAGCAATTCCAGTCTGCAACAGCGCCGCGTCGCGGCCGTGCCGCGTGGCGTCGGTAACGCCTATGCCATCTATGCCGAGCGCGCCTCCAATGCCGAGATCGTGGACGTCGAGGGCCGCCGCCTGATCGACTTCGCCGGCGGCATCGCCGTGCTGAACACCGGCCATTGCCACCCGAAGGTGGTGGCGGCGGTGAAGGACCAGCTGGAGAAGTTCACCCACACCTGCTTCCAGGTGACGCCATACGAGCAGTATATCCGCCTCGCCGAGCGGCTGAACGAGATGGTGCCGGGCAACTATCCGAAGAAGACCATCTTCCTCACCACCGGCGCCGAAGCGGTCGAGAACGCGGTGAAGATCGCGCGCGCCCATACCAAGCGCGCCGCGGTCATCGCCTTCTCCGGCGCCTTCCACGGCCGCACGCTAATGGGCATGGCGCTGACCGGCAAGTACCAGCCCTACAAGGTCGGCTTCGGCCCGTTCCCGACCGACATCTACCACGTGCCGTTCCCGGAGACCGGCGAGAAGGACGGCTGGCAGAAATCGATGAAGGCGCTGGAGACGCTGTTCAAGGCCGATGTCGGCCCGGACAACGTCGCCGCCATCATCATCGAGCCGGTGCAGGGCGAGGGCGGCTTCAACATCGTCCCGTTCGAGATGATGAAGGCCATCCGCGCCATCTGCGACAAGCACGGCATCGTGTTCATCGCCGACGAGATCCAGACCGGCTTCGCGCGCACCGGCAAGATGTTCGCCATCGAGCATAGCGGCGTCGCTCCGGACCTGATGACCATGGCGAAGAGCCTGGCCGGCGGCTTCCCGCTCTCGGCAGTGACCGGCAAGGCGGAGATCATGGATGCACCGGCCGCCGGCGGCCTCGGCGGCACCTATGGCGGCTCGCCGATCGGCTGCGCCGCGGCCAACGCGGTGCTCGACGTGATGGCGGAGGAGAACCTGCTGGAGCGCGCCAACGTCATCGGCAAGCGGATGACCGACCGCCTTTCCGAGATGAAGAAGCGCAACAGCTTCGGCAACCGCATCGGCGACATCCGCGGCCTCGGCGCCATGGTGGCTTGCGAGCTGATCGGCAAGGACGGCGCGCCGGATGCCGATTTGACCAAGCAGGTGGTGAACAAGGCCGGCGAGAACGGCCTGGTGCTGCTCTCCTGCGGCGTCAACGCCAACGTGCTGCGCTTCCTGATGCCGCTGACCGCCCCCGACGCGATCATCGACGAGGGTTTCGACATCCTGGAGCGCACCATCGGCCAGGTGCTCGAGGCGCAGATCAAGGCCGCCTGACGCTGCCGGATCATCAACAAAAAGGCCGCGGGAGCGATCCCGCGGCCTTTTTTGTCGTCGCCGACGGACGAAAGCTCAGTTCCCGGTCTTCTTCTTCAGCACGTCGATGAGCGCGGCGACGCTGCCCCCGTTGTTGGAGATGACCGAGGCGAATTCCTGGCGGTGGGTGTCGGCAAGGCTCAGGCCCTCGAC